>Ga0222714_10001547_pt1 | contig 25844 bp, 47 predicted proteins | sample C33_3DmetaG_FD_165048 | JGI IMG/M metagenome (GOLD analysis project Ga0222714, IMG submission 165048) | Estuarine water microbial communities from San Francisco Bay, California, United States - C33_3D | ecosystem: Environmental > Aquatic > Marine > Unclassified | place: USA: California...
CCCATTGAATATCAGGATACGCCTCGGAAACAAGTTCTTTGGTGATATTATATTTAGTTTGCAATTTTTTGTCCTTTACAAGACACAAAACCTCTGCCTCACCAGGATGGAAGGACTCAAGCATGTTGATGAACATCGTTTCTTTACGAAGTTTATTCATCGCATCATTACCACCCTTCACAAAGTTATAGAACTTATTCCATTCTTTGCGAATATTTGAAGATGGGTTCTTATCTGCATCTTCTTTGGCTTGAATAGGAACTTCTCCTTCTGGAAGGACAGATTGAATGCTCTCATCAAAGTTCCAAATCAAAACGGATTTGATAAAATTCTCGTTGTATTGTTGGAGAATTTCTACCTTTTTAGCGTTAGTTCTTTCTGCAGAAACGGCAGAAAAGATTTCATTAACATAAGAGTTCGAAGTTAGTTCAATCTTTTCTGCTTTAGGTGCCGCAGGTTTACGGGTAGTAGTAGTTTTTTTAGCCGCAGGTTTAGAAGCTGCGGTTTTTCTTGTTCTACTATTCGTCGTCGTCTTCTTCGTAGTCGTCATAACTGTTGTCAAATCGTACTGCAATTATTTCATCAGGAATAATATTTCCTTGTTCGTCAAACATTTCTGGATGAGCGAATACCTGTTGCGGAGTGTTGAATACTATATGTTCTTTCCATAACCATCCAATTATACCACCAATCATCAAGAACATGATAGATACCATACAAAAGATGGCAACTAAAGGTGCTGTCATAGCCCTGCCTCCGAGAGATTTACTTCTTTTTTATATCAAATGAGAAGTTTAGATAAACGTGAATCTCTCGTCTGAAGAGAGAAACCATCTTACCAAAACTAAATTGAAACGTTTTTGGTGCTTCAGGTTTTTCCCTCCTATTTCTTAATAATAATTCCACACCTCTATTTATGTGGAGTTCCTTACCCCTATTCACAATTTTATAAGAGAAAGTTCTTTTAGATATTGAATAGTATCGGTACATCCACCTAAATGTCTGTCATCAACTATTACTTGAGGAAAAGTTGAACCATTACCAAACTTAGAATAAAATTCTTCTTTTGTAAAGTCTTTGTCCAAAACTTTCAAGTCATAAACTTGACCGCAAAGCTCCAAGACTGTTTTTACTTTATAACAGTAAGGACATTCTGGTTTGGAATAGACAATAAAATTCATCACTATATTCTACATTTGGTAATATTTAGAGTTTTGATTTAAGAATGTTACATCAAAAACATAATAATGTCAATTATTATGTTGTTCTCTGAGTTTCCGAACCATTGCTTCAGCAAAATCTTGAAGCTTGTCCGGATGTATTGCAGAAATTCCGACTTCACTTACTGCAATAGTCATCGATTCAATTTCTTGATCCCGAAGTTTTTGGGTTTTTCGGTCGAAACTCATAATGTCTCCTTGATTGTGATGATATTCTAACACACAATCCAATACTATCTAGGATACTTAATGTTTTCTTCGGGATTGGTCTTAAAGTTTCTTTACTTTACTCATAATTATAAAGTTTCCACTCAGCTACATTAGTTTTCTGAAGATCAAAAATCATTTTGTTGATTGGTGCTCTTGGCTTCCTAACCAATTTCATTCCTGTTTGTTCTAATAACTTATCACTCTTTTTGGTATTGCAACTAGAACAAGCAACAACTAAATTTTCCCATGTGTCTTTTCCTCCTTTTGATCTTGGAAGTACGTGATCAATAGTCAGTTTAGATTTTGAACCACAATATTGACAAGTATTATTATCTCGTTTGTAAATCATCGAACGAGATGGAGTGATATTCATAATCTTAGACAATGGAAGTTTTACATAATTTAAAAGTCTTATTACTCTACCAGAAAGGAACTGTGCCTTTTCTTTGAGTAACAAGACTACTGCTCTTTTCCAACTTGTAAAGTTTATTGGTTCATAACTAGAATTTAAAACCAATACCGTTTGATGGGGTGTTATGGGAATATCCATAATTGGTCTAGGTACACATAGTATCTATCTGACTTTCAGATTGAAAGATAATATCATTCTGGGAATGTCACTATGATTTGGAGGAGCAAAGTGATGAATTGATGATGGGAAAAATATTAATGATCCCTCCTTTATATCGGATGGTTCATGAATGAGTACAGTTCCGTCTAAAAAATTATTAAAAGGAGCTGTAAAATTTGTGGGTCTATGATAATTTTCGTCAAACTCTATAAAGCAAACTACACTATATCCCGTAGCCCCATGATTATGAATTTCATGATGTTGTCCTTTAACAGAAGTTTCAAACCAAAAACCAGTTATATCATACTCTGTGAGTCCTAATCCCAGTACAAATTCTTTCAATTCTTCCCAGAATATTTCTTTTATTTTACCAGATTCCTGGGATATTTCATCGAATTGATCACTTTGAAAAAAATTTTTTCTATAGAAAAAATCTGTGTCTGGTTCATCTGATTTTCCTTTTCGAAAGGATTTATAGTCAATAAGATCTTTTAGTTTTTCTTTTTTAGTTTTCCAGTCTTTTACCTCTATATGAACAAGAGGAATATGAAACATTTGAACATATTGAGAGGTCATTTTTTAACTATGAACTAAAGGGGCCATAATTACCCCTACTGCCAGGATCCCTATCACTTAACATATCCATGATACCATCAAATGACTGGATGTGTTCTATATCCTGAATTAGTTTTGCAATTTGGGTACAAACCATTGGACGTTCCTGACGTGCAGCATAAGCTAATGCATTACGGAGATTTGATTCTGCTTCTTTTAGACTTTCTTCAACAGATTCAGATAGTGCCATTAGTATTCAACGGGGGGACTGTTTTCACATTTTTCGTAGAAAATCCCGTTCTTGTAACAGGATTTTCCAGGTTCGTAGTATTTTACTACATTTGGTTTGGAATTGTCAATAACGCAATAATCACCCTGGCCAGTAGTGACTCCTTCAAGACACAGTGATGCGACAAAGGGAGCTAGAAGTTTAAGAGTATACATCAACACTCATCCATTCGAAGAGGTTGGTTAACCTTACGCATTTCATAAGAACCATCACCACGATCAACCCACTCTATAGTGTCACCTTCTTTGAGGTTTGCCGCTTCCAGTAGATCGTCGGGGAATGTAATACAGTATTCATCTTCACCAGTGTCTTCATCTCTGACTTCTTCTACAGGAAGAGTCCAATGTTTGCGTTCAGATGTACTATATCCATCTGCTTTGACTACAGTTTTCTCAAGGGATCCAGGACGGCGTTTGGTAACAGTCTTCCCACCATCAGGAGACTCATAAACCCAACCCTTTTCATACTTTAGACGGGTTGGATCATTTCTAGAAACCTCAGCATCTAGTTCAGCACGTTTGGTATAATACTCTGCCTCACGCAGATTGTATTCACGACACTTCTCTTTATCATTTTCGGTTGCAGCAGCTTCACACATTGCGTCAAGTTCTTCTTCTGTGTATACAGCTTTTTCATGTTCTTCTGGATAATAATGTTCTTCCCAGAAATCATTCCAGTCTTTTTGGTTAGATTCAGTTACACGAGGAAACTTTGCACCTGCTGCATCATAATCCCAACCATCATAAGATTCATGTTCAAAATTAACTGAACGATGTCCTTTCAAAAGAGAGAGGAGTTCTGTGGTTTTATCAAGTTCCTTCTTATGATACTGAACAAGGTCATCTACACCCTTCACAATGGTGTCATAGATGTCTTGTGCAGTAAGATCCTCGCAAGTAACCGCATCGTGGATCCAGTTATCAAGTTGTTCAAGAGAATACTTCCTATAAGAAAAGTCACTACTGCGGGGGTTAGAAGATTCCATGGTCCTCTTGCATCAATGCCTCTATACTAGTTCGGATCTGTTCATCTGTCAAGCCATTCATCCAATTCCAACGTTCGTCCTTTGGATCCCACTCAAAAGCAAAGGATCCATCTTTATTTTGGATGATGTTTAGTCCAGATGGATGTAGTTGTTTTCTTTCAGTCATTTATCTATCAAGTAATTGTTGCGTTTCTTGAAACCAAAGATAGTCCAAAGACGAATTATTTAGAGTATCAAGTGCGTCTTTTGGAGTTTCTACCAAAGGTTCTCCAGCTAAGTTGAAACTTGTATTTAAAAGTATACCATGTCCAGACAATTTTTTAAACTCTTGAAGAAGTTCATACAAATAACCATCGGACACAGTTTGAATTCTACAAGTATTATCTACATGAGTAACTCCTGGTATTATATCAGATTTCACTGGAAAACACATAGTCATATAAGGACTCTTTTTGATCTTACCCATATCAAAGTAAATGTTTGCGTCCTCTTCCAAGACTATGCAAGCAAATGGTCTATACCACTCCCTCTTCTTAATTCTATTTACAATCTCTTTTGCATCTACATTTAATGCATTGAATAATATAGAACGATTTCCTAAAGCTCTTTGTCCAGATTCAGCGAGTCCTTTATATACTGCAACTGACTTATTTTCATTCAATAAATTTGCAATTTCTTTTACAGAAGTACGAACACCTTTGTATGATGAAATATCGTAACGTGATCCATGAGTAAAAGTATCTTTGATGGGTTTTGGTACTTTATCTTCTAGTTGGATATATGCATTCATTGCAGCACCAATACTTATACCATTATCATTACATAAAGGTTCAAAATAAAATTCTACGTCCGGGAATCTTTGCACATAATATTGATTTGCGACAACATTCATACCATAACCACCAGAAATACATACTCTTTTTATTCCGGTCCTCTTTACGCAACCTTCTATTAGATCACCAACTGCCTTTTGTGTTTGTTGTTGAACCTCATAACAAAAATCTGCATGTAACTTATGGTTATCCTTTTTTATCTCTTTAACTGGGTTAGTCAAAAAGTTTTGAACTTGTCTAGAAGAATTTTTAAAAAAGTTATTGTTAAGGGTGTTCTTTTTTAGGAATAAATTTTTAAATAAATCATTCGAAGATCCATAAGAAGAGAGACCCATAGCCTTTCCACAATCGTGTGGGGTGTTTCCTATCAATATCGCTGCAATATCATAAACAGATCCTATACCAAAAATATTCTTACATTGACAATTTAGTACATTTTCTTCTGGATTATCATTTGTAGTCCACATCTCCAAAAACTTTTGTTTATTAAATTCTGGAGGTAATACATCTTTTATTAAGTTTTTATGAAGTACAATTTTTTTTCTACCATAAAAATAAAAAATACTTTCAACCTCTAGTAAATTGTCTTTTACTCTCGATCCTGCACCATCAACTACTACAACTAAACTATCATCAAACTTACTATTATAAAAAGCAAGAGAAGCATGATTTAGATGATGATCTTGTTGCAATATTAATTTTACTTTGGGATTATATTCCTTACATGTTTCGTATAATGTTGTTATTAGTTGATCTGGATAATTAAAATTGGATACGCAAATTGCATTCAATTTCCTTTTCAGTTTTGAAGCCATACCAGAAACCAAATCAAGTATAACCTTATCGTCATCATCATGTTTTTTTCTAGTGAATCTTTCTACTAGAAAATATTTTTTCAGATGACCATCTTCTAAAAGACAAATAGAAGCATCATGACACAAATGAACACTAAGTATTAACATTTTTCTAAAAATTCCTCTATATCCTCTAATCTTACTCTTAGGGACATTTTATCATCATTTGGTTTTCCATAAGTGAAAAACTCTTCAAGTGAAAATTTATGATGATATTTTCTCCACCACTGTGTAATTAATTTAGTACATATCATATCTATTGGAGACATCTTATGATTATTCTGTTCATTATCTCCACCAAGACGAACGTTTAAATTAAAAAGAGGAAGAGAGTATGTAATTCCAATATCGAATAATACATCATCTTGTATGATGTGTTTTTTACTATATCTTCTATGATAGGAGTTATCGCAGAATGTCAATCTATACTTACCATCCCGATATAACATGTCTTTTAACTTTTTTGCATACGAACGATTGATGAGATAAGCCGCAGCAGATCCAGCATTCGTTCTTTTATGTAAGAACATGGGGAAAGTCAACCCATCTGTTTGATATCTAGGACAATAATATAATTGAACACATTCCCAGTTTTCTGGCAGATTATTCTCAACGTAATCCCAATCAAAATTCCAATATTTTATATTATCCAAACAAAGGTCATCCTCCATGAGGATACATGTTTCTGATGGATGTTCATCATACCAATTTATCACTGTTTCGATATTGTTTATTGCAACCGACATCAAAGACAAACATTCAAGAATTCCGTCTTCGACTATCATATCTTTCCATTCATCATACTTTGAGACATGATATTTTGATGCAGGAACCCGACGAAAATTGGTTATGCCCCAATAATCAAATTGATCTTCCATCCACCTTTTTCGATCAGTGCGATGATCTAGGTTTATGTAATAAACCAAAGGAAAATTTTTTAACTTATTTTCCAGATCCATCATTCTCTTTCAAGATCCAAAGTGACACAATGGAAAATACCACTCAGAGTTCTACCATGTCTCATAGGAAGCATTGCACACTCAATACCGTGTTTTTCCAGTTCTTTCCTAGTTGGTTCCTGATGTTCTTCTAAAGCAACTAAATTTGGGTTGACACTGAAAAGGTTCATATTCACCCATTCCGAAGCATGATTATATCCAGGATAATATCCAATATCTACTGGTTCTGGACACCACACTACATCCCACTTTCTAAAAGGTTCTGGTAAAACATCGACAGACTTGATTCTCTCAGGATTTAACAACATTAGTCCTTCACGGAGAAATGCAATCGTCGTATCTATATGCATGTAACTATAGACACCTTGAAGAAGATGCACTTTTGCACGGTCTTTGAGCATTTCTTGCAGTAAATTAGCTCCTGCAACATTTCCACTATTAGAGACAAGATACAAGATGTCGTCATTTGCACGAAGTACGTTGGCTGCATCAAAAGCAGGAGTAACTTCAGTAAGTGCAAGAGTGTCTTTATCGCCTACACACTCCTCATTATACAGTCCCTCAACGTCCTTACAGGGAACAATAATCGTAGAGTCTAGTCTATCTATAATGGGTCGCCAGGCGTCTCTCCGACACTTTAGAGGCATCGGTGTAGCTACTGTTAGATCCTTATGTGTGAAAATAACGTCTCTTGGGCAGAAATTATAATAATCCGTGGGAGTTCTCTTTGGACGCACAACCTCTACATTTTCCCCAAGAAGAAAACTCACAAATTTTTCCAGATCTTCGTTGGCTTCGTCTATTACTTGTTTGGGGTATGGTCCAACAGGAACGTCTGAAACGTCTTTCCTGTCAGCATAGTTAATTGTGCGAACACTCAAGTCTACTTCAGGAACTGTTGCATAGTCCGCAACTCCCACTACTACTTTTTTTAATTTATCCCATTCATTCTGACTTTTCATCGCACAATACCAGTAATTTGAACCGCATATCTATCAGTCATACTAAAATTATAAAAAGCGTGTTCATCATCATATCTCCAGTAAAAACATTCACCAGCATTCCATTTACAATATGCAGTATCTTTAACCTGTAGGATTTGTCCAGGAGAACTATCCTCCAACATTACCATACACCTTATAACTTTCTTAGAATCGACTTTATTTAATTCTATGTACTTTCCATACAAATCGGTGTGAAGTGGCAAATACTGTCCAGGTTTAAAATAATTAACGGCAGCAGCAACGTTGTCCAAATCTGAGAAATGAGGAATAATATAATTTTCCACACAATTAGGCATAGGATTTGGCATCTGATATTTGTAAATAGACAGTTTCTGTTTACTGTGACCAGAATGCAAATATTTTCTTACTAGTTCCTCATCCTTATGTGTAGATAGAATATAGTCGAGACCATGAAATTCTCTTATGTCCCAATTTGGTCTTATGTGCGTGATCATTTGAATACAGACATCTCCTTTAACTCTGGGTAATCCCTGGCCGTCCATTTTTTTGCCGGAGATTTTTTTCGACTTTTTAGTAGCTCAATACCGATTTTCGCCACCTCTGGTGTCATGTAGTAATGATAACCGATACTAGTTATGTCTTGTTCAGCCCATGGACGAGAAAGATCACGACCATCATAAGACATCTTCTTTAACGCATCACGATCATCCTTATTTTGCAGGAGAATCATTCCACCACGACCAAGGTTCAAATGTTTCTTGAATTGAAAACTAAGACACATGAAGGTATTTGGAAGATATGAACCTTCTTCCCAAAGAACTGCAGCATCAATAATTGTACTGTTTCCGAGATGATAATAGTCAGACCACTCATCTTCTTTCCATTCCCAATTTAAACCAAGTTTCATACACGTCATTGGAACTGAAATATACGTTCTTGTTGGGATGGTAATATTATTATATCCAGTATATCTCAAACACAGTTCGATAGCATGAGTACAACAGTCAGTAGCAACTGCATACGGAGAACCGAAGAACTCAGCAATTTGTGACTCAAATTCAGTAACGTACTCAAACATCTTCCAGTTCCCTCGGAACAATTATTCTATCATTTGGTTTACCATAAGTAAAGAACTCTTCTAGAGTGTAATCATCTCTTAGTTCTGTCCACCACTTCATACAAGCTTTATAAGAAAACTCCAGGTCAACTCTTTCTTTTTTTCTATCAATATTTTGAGCCCAACTTCCGAGATTTTGATTGACAGAAATTAAGGGCATACAATAAGTCTTTCCGTTGTGACCAAGAAAATAATCTGTAGTGAAGTTGGGCATATTCAACCCAGCATAAGACCACTTATAATTGGAATGTTTTTGGGAAAGATCAAACTTACCATCCTTGTAGTGGAGACTTATAATCTTCTCCGCATACCTTCTATTGATTAATGAAGCACCAGTATCATGACCGGATAAGATTGGATGTAGGAAACATGGCATGAGTTTTTCATTTTCAAAACTCATTTGAATACAATCCCAATCATAAGGAATATTATTCATCAAATATTCCCAATCAAAATGCCAGTATTCAATGAAACTGAGATCGTAATCATCCTCCATGATGATTACATAAGGATCATTCGTAGTCTCTAACCAGTTTTTGATGTTTACTAAGTGAGCAAGAGTTATAGACAGTTCTGCAATGTGCCAATTTTTTCTCTTGTATCCTTCTGGAAAAGGATTCAAAATAACTAAGTCTTTCCAATAGTCTTCATAAGTAGAGAGTTGATACTTTGACCCAGAGACCACAGTGTAGTCTTTGATTCCCCAATAATCATACTGAGTCTCAGCATATTCTCTTTTATCTGGCCTTTCATCAATGGTCGCAAGAATGATTGGAGGAAGTCCTTTGAGTTTATTTTTTAGATTCATGAGTGACATCCAGAATTAATTTCTTTCTCTTAGAGGAATTCAAGTAAAAGAGATCGTCCAAAGTATATTGTGAGGATTTTGTTTTCCACCAATCTAGAACCAATTTATCACAAGTTCTTGACATGACATTTACATTACCATTCCTAAGGCCATCACTTATGAAGTTGTAATTAGTAGTAAGTGTTGGAATTGAATAAGTCACTCCTATCTGATAGAGAACAAAGTCTACAGACTGATAGTGATACTCTGGCCAATTTTCATTATATCCATAATTAGAATATAATTTGAATTTATTATCTATGTAATGAAGTTTGATTAGTTTTTCTGCATATGACCTATTGATCAGTACACATCCTGTAGAGTGATTATTATGTGTCCACTTGGAAAGATTCATCTTAATGAAGTTCTCACCAATAATGTGTAGCTGAACGCACTCCCAGTTGCAAGGTAAACTATCAACTAAAGTTTTCCAGTCAAAGTTCCAATACTCAACGGCATCAAAACACAAATCATCTTCGACTATCAGACAAGTCTCAGACTCATTGGAATTATACCAATCAATTATACCATGAATCCTATCAACTAAAGTGGCAAGAAACCATACCTCAGTGCGAAGTCTATCTGTTATGACTCTTGACCTCCATTCTTCATAATTATCTACAGAATATCTCGAAGAGTTAACTCTATGATAATTAGTTATCCCATAGTCAGAGAATTGTTTCTCTATATGTTCTCTCCGATCTATTCTGTTATCTAGATTAAAATAATATATTGGCGGAAGACCAACCAACTTAGTCTTCGTCATCATGATATGTTTTTACACGTTCTATCATTTTATAATCGTGTTCTTTACTATAAGAAAAGAAATCATCCAAAGTAAAATTATCTCTCTTGTTCTGCCACCAATCATAGTAGATATCTCTACAGAGAAAATGATGTTTCTTAGGTACTTTGTCTAGATAAGGATTCTGAGTTATCAAAGGTATTTGATATGTTTTACCAAGAAAAGGAATATGTTCATCCAGTGAGACGACACGATATCCAGTGTCAAATGGATGAGGACCATACTTTCTAATCAACATGTACTTGTCTTTAACATAGTGCAGATTGATCAACTTCTGAGCAAAATGTCTATTGATTAATATTGGCCCGTATCCAGTCCACCTATCTTTCGGGGACAAAAAGAACATAAGATAATGTTGAGATTCGAATCCTAATTGAACGCAATCCCAATCGTATGGGATTCTTTTCATCAGATATTCCCAGTCAAAGTGCCAATACTCTATCAGATTTAAATCGTAATCATCCTCAAAAAGGATCAGATGTTTTTCATCGGTAGTATCAAGCCAATGTTTAATGATCTCAAGAGTAGACAGAGTGATTGCAGATATCAATCTCTGACCTCTTCTATTAATAGCTTGTGGAAAATGCAACTTGTCTTTCCAACTATCATAGTCATCAACAAGGTACTTTGATCCGGAGAATCTTTTTACATTTGTAAGATTCCACTTATCAAATTGTTTTTCCATATATCTTCTTCTATCTACTTCTGAATCTAGATTTAGATAGTAAATGCTTGGAATTCCCTTGAGTTTATCAGACATACCAGGTGATAATAGAATAACGAGTTCCAGAAGTTACTGGTAAAATTTCATGAGGGAACATAAAGTTTGAGGGGAACATCACGATAGATCCTTTACCACCTCTTATCATAATTTCTCTATCAAAAAATGCAAATTCACCACCCTCATAGTCATCATTGAGTAGGAAAGAACAACTTACAGATCTCTGTTGGGCTTTGAAAGAGTCGGTATGTTGAATATAAAATTGACCAGTTCTATATCTCAAAAGATCATATCCGGTGTCACTTTCCGAAGCAACTTCAGGAAATAATTTCCTATATTCATTTATTGCATTTGAAGCACAAATATAGAAATCATTATCTAATTGTCTTCTCACTTCTGGGTTCTGTTCGACTACCACTTCTTGTGAAATATTAACAATATCGCAATTTCTGATTTCGCTATTGGTATCACCATAACCTATGCTAGTAGGAGTCCAAAAAGAACACTCACGATATTCTTCTAGTATTCTATCACAGAGTTCTTCTGGAACAACATTTTCCAATGTGAAAATGTAATCTTCTAAACTTTTTTTACCATTTGCAGAAGAAACTATTCTTTCTGGTTCTTTTTCTTCAGATACGGGTTCTTCCACAACTGATTTTTTTTCCTCTGGTTTAGTATTTTCTTGAAGTTTATCGAAGTATGCATAAGAACAGTCTCCACGACTCCTAACGTAATGTAGGAATACCTGAGTGTAATATTCTCCACCATACTCTTCTCTCCAATGTGGGGCTTTCTTTCCCAGATAAACCATAGCTTCTCCAGGATTAAGATCCACCTTAACCTCTTCACCAGATGGAGTCTCGATCCATATTGGCCAAGTTTGGTCACCATGAAGATGGAGAGTCAGTGAAATTTCACAAGCATCCCTATCCGTATGTCTCGTTAAAACACTACCATTTTTATAAATTCTAGCGTAACTATAGGTAGGCAATACAGTTTCACCAATTGCCTTGGAAACTTCTGGAGTCTTTTCGCAAAGCAATTCTAGAAAAGGAGTATAGTTATAAGTAGAAAAAGAGTTTGGAGCCTGAGGATCTCCATCTATATTATTTTCCTTACAGTATTTTGTAAATTCAAAAGAAAGTTTTGAAGCCCTATCTTTTGAAATAAAGTCGTGAAGAATAATGTAGTTATTGTCTTCTAAAGTTTTTTTCATAATCAAAAATCAGGTTCAAATTTCTTTCAAAAGTTCCTCAATGTCGTAGTAAAGATCTTCTTCTTCTTCACTTTCTTCGGTATCTTCTTCACCTTCTTCTTTTGGATTATATGCAAGGTGAGTTCTGTTAAAGTCAAGCATTGTTTCTTGCATTGCCGCGTCCAGTTCTTTCTGCATTCTAGCGGCAGATTCTTCTTCGAGTCTTATGAACTCAAGTTCTTGATCACGTTTTTCTTGCCACTGACTAATAGCCTTTAAAAAAGAAACCACATTGTCTATACCGAAACTAGTAATTGGAACTGGATGTGCAGGTCCAACAAACTCTACCTCGCCCTCTCCTGTTTCATCATCCCAATGAACAGCATGAATCTCTTTTCCATCAACATCTGGAATCCAAGATAGGTCAATATCAAAATAAGAGATACCGTCAACACCAACTACGTTGTCACTGGGAATTATATGCACTTTCATATCTTATTCTCCCGATTTTGATTCTGGTAATGTGTTTGTGTTTGTACTAGTTAAGGAAGTTACGTTAACTGGCATTATGCCAGTTTGTTGAAGACCTTCAATATATAGTTGTCTATTCTCATCATTCGATTTTACAACTTCATTTCTGAATGATTCAACGGCAGCTCCAGTCTGTCTCTGTTGTTGAGAATTTTCAATGGTTAACATAGGCATCCAAGATACTGCACATCCCCAATGATCAACATCTTCTCCAGTGTTGGGATCCATTCCCCTAATGTGCATGTACCAAGAACATTTGTGTTCTACACAATCTTTCTTAATTAGAGGACAAAAATTTCCAGACTGATTCTTTTTCATATCTCAAAAATAATATTTTATATTATAGAATAAATTAATTGAAACTGCAAACAATAACATCCATGTACTGAAGTCTCATATCAAAAGATCCAGTAAAATTACAAGTTCCGGACCAAGGGTGATTGTGAGCTCCACCACCTCCAGTCGGGCCTGTATCTGGTGTAGAACGAGTCCAACCAGCGCCTGAACCTACATCACCACCACCAGGAGTCAACCTAGTAGCTGCATTTGGGTGAGTGTGTGATGCAATTTGTGGGGCGGTTAAAGTATGATTACCAACACTACCAGTCATTGGTACACCTGGTTGTGATACTGGTCTAAGAGAAGTAGGAAATATAGTACTAAATGATGATGAACCCCCAGTACCCCCACCAGTACCGCTGACTACTCGTAATGCTTTATTATTATTTGTAGTAGATTTAGTCCATCCAGTTGGAGCAGCTGCTTGGAAAAAAATACTTACAGAACTTTGCGGAATAATTCCATAATATGAATTTAGATTAGTACTATCACTAAATCTTACTCCAGATGCTGTTAAAGAAGCCATGTTTTATATAATTTAAACGGAGGGGTTGTTGAAGTATTTATCCATTGAAACTACAGACAAGAACATCCATATATTGAACACCCAAAGAAAAAGTTACACTTATAGCTTTAGTTATACTAAGTGGATGGGTGTGATTTGTTGCTGGTGAAGCAGCGTTTCCTGTGACGGGTGAGGGAACATTTCTGGTCCATCCACCGGCTCTTCTAAGATCCCCACCATTCCATCCAGTAAACTGGCCAGCGGGATTGTACAGTGCTGGAACGGCAGCAACTACAAATCTACCAGGTTGTGGGTGTACGTGAGCGGGAAGATTTGGTGCAGTGAGTGGAGCCCCACCAGTGGCATTAGTTGTCTGAAGATTTCCAGCATATGCGAATGTTGGACTTAAAACTGTTGTGAATGGTTGAGTTCCGCCAGAACCACCACCACTAGTTCCACTTACAACTCTTAAAGCTTTATTGTTATGAGTAGTTTGTTTTGTCCATCCAGTTGGAGCAGCTGCTTGGAAAAACAGCATATCAGTTCCAGTAGGAATAATACCTCTTTTTGAATTTAGCGAAGTACCATCACTAAAATTTATTCCAGTTGATGTTAGTTTTGCTGCCATAACTTATTTGGAGATATTAATCTTACACTTTTAGAATATTTATAACTCAACACTCACCACCACATTCTCTATTTTGTTTCCAAGACTTACGAACTCGTTTCAGTTCTTTTAATTCTTCTTTAATTCTTTGATATGCAGTCTCACTATCAATTCTATCTGCCATTTCCATAGCAATGATTACATCGGTTCTTGTACCAAAGTGTTTGAGGGCGGTCTCAAAACAATCTAGATCTTCATACATCCCATTCAGTCCTAAACTTTTCAGCAATAATATCTATACGAGCATCAAGAGAGTTCCAACACTCATATAGTGCGTTAGATTGTGCCACATTTTCTTCCTCAAGAACTCGAACACGATCTTCTAGTTCTTGAATTTTTTTCTCTAGAACTTCAATAGGAGTGGGTTCATTGATTCCCCACTTCTGAAAAAACCAATAAGGATTTTCTTTCATAATACATTCACTGACTTCAAGTAATTTCTATAAGCCATAAATCTGCGGAGAGAAGGTTGTCCTGGAATAGGCCCTAGACTTTCGCAGATTTCACAGTAACATATCCAATCATGCCACGGAGTCGTCGGATCCAGTGCTGGATGTGTAGTCTGTTGTGTGTAGTTTTTCAAGGAGTCGAACAAGTTCTGGAGTTTCATCCCATTCCCATACCTGATTGTGTGTTGGATCTTTCTTTTCAAGAGTAAAAGTTCTTTTAGCCATAGTTCAATTCTATAAATCCATTCCAAGTATACTATGTATTTCAGTTTTTATCAAGTCTTTGGTCTGACTTTAATAACATCCCAAATTCTTTGGAACTCTGGAAAGGTTTCAATAACATTCTCATTCCGTATCTTATCAAACCTTCTCATTGAATCTAAGAACTGAGGTAAAAGTTTTTGTTCTTGATACAGATCAATGTAAGTAAGAAGACTTTCATAAAAAACAATAGACCTCTTTGCCTTATTGGGAATTAAAAATTCTTTGATGTGTCTTCTTATATTTTCTTTTGCGGCTTCTTTTGTTTTTTTATCCAAAATCCAAACTGTTTGTTCTCTAGGAGTTTGCATGAAATTCAGGAAGAAGAAGTCAACATTCTTCATCAGTCCACTATTATAAAGGTATTGATGTAAGTCAGTTACTTCAAAAATATTCAGAGCTTGGACTGTGCAATCAAAATGAAGTTCATGAGTACGTTCTTTATGTTTGAATCTTTCTCTGAATTGTTCGGCATGAGAAACAAATCGGTCCCAATTGAATCCCTTTCGGATCAGTTCGCCCTTCTTACCCATACCGTCCACGCTGATGTGGACTTGCAACTCTCTATTGAAGTTGTCCCACAGATCAAAGATATGTCTACCTTTATAAACAAGGTTACTGAAGTTACTGTTGTATGCTAGGACAACATCATTGTTTCGTTTCAACTCAATGAGTTTGTCCATGATCTTCCAGTGTTCATCAATGATTAAGGACTCTCCACCAGAAAAATATAGACTATTAACCATTCCAAGATAAGGTTCTACCTGTTCATAAGTCTTCTCAGCAGCATCCCACTTACCAGAAATCTTACCAAACTGTTCGAGTTCCCAACTAGAACTCGATGTCCAGTGACACATCCTACACTTGAAGTTACACTTACTACTTAACTTCAAGTCCCACCAGATAAACCCAGGTTCATTTACCGAAAAGTCATCGTTAGTTTCATAGACAAACTTCTTATACAGATGAAATAGATCCCTGTTGAAATCCTGTCTGAGAGAACTCTTCCCTGCGGCTTGATTATTATAACAAACCTCACAACTCTTATGAGGTGTTCCGTTTATCATACTCTCTCGGAATTTTTTGATGGGTTCATCATTCCAAATTTCCCAAAGAGATTTTTCTTTCACATGACCATATGTGTACTCAGAAATACAACATGGTTTTACTTCACCATCCTGTCTAACATCCAGACACATCCAAGGAGCAACACAGAATACATCGTTATTCAAATCAATCTTCTTCTTATCGATCATCACTCCAAATCCTCTCTAATTCTGGGAACACTTCTCTTGAGTTTTCATTCCTCAATACATCTAATGCAGACATGTATGATTTAAACTCTGGAATCAGGTGTTCTTTTCTCTCAGTAGAAAGCAATTTAAGAATAGACATGTATTGATTAATAGAAGCCTGGGCTTTTGCAGGAACAAGATAATTTTTAATATGATATTTAATTTTTTCTCCCAATAATTTTCTCGATTCCGAATCAAGAATCAAAACAGAAAGCATGTCTGGATTATGTAGAGTACATAACTCAAAATCATCCCAATCAGTAATTATACCCCTAAGATAAAGTTCTTTTTGAGCATCCATGACATGGAAACAATTCAAAGCTTGTATCACAAAATTAATCTTTATCCTTTTGTTGGGAAATTTATTCCTAAACATTTTAAAGTTATCTAAAAACTTTTGCCAATCAAATCCTTTACGAATTATTTCTCCCCTTCTCTCCGTTCCATCAAAACTTACTGAAATATTAAGCTTTGGAAATTGTTTCCAGAGGTGAAGAACATCATTGTCTTTATATTTCAAGGTACTAAAATTAGTGTTATAACAAATATCAACTTTTTTATTTCTACCCTTCTCAATAAGTTTATTTAAAATTTTATAGTGGTGATCTGAAATTAAAGGTTCGCCGCCAGCAAAATATACATTCTCAACAATATCATATAGAGGTTCAATATCTTCATGAACCATATCCACATCAATCTTTGGATACTCTCCTTCGATATTAAATTTCTTCCTCATTTCCTGATCCCAAGAACTACTGTAACCAGGTCCACACATCCTACACCTAAAATTACAGACGTTATTTAATCTAAAATCCCAATAAACAAGATTGAACCTTTCGAAAGTTCCATCTTCCTTAGTCTCTTCGACATACTTATGGTGATCTATCCAAAACGAATTAAAGTCTTGTCTTGAAGAAATTTTTCCAATCTCTTCCTCTTTATAACATGAAGTACAGTAACTACACTCCTTACCCTCGATCATGTTTCTACGAAGTTCTCGCATTTTTTCATTGTTCCAAATTTCTTTAAGAGATGAATCTCTTAAAGAACCCATTCTGAAGTCTCTAGGATCTCCACTACATTCGGTAGAAACAATTTCCAAAGGTGACATCTCATTGTTTTCCTCTGGTTCTGGTTCGGACAAAGGCATCAAACAACATGGATAAACATCACCATTCGGTGCAATGTTCATATGAACCCATGGGGCCATGCAAAAAGTATTATTATTAGGTATAGTCATTTGTTCCCCTCCTTCTTGGAGATATAGTCGGCATAGTCTTTATTAGGATGATCAACTAACCGTTCGTGATAAAAGTCAATGACTGTTTTAGCCGCAGTTCCTTGAAAGAATGCTGGGATTATTCCATGTATTATACTAGAAACTCCAACAACAATCATCTTTGCACCAGCATAAGTGGCCCAAAATAAATGTCTAGTATAAGTTTCTTTACTGGACTCTAAGTGTTTAGAACTTTCTTTTAGTAAATTTAATTTAGTCATCTTGATATTCAAATCCTTCAAATATTTTTAGGTATTCATTCTTGTGTTCAAAAATAAAATCCGTTGTTCTGGATTTGGTTTCAACCTTAGATCTAAAGTAATCTCTAATTAATTGATTATCTAGTTTGATCCCGGTAAAAAACAAATTTGAATCTAGAATTTCATACTTACTAATATGATGTCCCCAGTATATAGTCCCAATTTTAGCATTGATTTTTTCAACTAAAACATCTGGGTCTAAGTCAGTCTTCCATATCGCCAAATATATTTCATTTACTGCAGGATCATATACAAACTTTGCATCCAAGTATGGTTTGAGAACTTCTAATATTTTGTTATGAGTTTTTATGTCTACACTTTGTCCATTTATTCTAATAAGATCCGATCTACCATTGTGATAAAAACCCTCGGACTTAATTTCAAACTCATCATTCGTGCAAACTTTATAGTTATACGTTGGTACATTAACTTCCAAAAGATTCTTATCTGTAAAAGAAATCTTATAGTAATCATCGAGAGGAGTAAATTTATTCTGAACAAAGTTTTCGTCACTAGCATAGTTCAGAAATATTGGCCCACTAGTCTCAGAACTACCAAAGATACTCACAATATCTTTTATCTTTCCCTCTCTGACATAAGGTATCCACTCCTTCCTTATAGTGGATAGAGTATAGATTGTGGTTCTGGATGGCGGATCCTCATGATTGATATTGTCTAGGTAACCGTCGATATCATGGGTATATGCAATCATGATGTGATCAAAAATATTTTCATTCCTCATGAAATATTTCTCATCATTAAATTCAGACCCATCTCCCCAGTAATTATAGATGTTTTTTACATCCTTAGACATCAAAGTTGGAATGAAATAAGTTGCTGGCCCACTACCATGACCTAAACACTTTTCATTTACAACATTCCCATAGAACATCTTAGAATTTCTTTGACACAAGTCATATAAGAATTCATGACTGTGTTCTATAATTTTTGGTGTTCCCGTAGTACCACTTGAAGTACATCTCATTGCAATTGACTTTGGATCAATCTGCACTTCGCAATCAAGATACTTATTGGGTTGATGATAAACAATATCCTTATGATATATTGTATTCAAACAATGTTTGATAAGGATAGAGTATTTACTATTCGGTTGTTCCTCTAAAACATTATCTGGTTCGCAAATAAAATAATGTATAGGAGACAGTAATTGAGTTTTGGTAGCAGACTCTGGAGATACAACAGTCATACTATAATCAATTATTGAAATTGATAGTCCCAACTCCAGACAAGCAAAGACACTTGCCATTTTATAAAGACAAGTGCCTGAGTATCCTATTAGAACTGTTTCTCCTTTTGTTATCTTATAGTTAGAAAGAAAGTAGTTTTTGATTTTATCTACTGTTCTTTCAAATTGTTTATATGAATACTTTACAAGACGGCCTTCTTGTGTAATATCATAGAATGATATATCTTTATTAATAACGTTTCTATCAACTACCTTACTCATATAGATGAATTCATAAGTTCAATCTTTATTACTGGTTTATCATTCCAATGTCTTACTGCATTGGAAACAATAGCCACATTGGTAACCAAGTAAGAAATAAAAATAAGGGTGCGTATGCCAGCAATAATATCTGCTTCTCTATCATTCTTTCCTTCCTTTGCTCCTAGTGCTTTTGCCCAAATTCTCCAGGCACTTTTTCTCTTACTCATTAATATCTTTCTGGTATCTCGTTGTAACATTCGTCGGAGTATTTAGATGCTCTAGTCTTCACATACTCCAGTTCTTTCCAGTTTTCTGGATAACAAACAACGAGGCAATGAGTTTTTTCATGAAGAGAACAATGTTTAATGTTCTCATCATCTTTACACTTGACACCTATTTCAATAGTAATGTAAGAATCATCAACAAAATATACCCATCCCTCTAGATCTCTGGGTATGGTGTGCCAAATTACATAGTCATTGACCTTGGGTTTATACATGATAAAGATTACTCCCTTGGTTTGTGGTCCCTCATACCATCGTGATTCCCATCTCCAGGTAACTTACCATAAGCAAGATACTCTACTGCCTGAAGAGATCCTACAAGACGATCCAAGTCTTTTTGGATCCTCACATACTCGTCGTAAGACTCCTGCAACTCTGCAGCTCTTGCGGTGAGTTGATTAGTTCTTTTAGTGAACCTTTCGATCAATTGTTCGTAGTTCTCTGTGGGTTTCATAGTTTACCTCCTACTTTTCCATCGTTCATGATCCTACTCTCATGTCCGGACCACCCTTCCTGTCTACCTTTAAGATAGAAACGAGTACCACTAATGCACTGTTCTTCAGTCAACGCAGTTACCAATTCTTCACCGTCCTTTGATGCACTATGCCACAAACCATATTTAGTTTTATAAACACGAAATGCATCATCAATCCACGTATATGTATCAATGATTGTTTCTTCTTGAGTCTCAGTGATTTGCTCTACCATAGTCGTCCTCCAACCTCACAATGTCTTCTTCATTACAATAACCTCTTTGAACTTCTATAAAAGCAAGTCCATATTCTCCAGCAGTGGCTCTGTGAATTCGTTTAACGGGAATATTAAATGTGTCACCAGTGCCGCATCTTGTTCTCTCTTCTCCATTGCTGATAATTCCACTACCTTCAACAACAATCCAATGTTCATGTCGATGTTCATGATATTGGAGAGAAAAAGATTGTCGTGGATTTACAATAATTTTTTTTACTTTATAGGTTCCGTCTTTTGATTCGTAGATTAATTCGTATGAACCCCAAGGACGTTCTGTTACTTGATACATTTAAAAGTTACAAGTGATTTGGACATTTAGTAGCAACAGTAGCAAGAGCTGCGACTTCAATACCCACAGAGTCCTTAATAACTTTCCTCACTTCATATCCTCCATATTTTTCATTAGCATAACTGTAGGCGAGAAGCACAGATTTGAGAGTATCGTTCCCTTCGTCACGATACATACAAAACTCAGTTGCTATACTATTTAATAAAGTTATCAGAGTGAGTTCAATCATTTTTTAATAGTCAATTTGTAGTCTTTCTTTTTAAGTTTATGTTGTTTGATGAACTTATCTGCATGTTCCTCACATTCAAACCAACAGATTCGTTTGTCTTTTTTGTCCGTAAGATCAATTCGGTAAGGAAAAGATTCATGAGGAAACAGTTCACTCTCGGTCATTCAAATACGATTCAGAATAAGCATAAGGATACAACACGTCTAGGATCTCGGCAAGTTCATCGTACATCTCACCGTAACATGGGACAGATTTTGGATGTCCCATCTGATACTTTCTTACCGCAGTATAAATTAATTTCCATTGATGATGATTTAAATCATTCACCGAGGGTGTGGATGACTGGTTTTTCATGAGCTAGAATACTGTAAAGATTTTCATTTTGTGCTGCAGATACTGGAATAAATTCCGTATTCACATCAAACTGATCATCACGGATAGCTTGATTGATGACAATAGAACCTTCTGCACCAGAATAAGAACGATGAAAGGTCATCTTAGGAATCACCAGAGCACCAGAAGAACGATTAAGATGAACGATGTGATATGGATACCTCCACTCCGGATTCACCAGTTCAAATGTACGAAGACCAGACAGAACACGATTGTGATCTACCTGGTGATAGTGAATATAAAATTGTTTTGCACCTACAATATCATCTGGAGGAGAGATTGCGGGTCCTGTGTGACATACAAGATCTTGAGCATTAGATCCGTCTACAGAGATATCGTAAAAAACTACCGCATCAGTCTCACGAAATACTCTGTGTTTCTTAAAAATTACTTCACTCATTAGATACTCCCAGGAGATGGTTTTTCAATTTCTTCAATAGCTGTATAGATCAATCTATTAAAACTATCAGCCATTACACGATAACCAGTACCAACATATAGTTGACCAAGGACTACAGACACAGTACATACACCCCAAAAGATGTAGTACCACTTTGATTTAACTTGATGATGTTTGTTTTTCATTTGAATACAGCAGTTACGCCAATCACTTTAGCATTTGGATTTCGAGCAAGAGCAACTTGTCTTGCTTCTTGATAGTCACGAGCAATCACTTCTTCTTTGAAGACTTTACCAGCGACGTAGAGTTGAACTTCGCATTTCATTCTTGATACTTATTAAAATACTTTGGTTTGTCGGTATCAAACTCATAGAATTTGACATCTTTCATATTGAGACACATTAAAATTGTGTCGTGTTCCCGTTCTTCTCGTGGTGTACCACGATACAACCAACGGCGTTGATACGCACAACACCAGACACTAAAATAAATCTTGGACTTTTGGGATAAAGTCATTAGAGTCTTTCAAAACAAACACTATTGAATTTGCCTTCTACTCCACGAAGAATGAGTTTAGTATGAGAAGATTTTACAATCATATGAAGAACGTAATAAACTCCACCAGGAACCAAAAGATCATGAGGATCAGTATTATTTCCCCATGAAACTTGTTCTTTTGTACAGCCAACAAATTTCACGAAATCTCCTTCTTTAATGTCTCCATAAGAGAGGGTTGGGACTTTAAAATTCTTTTTCATTGATTATTAGAAAGTTCCAGATGAGTATTACCTACACTATAGACCCGCAAACGAAGAAAGTCAAGGGCGTTAGTCGGATTCGTTTGCAAAACCCAATCTTATATTTCCAGATATTGATATTCTGTATTGATCACTAGTATAGAAAGGATTAACTTGGTGATGCAAATCCGAAGGAAAAAAGGCCATTTTCCATTCCCATTCTTTATCAACAGGCATTTGATAAAACGTAAGACCACCACCAGTTGAAGGATGACAAAATGTAAAATGTGCAGTCTCATTTCCATTTGGATTATATCTTTGATATTCTCTTTCCATAGTGTATGGAATTTTTACCCAGATTACAAAAGAATAACATCCAACATGTTTATGTAATGGATTAAAATCATATTTTTTTGCAAAATTTATCCATGCAGTATCAAGAACATATTTAAGACCACGATCTCTCATGTCCCTTGTTAAATGAAAAGAATTTTGATTTACTCCTTCATAAAATTCTTTATTATAGTTTTCTGACAGATCTTCTACTAAGTATCTTAGATTTGGCCCAGGATCTATAAGATATTCTTTGTCGAGATGTCCCTTTAAATCATAATCATAGTTCTCTAATTCTTTTTCATTAAAATTTAAAAGAAATTCTTTAATCTCATTTTTTACTGGAGTTGGGACATCAAGAAAAAGAAACCCGGGAATTTTAAACCAGTGTGCTGCATATCTATACTCAAAGTTTATCATTTTTATCAAATTCTTTTTGCAACTGTTTCGCTAATTTCATAGATCTTCTCCACATAAAATATCTAGCCCATGGAGTCTTTGGATTATGAATTAACCACCACTTCTTTTTAATATATTCGTTCTGTACTATTTTAGTTACATAGTAGAAAGCTTTTGCAACACTTTCATCAGTAACTATAAAGTATCCAAATAAGGCAAATATAAAAAACAAGAAGTAGTAGTATTCCATACTATTGCCACCTTAAAGTATTCAAATACTTAAGAACATTTTCTCTCACATCCATTAGTTCATGAAAACACTTTTGATTATGAGCACACTGCCTAAGTGCAGGATCTGGTTTCAAAACTGATTCGATAAAAATATCCAATCCGCGATTCCATTTATCCTTTTTAGGTTCGCCATCATCAATCGTATACTGATCTTTCATTCGTCTTCTCCATCGACGTATCCAGCAAATTCGAAATCTTCAATGTCACTTACAGGAACTTCGTGTTCATTAGCGACAAGATACCAATGTTCTCCATCTCTTTCCCCAAGATATTTCATTTGGTCTTCATCGAAGACATGTTCTCGCATTGCTGCTTGAATTTTCAAATGAATTAACTCGGATTTAGTGGGAACTTTCATAGTCATGATTTGTACACATAACTATTCTAATCTATTTAACTGAGTTGTCAAGAGTGTTAATACTTAGATACTTCCAGAACTTTTAGAGTGTGTGAGGTAGTCAGATTGTCTTGCCTGTTGTTGTTTCTTAGTCCTCTTAGCGGGTGCAATATCACCAGCAACAACAGAAGGACGACCTGCTGACTTACCACCTCTAGGTCTCAACCCAACTTCCTGTTGTCTTGGATCTTTTAAACTAGAATCTTCCACTCCACTAGTGAAGACAGAATGGACTCTTCCTCGGTTTCCGTATTGAGCTTTACCAGTTATGGCTTCTTGTCCAGCAGCACGTTTAATTCCTGGGTAGTCCCTTTCAAGATCATTAATTCTACTGGAAACATCAGCAACTGTTGGTTTCTGATCTTCAATTGACTTACCTCTAGTTGAATCCAATGCAGCACCAATATCAGAAGCTCTTGATTGGACATCACTTACTGCAGCACGACCCCTCTCTCTTGCTGCAAGTTTTTCTCTGGTCATTGCTGCTTGATAATCTTCAGGACTTTCATCTGGATTTTTTCTTCTGCGAGTCCATGGCATCATTCTTCTCGCAACTTCCTTACCTGCAGCAGTAAAAGTTGCAGCGGTCTGATCTCCACCAGCAGACATAGCTTGAGATCCAATTCCCTTTTTTTGACTTACTCCATGAACTTTCTTTGAGTCTCCTCTATTTCTTGCTACTCGTGGTCTAAATTCTAGATCTCTCCTTCCTTGTCCACCAGTGTTTCCAGTCCAATCTGGTTCAGCTTCAAGGTGTTCGGCTCCCTTTACTGTTCCTTGCCAACCCTGAGATGCGATACTTCTACCTGCACGACTAGCAACTTGTGCTAAAAATCCGGGAAGAGATTCTCTCTTCTGTTTATTATAATCATCTCTATGAGCATCAGTTTTTCCAGCCTTTCCAGAGAATCCTTCATCTGAAGCATTATCAAAATGCAAAGGATGACTTGGATCAGTTTGTGCAGCCTCTAATTCTCTTGAGGCAATCTGTCTTATTGTTTCATTATCACCAGCTGCAATAGCAGCTCTCATTTGTCTACCAAGTCTTCTTCTTTTATCACCACTACCAACCAAGTAGTTATAAACATTGACTCCAGCATGTTCATCACTATAACTAGGAGCCTTCGCTTCAATAAGAATTGAAAGAATTTCAGTTATCTCTGCTTCTGTTATAAACTCTTTAAAGGTCTTCATTATAGAAAACAACTCTGCATATTTTCTATTTATTCTAATGGAGAATAGCGGACTCGAACCGCTGACATCCTGCTTGCAAAGCAGGCGCTCTACCAACTGAGCTAATTCCCCTTGAGATAGTCTTTCTCGGTTTGATATGGAACTATTTCACCAGTGTAATGTTTGATTCCTTCCTGAATGTCTGGAATCAACCACTGGTCAACCCGATAACAATATTGCCAGTTAACGGGTTGAATACAATTCATTATAACCACAGACCAGAATGCTGTCAAGTAGTTAATGATTGTATACATTATTTGTTAGAGATAAACTCCACTTCGGTTTTCCACTTAAAACCTGGAGTTTCCCAAGTTTGATTATTGTTATAGATTCTATTATTATTTACCTCTTCTTCCTCAGTAATATCAGAGTCTTCAGAGGGAACATAATCTGCAAAAGTTTGACCATCATAAAGTTCGTCAAGTCTCAACTTACTTGGATAATGTTTTAGAAGAGCTCTTGCAGATAACCTGACTTTCTCAGGAACGTCTGCAATCTTTTCGGAGTTCATTAGGTCAATAAGAAACTCTCTAGTAGCGAGAAGAGAGTTGTGTTCTTGTTGTGGCAAAGTCATAACTCATCTAGCATACTGCTCAATAATAAATAATACCTCATTTAAGTACTTGTGGGCAAGTTCTTTCTCTTTTTTGTAAGGAGTCTTTTCTTGATCTATTTTATTCTTTAGATTAAGAACTCTTACTCTCATCTCGTCTCTGGTGATCTGATTCCGTGGCATCGTCAAAAAATCCGCGCCTTCTATATAGGCGACCCTGACAATCAAAAATTTTACCGGAAATTTTTCCCCCCAAAAATGAAATCAATCCTCAGTTTCAGTTTTGGAGTATTTCTTTTTACATGCACCACGAGCCCATGCACGAGCAAGGCTATTAACGTGCGAACATGGTTTCTGTTTCTCCCCGCAGTAAGGACATGAGGCGTCTGGG
>Ga0222714_10001548_pt1 | contig 25844 bp, 46 predicted proteins | sample C33_3DmetaG_FD_165048 | JGI IMG/M metagenome (GOLD analysis project Ga0222714, IMG submission 165048) | Estuarine water microbial communities from San Francisco Bay, California, United States - C33_3D | ecosystem: Environmental > Aquatic > Marine > Unclassified | place: USA: California...
CACAGAGCAATTTGAATGTGAGTTTATGCCTCTTACAGAGCGACTTACACCAATTGACGAGAAGAGTGAGATTAAGAATGGCAGATATTCCAGTTCTTATTATCCCATTAAGAATTGTAATATGAGCGTTTGGCCTGTTCTTGCTTATATCAAGGCAGACGTTGACGCTCTACGAGAGAGGGGTTATACTGATAAGGTAATCTACGCTGGTTGTATTAACTATCTTTCCTCTCAAATGAAGGGTAAGAAGCGTAAGTATGGTAATCTTTTCCCATTCAGTTTTGCTATTAAGCCAGACAAGATTATCGCGACATTTGTGACCGACATTAGAAAGTCCCCAGAGTTTTGGGGAGAAGGAATTGGAGTATAAATACTAATATCTTTGTTTAGATACTAATTATTATAGATTGTGGGACAGCGTTGGCCGACGTTTTTCATCCTGTTTATGAAATTACCACATTCTATTAAATATCTAAACAGGAGATATATATGGAAAACATAGAATATCAAAAATGTAATATATGCTTTCGATTAAAAAAATATAATTGTGAATATTTTTCACAAGAAAAAAATAATAAAAATGGTTTATCTGGTACTTGTATAAGTTGTAGAACCATTAAAAGAAAAATAAGAGACGATAAACTAAAAAATAGTATAAAACCAGAGTTAGAAACACTAACTTGTTCTGTTTGTAAACTTAACAAACCAGCAACAACAGAATATTTTCATAGACATTCGCGCTCTACAACAGGATTCAAAAATTCTTGTAAAAGCTGTAGGAAGTTAGAAACTCATAAATACAATATTAGTGATTCTTGTAAAGCTAAAGCTAAATTTAGAAGAAAGAATGATAATATTTGGAAATTAAAGAAGAATATAAGTTCTACTATTTGTAATAGTTTGAGAAACAGAAATAGTTCAAAAGAAGGTTCCTGTTTTAAATATTTAGGATATACAGTAGAAGAGCTAAAAACTCATTTAGAATCACAATTTGAAGAATGGATGAATTGGGATAATTGGGGTCAAATTTCTAACGAAAGAAAAACTTGGAATATAGATCATATATATCCACAAAGTAAACTACCATATGATAGTATGATACATCCTAATTTTATTAAATGTTGGAGCTTAAGTAATTTAAGACCAATATCAGCAACAGAAAATATAAAGAAAAAAGATAAAATTATTTATTAAACAGGAGTAATAAATGAAATGCGTTAAAGAACATATAGTGACACCTTGGGGTTGGCAAGATATTATTCATAAAAATGAACAATATGTGCTCAAACAATTACACATTAACCCAGGAAAACGTTTATCTCTCCAATACCATGAGCAGAAGACAGAAACCATTTTCTGTATGTCTGATGAAGCAATCGTGTGGACAAAGCGATCCGCCGATGATACAGAAGCAAAGAAGGTAACGCTGAAGTATGGAGAAGCTTTCCACATCGAGCCTCAACAGATTCATCGTTTCGCAGCAGGTTTTAAAGCTGTTGACCTTCTAGAAGTATCTACACCACAACTTGATGATGTAGTACGCCTTGAAGATGATTATAATCGTATTGAAGTATCTACCACAACAACACAGGAGTAATAAATCATGACTTTCGCACGCACCGCTATTGAGACAACTGATATCGAGAACAATATTGATGTAGACGTTAATCGCTCTTATTCTAGCTTTGGGGTTCGTATTGTTCGTAATGCCGTAAGCAAGCGTAAGCTCTCTAATCGTGTTTCTGTTACTATTCCCGATGGACGTAGTGAGAGCACCTTTCATCTTACTATTCGTGAGGCAAATGCTCTTCGTAAGTTTTTGAATGAAAATCTTGAGGAAGGTGTTGACGGTTCTTCTATGGTGTCTATGACTATGCGAGAGGCGAGCTAACATGGTTCGTCCTACTACAACAACACCATACGGAGAAAATAATTACATGAATATCGCACAAGCACTAGATCGTCTTTATGCTGACGCTTTCCCTCTTGCTTCTTATCCTCCCCCAAGGGCTACACTTAATAACGTAGATTTTGTGTATAATGAGAAGAGCGGGACTTATACTGCCACTATTGACGCAGCGGGAGCAGATAAGACAAAGTTTAATGTCAACATTTCAAATGGACTTCTTACTGTTTCTTATCGTGCTACTGAAGGGTTCCGTTGCCGTTCGTTCACTTACTCATTTACTCTTGGACGTAATGTAAACGTCGCAGAGTCAGTTGGCGAGTATAAGGACGGGGTTTTACGAGTTGACGTTCATACTACAACTCAACGTAATGATACTTTCAACGTTCCAATTCATTAGTTAATCTCACAAATAAGCCGCCAAGGGTTCATTCTCTTGGCGGTTTTTGTTGTATTAAAACTATTTACATCGTAAGGAAAGTATAAAATGGCCCAATATGATAAACTCTGGAATAAATGGTATACTAATAAAGTATTAAACGAAATGAAGCCAAAAATAGCTAGTAGAGTTGTAGCTGTTTCGGATGCTATAAAAAGAAAGGCTGGATTAGAACAACTTAATGATAGCTATACAAGAATGGCTGCTTTTCCAGATATGTTTGGTGATAAATTAAGAATTGTTGGTGATTATTCCACTGATGATTTTAGAGTAATGGCTAAATACCTCCAACAACTTGCTAAGCTTTCCGATGATTCTTTGAAAGATAAACAAACAAAAGGATTTATAAAATTATCAAGTATTAATACTTCTTATTTTGCTTGGGATTTAGCACAAGTAAAAGAAGAAAGAAGAAGATTAAGAGAAGATGGTGGAGGAACTTACGAAGTTACAGTTGATTATTACCAACCATTTTTAGTAGTTGAGTATATCCAAACTCAAAATAATTCTGATAAAAGGGAAGTTATTTCATTATCTAAAGCTTTTAATAAGTTTAAAATGAAAGAAGCAGGGGATTATTGGGCTAAAATTCAATCTCGCTATACAAAAGATGGAGAATTTATTACTAAATTAACAAATTATTGGATGGACGTTACAGGTAAATCTTCAGAGCAAGATAACGTAATTGTATACTCTCGCGCTGCTATCGACGTTTTAAGAATGTCAGACCATCCAGATATATCTTCATGTCACTCTCAACGTGGTAGTTATTTTGAGTGTGCTATTCAAGAAGCAATTAGAGGTGGTGCTATTGCTTATTCTGTTAAAAAAGCTGATTTACAAAAAATAATTGATGAAGATAAATTACAAGATATTGAGATTTTTGCTGATCCAGAAAGAAATATAGAAGGTATTGTTCCAAATGGAAGAGTTAGAATTAGAAGAATGTTTGATACTGATACAAAGACAGAATACGCCCTACCAGAGATTAGAACATATGGAGATGTTCCAAGCTCATTCCGCAAAACTGTATTAAAATGGGCAGCAGAAAATCAAACAAAGAAATTCATAAATCCAGAAACAAATGATTTCCAACTTCCAGATATACAAAATGCTATAAAAGTTGGTGGTTCTTATAACGATAATATCCCTTTTCAACTTTATGCTGATTTAGCAACAGAAGTAGCAAAAACTTTTGGCAAAAATAAACAAGATATCGATATTGAAAATTTTCATATTCAAGATGTAACAGTCGATCAAGGACAAGACCTTTCTACCGAATGTGAACGTAAAGCTGGTGAAATTATCCGCGAAGCCAACCTTACCGATGTTAATAGCCTTATTACCATATCCGATTATAATGTCTATTGTAAAAAAGATGGCAAGGTAGGTCTTTATGGTAACAGAGCTGATTATAATAGTAGCAAAGATGAATATAATGAAGAATTTAACGAAGATTTTGATAGAGTTGAAGTATTATATTCTTTTGGTATAAGCACCTATTATATTAAAGGTAAAATTAAAGAAGATTTAACTGACGAAACTTTTAAACAGCTTATCGAAAAGACAGAACAAATCTCACCAGATGGATTTATATACAGAATATATAAAGAGTTTGGAATTAAAGATAAAACATTTAAAATAGAAGAAATTAATGAATGGGGAGAAAGAAACGTCCCACCAAGGGATCGTAGCATAAAAAACAATAAATATTTTTCAGTTGATTTACCTGTTGAATATGTAGTTAGAGACGAAATAATCGAATTAAACACTAAGATTGCTAATAGAAGCTCTTATGGTAATTTTAATAATAGTATTTACGATGCTCTTGAAGCTGCTGGTAATGAACTTGGATTAATTGAATTACAACCATTCAATACACCTTACGCCAAGCGTTTATTACAAGACGTAAATAGAACAGATTATATGTATTATACAAAAGGTATGTATGGTGGATATATTATGTTGCGTTCCCCTACCCTTGCTAAAAGAATGATAAATCTAAATACTAATGCTCAAAAATTACTTCCTGGTGCTGAGGTAGAGGCCACTGCTAATCCAAGAAGCCAAATTGCGGATTATTTTTATGTATACAAAATACCAAAAGAAGCCCTTAGAGCAAGTGTAACTCTGGCTACAGCAAAATCACACCCAAATAAAACTAGTTTTGATTTAAGTCAATTAAACCAGCAATCACAATCTAAAATCAATACATTATATAGAAATATAAGAACAATAGCTAATGATGTTAGAAATAATATGTTATTGCTTTTTCCAAAAGGAATAAGAGGATTTATAGAGTTTATTCCACACATTACAGAACCACGCTATATGGTTAGAGAGGATGTTTTTTATGATGATTTAAACATCTTATTTGAACTTAAATTATCACTTTCTTCTAATTTGCTTGTTGAGCAACAAGAAGAGACGTTAAAAGCTGTTAGATATCTTTATGAAAACTTTGAACAATTTAAAGATTCTCTTGAAGAAACCTTAGTTGATGCACTCCGTAATAGTTCATTTGAAGATGTAAAGAACCTTATACACAAATATTATGTAAAAGGTATTGAAGGACAAAAACCACAAGCAGAATCAAAACTTGATTTGTCCAAAGAAGGCATATTAGAAACATTAGCAGAAGGCGTTGCTGCTTTAACTGCGAAAGAAGCAAGAAAGTATTGGATAGAACAAAATGGTAATACTGATAATTACAGAATACCATTCTTTTCAGTTTTATTAGATGATCGCTTAACAGTAAGAGTATTTTATAATAGAACTTATCAATATAAGAAAGTTAATCCGTGGGAAGGAAATGAATTATTCTATACTGATTTCAAAATAAGAATAATACCAGAAAAAGATCAATTAAAAACGATGGTATTCTTTTATTGTATGACTGGTGACGACGAAAACAGAAGGTGGCCCGCATCACAAGCCAGAGTTGAGGTAGGTAATTACAGTATGATAGTTGAAGAATTATCTAAATTCATATTTACCAGAGGATATCAAATGGAAACTACAACTGTCGAGAAACAAAAAGATGTTCTTGCTGGTTATGAAGACGAAATGAAGTTTGATATTGATGCTGAAACAAAAGCAGACCAAGAACGATTAATGAATATGTATAAAAACCAACAAGGTCCAGTTTCTCAAAGAAAAACACAAGAAAATGAACCACAACAAATGAGTTTATTTGAACGTAAGCAAAGAAACAAACTAATTAAAGAGAGATTACTTAATTGGTATAAAAGGAATAAATAATGTCTTCTAAAAAACTTTATGAATCGTTATGGGAGAACTTCACTAAAAAAGCTCCTAGGCTAACAGAAATGAAAGACGATTATATGCGTCTTATTTCTGGAGCAACAAGAATAGCCCAACAAAATCCAGAGGTTCTACCATTTCGTTCTATGTTTGGAGACAAATTAAGAGTTGTTATTCCTTACCCAAGAAAGAACGTTGGTTCAATTATACAGTTGTTAACTATTTTTAAATTTTATAATCCCTTTTCAAATTGGACTGAATCTTTTGGTGTATCATTACGAGACGAAAAAGTAAAAGTTAAAAAACAAGCTCTTGCTATTGCTGGTGGTGGAACTTACGAACAAGAAAAAACAGTTAAACAATTTGTAATCAATCACAACTACAAAGATCAACAAAACAATAGAAGATCAAGAGAGTTAACTGTTATTGGTGCTTTACAAAAAATGAAATCTTTTGCTTCGTTTACGTTAAAGAACTTTGAAAAAGGTAATTTTAAATATAAAAATGAATATGGAGAAGAAAAAGAACATCGTTCAGATGAAGTAACCAGTAAAAAAGAATTTTGTAATGAAGTATTAGGTAAAGTTGATCAAATGATTGCTTGGTGGAACAAAAATCAATCTAAATTTGTAGATGATCCGCAAATATTTGATATGGCTTTACAAGGATTTCATGATACAGGTGCTTACGATTGGAAAAACTTTGATCCTAACTCCGAAGCTGGTGGAATGACCGATGAATATTCAATCATCCTTTCCCGTGCTCCTGTTGACGTATTAAGAATGTCTGACCATCAAGGTATAGAATCTTGTCACTCCCAACCAAGTCATTATGGAACTGGTGGGTATTTTTATTGTGCTATCGCTGAAGCTCAAAACCAAGGTGGTATTGCTTACGTTGTTAAAACAGAAGACCTTGAGGATTTAGAGTTAAATAAACCAGAAATATTTGAAGACGACGAAAGAGGAATAAGTGGTATTGAACCAATTTCCAGAGTTCGTATAAGAACAGTTAAGAATAAAAAAGAAAACAGTATTTATGCTGTCCCAGAAACGAGAGTATATGGTGAATATTTACCAGATCTACCAGAAGTAGTTAGAGATTTCGTAATTGATAAACAAGAATCTTTATATATAGAAACTGATGGAGAGGGCAATAAACAATTTAAATTTGCTGACTCTATTAACGATTTAGAAACTCTTGGTGGTTCCTATCAAGACAATCCAAAAATTGGTGGTAATTTGATAATTGTTATCAATAAACTTCTTAAAAAAACTGGTGTAGAACCAACAGAGGAACAACGTAAGGTTATTAAGAATATTGAAGCTACCTATACTCTTCGATATGGTGGCGATGAAAGCCAATATAGAAAATATGCTGGTGACGACGACGATGATGATAACGAAGATGGTATGAGAGAAGCTGCTCTTGATACGTTTAATAGTGATTTATCAAGAGCAAAAAGAAATACAGAAACATTTGATTTTAGTGCTTGTGAATTTAATTATGAATGGGGTGATGGACCAAGCATAGATTTTCATGCTTCGGTAACTTTCAACTTTAAAACTAAATTCTTAAGGAAAGAGTATTTTGATGAAAGAGGTGATATAAACCTTGAATTATTAAAAAATGATATAACTTATTCTATTATACATGCAGAGGATCTTGATTATGCTTTTACATATCCAGACGCTGACATACATGAGAACGATATTTATATAGGTAGAATTAATAACGGAGATACAATTACATATCAATTATGGTATTTTGAAGATGGTTTATCTAATGATCAATTTGAAAGTAGAATTGATGATATGTTACGATTTGAAAGAGAAGTAGGTGGTATAGACGGATTAAGTAGCAACTTTATTTCTGTTCTTATTGCTGATGGTATTATAAATCAAGAAGCAGCGGATCAAACAACCCAATATAGATTAGTATACAATAACTTTGTTAAATGGTGTAACAGTAAAGCTAATCATGTTGAAGAAGAAAGAACACAAGAATTTTCTGTTCTACCATCAAAGAAAATGCGTAACACCCATTCAGACACTTTAAAATCTGGATGGTTACTTGATAAGATACCATTTTCTTATTTTGCTAAAGAAGAAAGATCGTGGGATAGGTCAAGAACCGCTGAGGGTATTAAACAAGCTCTAAATGACGCGCTTAGCAATCATTTTACTAATGTTATATATGATAAAGCTGATATGGACCCAAGAGAAAGAGAAAGAGCACAAGGTAGATTGTTTCAAGATATAACCCCAGATGTAGGTGTTGAAGAAGTATTTAAGAAACTTAATCATATCGGAGCATTTCGTGTAGAAGTTACGCTTGTTCCACTAACTGATGATATGATTACTATAGGTAGTTGGGAAGGACAATCAGGTAATTACACTGCCAGCCAAGTTGGTATATTTATTAAACCAATTTTCACTATTAATCTAAAAACACAAGAACCATCAAGTGTTTTAGCTTTAATAGATGCTATGTATATGATTGATGAAGATCCAAATATAGTTATGGATATTATGTATGATAGTTATAAAACATACGTTAAAAGAGCAAGCGAACATAGTTCTTTTGCTAGACAAGCTGGAAGCACAAGTTTGACTGAAAGTAGAAAAAGAGTTATTAAAGAAAGATTAAAGAATTGGTATAGAGCTAATAAAGGAATGAGATAATGGCGAAGAACACATCACATTATAACTGGAATCTTTGGGCAAGCAAGAACAAAAAGTTAACAGAAAGAAAGAAAGTTTTGTTAAAAGAAATAGAAGATGAATATTTAGATATGATTATGCCAGCTATTCTTGCTGCTGGTGAGGGTAGAAACCAAAACTTTGCTCCTTATTTTAAGAATGAAAACAGAATTGTAATTCCTTACGATGAATCAAAACTTAATTATATCGTAACATTAGCAGCAATATGTTATAAATACATTTATAAAGCAGTAAGTTATCAAATAGATACTTACAAAAAAACTGATGTTTATAAACAAGATCAAAAGCAAGTAGATGATATATTATTAAATTTATGGGATACTGATTCTGCCGAATATTATAGACAGAGAAATTTATTCGGTAACAGATACCCAGAGCTACAATCACTCAATCTTAACATTTCAAAAAAAGAAACTATACAAACAGGTGTTGGTGCTGGTGGAATTGGAACAGTAGAAAGAAAAATTACTATATATGAACCTGTCCTTGAATATAAAATTACTAAACCTATCTTACTTACAAGTAAGAAATACTCAGATCAAAACAGACAAAGTGTTACTAACGTTGTTTCTACATTTGGAGAAATTCTTAGTAAGAATGGCGAGAAAGAGTTATTTGATCAGTGGAATGGAGCTAAAGGTTTAAAATCACTTAGAGAAATGATCTGTCAAGATTTTGAAGTAGTCCAAAGTGCTAAAGAAATGTTTGATAAAACAAACAGTGTTCTTTTAGGTAAAGATTTAGAAAGCTTAAGAATTATGTTAAAAGGAGTTATGGAACAAAAAGAAAGCGAATATTCTATTGTTATTTCAAGAGCACCTATCGATGTATTAAGAATGGCCGATTTTAGAGGTATGGGTTCTTGTCACTCTCCTCCTAGTGGTGGTGGTGAAGGAGGAGGATCATATTTTTATTGTGCTCTTGCCGAATCTAGAAACCAAGGAGCAATTGCTTATCTTGTTAGAACAGAAGAATTAGAAAAAGTAAATCTTAAAGGTGAAGAAATATTTATAGATTATGATAGAGGGATTAGTGGTATAGAACCAACATCAAGATTAAGAATTAGAAGAGTAGTAGATGAAGATCGTGGTGTAGATTATATGGTCCCAGAAGAAAAAGTTTATGGTGTTCAAAAATCATTTTTTTATGATTCAATATCAAAATGGGCGATGAAACAACAAAAAGATTTGTTCGTTGATGAAGATGGAATTTACGTTCCACAAAAAAATGATTTAAGTTATAAAGGCGGTTCTTATACTGATTCTGGAGAACGTGGATTAGCAGAAGAATTAAGAAAAATAATTGAATATTCTATTAAAGTCAATAAAGGCGATGAAGCAGTAGTGGATTATAAGAGTAAAGTTGAATTAATTTCACGTTTAGCACACACTGGTGAAGAAGACGAAGATGAAGTATCTAACCAGTGTGGAGAAGCTGAAGCGCATGTAGAATATTGGGAAGATCAATTTAGATCAGTAGGATATGTTACTACCTATTATGATGTTGATTGTAACGGAAGAGCATTAGACGAAATAAAGGTATCTTACAACTTTGCTCCAGAAATTACGGATGAATTTGAATATAATGAGAAGACATATAAGTTTTCCGAAAAAAAACTAATGGAACAAGTTGGCAGTGGATATTTCGGTAGCAATTCTGGTCTTAATTACCAATTTAATCTTAAACTTTCTAAATATTTAGAATCTATACCCAAATTTAAAGATATATATTCTAACTATAATCTTAAATCAGATCTCCAATTTTATAGAGATTCTGTTACATTTGACATAACAATAAGTAATAATTTTCCAACAACAGAAGAAGTAACATATTTTAATCAAAAATTTAAAGAAGCTTTTTCTTATTATGAAATTTATGAATTCTATGATGTTTGTATTGAATTCTTAGAAGAACACGGATTCTATGAGAAAAATGCTTTTGACACAGCAAATGAAGTATCAATACAAAGATTTGCTCAAGATCTATTCAAAACAAGAAACCATTTTAGGTGGAACGAACAAGATAGTGAAGAAGGAACCCAAGATGTATTTACTCTTATGGAAGATCCAGAGGGCAAAACACCAGATTTAAGCCCAAGGAACAGTCCAATCGTAGGTATAGTTCCATATGCTTACGAGAAGCGTTGGTTGCCTTTTGAGGATAAAACCACACCTTTTCAAAGACAGTTTAGATATAGAGTATTACAAACATTAAAAGATGGAATCTCATATGGTCAACAACAACTTCAATTTATGCAGTGGCAACCTTATACAACCAGAGAAAGAGATAATATAGGTAGGACTCCATCAGCAAAACCACCAGATTGGGATAACATAGAATCTTATTTATTTATTGATGAAGACCTAATTTCTGTAGCACCAAAAGATAAAACTGTAAAAGTAAGAGTTCACTTTGATATTTTCCTTGATCAAGAAATGAGCGAAAATGAGTTGATTGGTGCTATGAACTATATGGATATTTATGGCTCCGAGAAATACGATGAACTAATGAAAATTCTAACAGACGCATTTAAAGAAACTTGGAAAGAGTTAGGAGAAACTATTTTAGATAAAGAAACCCAAAGATACCATACTAAAATGGATACACCAGAACCTTCAAGTGCTGACGACTATAAATCATTAGAATCTGGTGTTAAAACAGGTAAGCTTCCCTTGTATACTATGCATTCTGTCCAACAACCAGAAAATAAAAATGAGTCAAAGCAAGGAAAGAAACTAGTTATTAATGAAAGATTCAAACGTTTATTAAGGAACATGAAAAAATGATTATGGAAGGCATATTAAATAATTGGAAAGGTTTTCTCAAAGAAGGCTTTACAGAACAAGGAACCCCAGACCTTAAATATTATGCCTTTGATTGGGATGATAATATAGTAAGGATGCCTACAAAAATTATGCTTGTTGATACAGAGGGTAACGAAGTTGGTATGAATACTGAAGATTTCGCTGAATATAGATCAGAAATAGGAAAAGAAGAGTTTGAATACGAGGGGCATACAATTAAAGATTTTGCTGCTTATCCTTTTAGAAATTTTAGAGTTGAAGGCGATAATCAATTTTTACAAGATGTTATGAGCGCAGACCCAGCAGAATCATTTGGTGATTTTAAGAAGTGTGTTGAAGGTGCCTCAATTTTTGCTATTATTACCGCAAGAGGACACAATCCAGACACACTTAAGGAAGCTTGTAAAAAATACATTCTTTCTGGTTTTAACGGAATTAATACTGATGAAGTAATAAAGAATATTAAAAGATATAATGAATTGTATGGCGTTACTGAACAAGAAGAACAAACAGATCAAGAAAATGTTAAATCTCAATTAGTAGATAAATATTTAAAACTTTGTAGATTTGAACCTGTAACCTTTGGACAAGGAAGCGCAGCAAGCCCAGAAAAACTAAAGGTAGAAGCATTAAAGAAATTTATTTCATACGTCAACGTAGAAGCAAAGAGAGTTAAAAAAGACGCACAAAAAGGCTCTAAAATTCAAATAGGTTTCTCTGACGATGATCCAAAAAATATTGAAACTATGATTGCCCATTTTGGTTCAAGAGACGAAAAGGGTAGATTTAAAGCTGGACGACCACAATCATTAAAGATAAAGTATACAGGCAAGCCCCGTGGATAAGGATAAGCAAATCCAATTACTTCAAAATAAAATAAAGTTGTTAGAGGATTTGCTTACAGAAGCCAACGACGAGAATAAGTTACTTTGGGATTATTTGGACGAGGTAAGAGAAAACGAAAAAGCTCTTATGAAAGAAATACAATTAGCAGTTGACCATTATGTAGTAACTAAAATGAAACCTGTTGGAGACGCTTGACGAATAGCTGAGAGAGGTTAAAGTGTGGGCATGGAAACGAGCACAAGAAATACTCATAAAGGTTCAGCGCGTCGTGAACATTTTGAAAGGGGCGGCACTCCGTCTATGTGGCGTGGAAGTGCGAAGACCTTTACAGATAAGCGAAAGCAAGATAGTAGAGACAAGTGTAGAACCAACGAGAGAGACGACCATGACGTTTAGAACAGGAACCCTTGTTAGAACGACAGGTAATTGGGAAGGCTGGATTACTCTTGGAGTTGCTTATAGTTATGATGATTGGTTAGAAGCCTCAAAAGAACATGACACCGAATACAATAGGCGTTATGTATATGTTAAGGCAATCGCAGGTAGATTAGCAAAAGAACATCCCGAAGAATTAGAAGTGCTAGGTGGTTATTATCCCACAAATCTTGAAATCATTTCCACAACGGAGTAAACATGGAAAAGAAGGCAGCGCGTGGTCCTTATGTAGATGGAGCTTTTATTCCTCCACAAGAAGAGCCAATCGTCGTTAAACGTGTTAATAGTATGAAGCGTCCTGTAAACGAGAACAAGGACAAGAAGTAAAATCTAGAGGGCACTATGGAAAGGCAAAAGTGGATCGAGAGTTATACAGAAGAAAAGAAATATACTTTCCATAGTGCTCTCGTTTTCTTAAAGTCAACTAAAAAGTATATAGATAAAGATTCTCCTGTCTGTAAGATAATCAACAAGTATATTCCCCGCTATACTAAATTTATTGAAGATATTAACTCACAAATGATCCCAACAGAGGGAGAATACAATAGAGTAATTAACAATCGTCATTTCAAAAAGTTCTTTGCTAAGAGACAGAAGAGCTTTAATGTTGGAGATCTTGTTTATGTAAGATCCCATTATGGAAAAGGATACGAAAAGATTGCTTTAATTACTTGGGTTAAGTATTTTCCAAATGGATGGGTTTATTCAGTAAAGCATACAAGCACAGAAGAAATATCAACAGTTCCTTGGTTTGATGTTCTGAAAGTAGACGGAAGAAACCTTGACAAGAAGAGCATATATGATTAAGATTATAGATATAGCATTTAAGGTTTTGCTTATCATAACAGGTATTACACTTGGTATGATATTACGCGGACTCTCTAATTAATGATTGGGTAAGTGTAAACAAAACATTATGGGTTTAGGTTGTATTCTACTATCAACCTTGTTACCTCTAAACACTAGGTTTATTTCCTAGGAGATTTCTTTATGATCTCCGTTCGACAGTTATAAACTGAAATAGTTTCGTGTGGTGGGCAGTAACGCAAATTAAAATGTAGATAGTCCGAATGTAACGAAAATACATTCACACTTACCCAATTATTAATTTGAGGTTTATATGTTAGAAGTTATTTGCGGTGGAATGTTTGCTGGTAAATCAGAGCTTCTTATCCAAAGATTAAATCGTGCTGGATATGCGAAGAAGAATATAGTTGCTTTTAAACCAGCAATCGATAATAGATATTCCGAACAAGAAATAGCTTCACACTCTGGTCATAAATATAAGTCAATAGCAGTTAAATGGGCGTCCGATATTCCCGATTACATCACAAATGATATTGATGTGATTGGAATTGATGAAGCACAATTCTTTGATGATTATATTATTGAGCTTGTCGAAACACTATCCAGCAAAATTGATATTTATGTAGCTGGACTTGATTTAGATTCTGCTGGAAAACCATTTGGTAGTATGCCTCACTTGCTTGCTATCGCTGATAAGGTTACTAAAGTATCTGCCGTATGTATGAAGTGTGGTGCTGATGCTACACGCTCACAGAGGCTTGTTAATAATACAGAGCAAGTTCTTGTAGGGGCGAAGGATAGCTATGAAGCAAGGTGCCGAAAGTGTTGGACCCGCTAAATATAAATTAGGGGATTTAGTAGTTGTTGACTTATCTGTAGACAAAGCTATAGGTTTTGTTCTTGAGGTAAAGACAGACAAAGACGGGAATTTTATGGGATGGTATACTATCCATGAATTCCAAGAAACCAACGCTTCACACGAATTTTCAGCACAAGAAGAATGGATGGAAACCTATGAAGAATTTGAATCTAGGGGATATAGTAAGATACGATAAGGGAGATTATATGTCTTATTATTTTCTTGTTGTCGAGAAGCAAGAAATAAAATCTGATAAGCACCATGCTGGATATTATGTTCAGTATAAGATAAAAGATTTTGATTATGAGAATATAAGAACTATAGCAAGTGATAATCCTGTATTCAAAAACTTTGTGAGGGTAAATGACTGAAGAATTTAATATTGGTGATATTATCCACTTGAAGGATAATCCAAACCTTCACGCTTACATTACAGAAATCCAACCTGTTGTAAGAGGAGGGGTTGCTGGATATGATAAAAGGTATTACGTTAAGTTCCATGATGGTCCTTACGCTGAACATCCACAATTAGTAGTTTATTATTATCAAAATGAAATCTTTAAGGTAAAATAATGCGTTGGAGATATGGAATAATTAAAAATACATTTGTCCGTGGCAATAAAGAATGGACAAACTATTACATAGGCGAGGTATATTACGGAGATAATCCAAATAAACCTTCCATGTGTTCAGACGAAGGATATTTCCCTGTGTTTGAGGAAGATAATAAAGATCCTAAAGCAATCAAAGAAGAAGTGAAGAAAGAACTTTTAAGAATGTTGAAGGATATTGAAGAGCATGATATCATAGACTCAAGAGGTCCGTTTGAAGATGGACTTACAAAAAAGAAACTACTTGGTATATAATGTTTAAACTTGGCGATATTGTTATAGTTGTGCGAGAAGATCCAACAAACTATGGCTATATTGCCGAGATTAAACCTAAAAGTAAATATCCTTGGAATGTTAAAGTTATTTTCTTTGATGATGAAGAATGGGGCTATTATCCAGACCACGAATTAAGGAAGGTTTCAAATGAACAAATGGAAGAAGCGATACAAAAAGTTAAGAAAGAGATATCTTAAACTTTATCAAGGTTCTCTATTATATTGTAAGAAATGTGGATGGAACACAATTATTCCTTATGAAGATACAATTTGTTTGAATTGTAATTATTGGGAAGATAAGATGAAAGAGAAAGAAAAGAAAGCTCTTGACGTTCCAGCCAAGACACCTTAAGATAGAAACATGAAGGAAAACAAATGAGCAAAGCACCTGGAATCTTCAACCTTCATCAAGTTGGAAATAAAAATCCACATCTTTTTGGTAAGGAAGAGTTACCCAAAAGTTTATTTCTTGCCCTTAATCATTCCGTTGAATCCCAAGATGGAATCCCCGAAGCAAATATAACTATAACCCAATTTATAAGATTGGACCTCATAAAAGGGAAACCCTACGAAAATGAGATACGAGAAATGATTAATCTTCCTCCACGCTCTTGACACTCCAGCCAAGACAGAATAGATTGAAAGGGTGAGGGCGAGAAAGAAACCTTCACCTCTTTGAAAAGAAAGAAAAGAAACTCCTTGACGGTCGCACAGAGGGGAGTTAAGATAGATAATGAAAGCAGCGAGGTTGAAGCCCTTGCGTTGAATGTGGGGATAGCATAATCGGATAATGCCACGGATTTCTACTCCGTAGATTGAAGGTTCGAGTCCTTCTCTCCACGCCACTTTAATACACTAGATCGTTTGCGTAGCCACTAAACGCTCGTTATGAACCAACTGGATACATTATCCACCCTTAGCTCAGTTGGTCAGAGCATCTGGCTTATATCCAGGCGGTCCTCCGTTCAAGTCGGAGAGGGTGGACCATTTCAATAATTGTGAGATAATCAATTTGACACTCTGGAAAGACAGAGGTTTTTCAACTTTTCAAGAGGAAATAATGAAGTTCTCCGATTTTCTTGGCAACGGCAATCTTTCTTCTGGAATGAAAATCACTATTAAAAATGATAGTGAAAGATTTCATACTTTTTGGGTTGGAGATTGCACTCCTTATCATGAACCATCTGATAGTGATGGTGGCTTTGGTTGGGATTATTATCTTGAAGAGTATGGTGATTGGAATGTAGTTGCTGCAATCCAATTCTAATAAAAAGACACTCTGGAAAGACAGGGGTTTATGGCCTCTTGGTGGAACGGTATACACAACTGACTTAAAATCAGTCGCCCTTTGGGATTGCGAGTTCAAGTCTCGCAGAGGCCACCACTTTTTGGGAAGATGGTGTAATGGTAGCCACGACAGACTCAAAATCTGTTGCTTAATAAGCGTAAGGGTTCAAGTCCCTTTCTTCCCACCACATATGGAAGCGTGACCGAGAGGTTTATGGTGTCAGTCTTGAAAACTGAAGGGGTTTAAAAGCCTCCGTGAGTTCAAATCTCACCGCTTCCGCCATTTATTTGGGACGATAGCTCAATAGGTAGAGCACTCGCCTTTTAAGCGATAGGTTGTGGGATCGTACCCCACTCGTCCCACCACATTTGCCTGTATAGCTCAGTTGGTAGAGCACTATCTTTGTAAGCTAGTGGTCACCCGTTCAAGTCGGGTTACAGGCTCCATTAAGGTCGCATCGTCTATCGGTTAAGACTCAAGATTTTCATTCTTGCGAGCGGGGTTCAACTCCCCGTGCGACTACCATATATTCCCGCTTAGCTCAGTTGGTTAGAGCATTTGACTGTTAATCAAAGGGTCGCTAGTTCAAATCTAGCAGCGGGAGCCATTTAGAAGGTTTAATATGTCACAAGCTAGAGTATGCTCAAAATGTTGTAAACAACTTCCTTTAACGGAAGAATTCTTTACAAAAAATGTTTCAACTAATACAAATGGAAAGCAGTATTTTAGACCAGAATGTAAAGAATGTAATAAGAAGCGCAATAAAGGTCAAAAAGAAGCGTACAAATTAGCTGGTGAACCTAAATATCCAGTAATAGGTACTCCATGTGATTTATGCACTAGAACGGATATGAAACTGGTTTTCGATCATGATCATAAAACTCTAGAACATAGAGGATGGTTATGTGAAAATTGTAATCAAGGTCTAGGAAGATTAGGCGACACCGAAGAAAGCTTACAAAGAGCATTAAATTATTTAAAGAAACAAAAGGTATCCGTTTGAAGCCTGTTTAATAAACTGATCAATTATTAACGAAATTCAAATACTTGTCCGAGGTTTGTCGGAACACGCTTGGATTTTCTTCGTGGAAACATAGAAAACGGCCCCTTAATCATGGTAGATGGTTAGGGGGTTTTTCTTTATAATTTAACTATTTATGCTTAGGAGCTTTTATAAATGAGAATAACCGAAGCACAATTAAGAAGAATCATTCGCGAAGAATTAGAAAGCGTAACAAGCGATAAAATGTCCATTCTTCCTCCAGATGTTTCACCAGAATTATTTGCGAAAGCATTTAAAATGTATTATGGTAGTAAACAGATTCAAGAAACATATGGTAATCGTTATGATAATAGGTATGATACAGGACGATGGCTTAGTTTTCTTACTAGAATAGATGATTATACAGGAAAAAGCCACCTTACACAACAAGAAGCAGAAGAAGCATTAAAACTTCTTGAAATGTGTATAAAAGGCGAGCAATATGAATTTGGTTATTTGGAAATTGTATATTCCATAAGAAACTTATTTAAGAAAACTGTTGATAATGCTTTGAAAGATATTTATTATACTTACTTCAGTTCAAATGTAAATATAGGAATTATAACCCACATATTATATGCTCCACTTTCAATAACTACACATACTAAAATTAGTGAAATAAAAAATAATTTTAATGCTGAGGATTTACAAAAGCAAATTGATGCTCTTGAATCACTAAAAGCTTTCACAGAACCTAAACAACTTAGCAGATCGACCCTTCTTAAATTAAAGAGGCTTGCTGTTGATCCAGAAGGTGTTTTCCAAGCTGCCCAATTATATGAGATGCTTTGAAATGAAAATAACCGAAGTCCAACTTAGACATATCATTCGTGATGAAATAAAAAATGTAATAGATGATAAACTATCTATCTTGCCTTCAAACGTATCCACAGATTTATTTGTTAAGCACTATAATGCGTGTTGGGGTGGAAAAAAAGAAAACGATGTAACTAAAAAAAGAATGAATATTAGAACTATCACAAAAGGTCTTAAAGATTATTCTATTAACAATAGAACACTGACCGATAATGAAGTTCAAGAAGCATTTATTCTTCTTAATGCTTGTTTGGATGGTGGAGAATACAATAAATACAATATATACGAAGTTTTAGAACTTATCTCAAAAATTATTAATGTTTCTTCTTATGACTTAAAGCTTCGACACATTAAAGAACTAGTAGGATTAATGGGTACTACAAGAAGATTTGTAGATGGTCTAACGTGGAATCCTATTCTTAATGCTCTTAATCGTGTAGTAGAACTTAAGACAAATGTTGACCCAGACAATTTAGAGAAAGGAATTGAATTTATGAATTCCTTACAAAACTTTGCTGAACAAAAAGAACTTGACAAAGAAATAGTAGAAAAACTAAAAGAATTAATACTTTCTGATATCGGTGGTATGCAACAAGCTGCTGAACTTTATTCTATGCTTTAATTTTTATCCCTCTTGACTTCTTCTTCAGCCTCGTTAAGATTGGTTCATGATCAACGAACCTCAAATTGGCGATCTTGTCCAGCTAGTAAAGCATATTGCTCTAAAAAATCAAGACCGCTATAAAGCTGACCAACTCTATAAACCTTCTAATGTTTACGGACTTATTACTAAAATCTCCAGCGGTTATTATGATAGTAAAGTAAACTACTATACCGTTATGTGGTTTACAACAGGCGAAAGTTATAAGTATGAAGCAGAAGAATTAGTAAAGGTCACCGAATGAAGTTTAACGTTGGTGATCTTGTTTGTCGCAACAATATTGAATATGGAATAGTCATTAACGTTTATCACAATACTTACAAAGTTGAATGGTTGCACGATAATAGCAAGACGATGCATATTAGTTCTAATCGAAGGATCAAGAAGGTATCATAATGTTCCAAATTGGTGACCTTGTAATGATGCCAGCCGATAAAATTGATGATGAAATTTATGGAATCATTACAGGACTTGATCGAGAAATGTATGGTTTAAAGTTTTATAAAGTTTTATGGTTTGATGGTCAAGATTCAAGCGAAACCCAAAGCGACATTATAAAGGTAGATACAGATGTTTAAAATTGGTGACCTCGTTCAAGTAGGAAGTTATGAGGACGTAATTGGATATGTTATTAAGGTTAGTGATGTTGGTAAATATGTTCGGATTTATTTGTTCTCTGATGGAAGAACCTGTGATTGTCTTTTTTCTTCTTGTAGGAAACTCTAATGTTTAAGATTGGTGATCTTGTAAAAAGTAATAATTTTGAAAACTTTGGAATTGGTATTGTTATAGAAATACTTCCTGATTACCCTTATTATGTCATTAATTGGCTAGAAAAAGGGATTAAAACAAAGTATATCACACCAGAAGATTTGGAGAAATATGTTTAAAATTGGTGACCTCGTAACTCTTGCTCGTTCTAATGGAAAGATTATTGGTTATGTTACAAGTGTAGTTGATAAAACTTTTGTATGGGTTATGTGGTTTGGTAATGATAAGTCAGTAGTTTATTCTTATACCTCGTTGGTGAAATATGTTTCAGATCGGTGACCTTGTTGAAGTTAAAACCAAAGCAAAAGATAATCGCAAACTAATAGGTCTTGTTGAAACTATCGTAGATGGAAAGGTTGGTGTTCGATACCTCAATATTGGTGATTTTGGTTATAATACTGCCCGACATAGCGGTATTACAGTTTACACAAACCCTCTTGACTTTCTCCAAAAGGTTGATAATATAGATGAACGAGGTAACGAATGAATAACGAAGCTGCTGGACTTTCAGTTCTTGTTGGAATTCTTCTTGGTTTTTTTGTTATGGGCTTTTGGTCAGCACTAACAAATTATAAGCACGATACTTTTGATTGTACGAATTCTTGTGGTGGTAAACACTCTATCTATACTAATAATGTCTGCTATTGTAAGGTTGGAGAATGACCCAAGAAGAAAAGCAAGAACTAATCCTAACTTTTATTAATGGCCCTCTCAAAGAATACTTGACGGGGGACGTTTCTTATGGTAGGTTTAAGGAACTAATCAACGAAACTTGCGGAACCAACTTTAAGTATTCGGATATATACCCGTGTTATCTTTTTAATGCTGGTCTTAACCTTTATTATATCAACGAGGAATAAAAATAAGTGGTGTGAGCCATGCTTTTGATATAATTTCATACTATTTATATGTATGGAACAAACACAAAAAGCATGGATCTACGCTTTAATAGATCCGAGAGATAATGAAGTAAAATATATTGGTAAATCAATAAAACCTTACACAAGATTAAGAGAACATATCTTAAAGTGTAAAACAGAACACACAAAAAAAGGTAATTGGATTAAAAAATTAAGGTCATTAAATATTGAACCTAAAATGGATTTAATCAAAGAAACAACTGAGCAAGAAGTTTCATATTGGGAAGAACATTATATTAAACATTATAAATCTAATGGATGTAAATTAGTAAATTATGATGATAAAGGTATTGGTTGTTCTTCTGGTATGAAAAAACAAACTATTTTAGGTGTTAAAAAGAAACTTTCAAAAGAAGTATACCAATATGATTTAGAAGGCAACCTTATTGAAATCCACAAATCTTTAAGAGAGGCTGAAAGACAAACAGGAATTAACCACGGGAATATTTCAAAATGTTGTAGTGGCAAGTTCAAGCATACAGGTGGATTTATATTTAGATTAGGAAAAGATAGCGATATTCAGCTAATAAAAAACCCAAATGCTATGAAGAAAAAGGTTGTTGAAATAGACCTTGACGGGAACACCATAGCGGAATATCTTTCTATTGCTGATGCGGCACTAAAAACTAATAATGACGCAAGTAATGTTAGCCGTGTATGTAATGGTTTAAGACCCAACACAAAAGGTCACATATTTAAATTTAAGGAATAAAATGAAAACCGTAAATGAAAGTGAAGTTAGAGATTTTGTAGCCAACAATCCAAAAGCTCTTGTAATGGTTGGAAGTCAAAATTGGTGTATGCCTTGTCGCGTTATGAAACCAAGGGTAATTAATATGGAACAGGATTACGATACTGTTTCTTTTGCTTACCTTGATATTGACGAGGGACAGGGATGGGCGAAGGAACATAATATTATGGCTGTTCCAACTTTCGTCTTGTATGTTGATGGAAAGGTTGTTAGGGCTATGCCTACCTCAAATGAAATGGGAGTAAGGGATCTTCTCAGCCTAACAAAGAAACTTTAATGAACCCTTGACCGCATATGTCCCCAGCGTTAAGCTTCCTACATGAGAACAGTAGACAAGCAGATAAACGTTGGGGACATTTTCTATAATAAGAATAGAAATTTTTATGTCCTTGTTGTTCAAATCATAAAAAGTGAGGATTTTTATAATGTAGTTTATCTTCACAGACCCGATGAACACTTGGTATTTAGCCTTAAAACCTTTGAAAGATCTTATAGCAAGGTATCATAATGAACTTTCATAATATTGGAGATATCTTTATTGATCTTCTTACCCTTGACGCTGGAAGGGACGAAAGTTATTGTATGATCGTGAAGATTGAGCAGGGTTATTATACTGTCGAATACTTTAAGAATGTTGAGGAAGAAGAAACTATTTTCTCTTTCTCCTGTGATAGATTTGACCGCTACTTTAAGAAGGTTTCCTAACATTACAAAAATAGGTATACCCATGTATAATGTTGGAGATTTGGTAAAAATGAGTGACCTTATCGGTATCATCACAAAAATCGAAAATAGTCGCATACAGAATGGGCATAGAATAAGCCACATTAAGCACTATAGCGTCTATTGGTTTAATAACGGTAAAGAGTGGGTATATTTTGAAACTGAAGCTGAACTCTTCACAAAACAAAACCAGGAGACAACTTGAATATCCCCGAAGCATATTATAATCAAGCCGTAAAGCCCCGTGGAACTACCGTAAATGAACGTCTCACCTATCTTCTTAATTGGTATAATACGACAGGAACAAAGGTAGCAGAGGACTCAAATTGGAGTTTTCAGATCGAGACAAATAGGACTATGGCTCAATACTCTTCTTACTTGCGCCCTCTTCTTCTTCGTGATACTGACGAGGAGACGAGAAAGAACGTAGAAGCATTTATTCCTATTGCTCTTGAAATGGCGAGTAATTCCAAGAGCGCACCAAAGATTTCATTTTTTACTTATCTGTATATCGAACTTCAAAAGGTGGTCGCATGAATGATATTCTTTTGCTAATTGCTCTTTTTGGAACTGTTGTGTTTCTCATTATGAACACCTATTATTACTTTGTCCCATATTGGGAAACACAAGCCGATTTGTATTCTAAAAAGTTTCAAACTGCTACTCAAAAGGCAGTTGTAACGCCTGTCCTTGTCAAGATGATTGAAGACGATTACGTTCAAGATCCCGAAAACGTAGACCCTCCAACAATCGTAATGCCAAGGAAGTAAAATGAAGTTGGTTGATTATTTGAATAGTTGTGTAACTGATGAAACCTCCGTCATTTTTGGAAAGCATGGAGCAATCGAAAGTTTTAATCTAAATCCTGGCGAAAAGGTTAGGGTTCTTACACAAAAGACCATGAGGGACAAAAAGTATTTCTCTATTGATACCTTGACGGTTAACAAGAGGGGAGATATCCTTTTGGTTGAAAGCGGAGACAAGAAGTGGGTTCCATAAAATTTAATTATGGAGATATTGTTTTAGTTGATTCATCCATGCATAGTTCTACCTGTAGTGTAGGAATTGTTGTCGATGTAAGAAGCAGTAAAAATCTTTATAGTGGTGTTCAGTTTTTTAATTCAAATCATGCTTGGTGGTTTAAAGATGATGAAATGGAATTGATTAGTTCCTCCTTGACGGCTAACGAAGAACAGGCTAAGGTATAAGCATCGGAGGGAAGATGAACTTTCGAGTAGGTGATCTTATTATGCACAAGCACCGCAAGCATTATGGTTTGGTCGCAAAAGCTATGAAGCCATATTGGCTCAATTACTCTTTGCGTGATGAACAGTATGATATTACTTGGTTTGATGAAGAACTAAATATTCGTCATAATGCTGGCTTCCTACAGATTGAGCATGGTGATGTGCTTGTGAAGGCAACCTAAAGATCGGAGGAAATGATGATTAACAACCGTCCCGAAATTGGCGATATCGTGATGCTCTGCTTGCCTATTATTACCGAAGTTGTTGACGATACTGCGCCAATTAAGAAGCGCGGTCGTCCGAAGAAGGCAAAGCTCGTTACTCAAACTACATGGGTAGACGATTGTGAGGCTATCGTTATTAGCGGTCCAACGCAGGGTATTTCGTCCGATGGTGAGGATTATTGGCTTGAATGGTTGACGCAACGCCTTGACAACGGATATATGCACGTTATTACAAGTGGGGGCCGCTGGTCGGGTTCAAATTGGCGTATCACCCAAAGGGTAAATTCAAATGCCTAATTATTATCAGTCGAAGTTTGAGAAGGGTTCCCTGTGGTATGCTGTTCCTGCGAATAATACATACAACAGGACACCATTTCATTTTATTGTTAGAGATCCAAGACCGCTTGATGCTCGCCTTGCTATTTATGATTTTGAGAGCGGAGAGCTTAAGGAGAATTTCTATCTAAACTATTCCGAACTCGCACAAAACTATATTGTAACCAAGGTAGCATAATGTCTAGCAAGAAGTTTGACGATGTGAAGATTGGTGATATCCTTGTTTCTAGGCAGCGAACGAGAGACGGGAGTAATTTTGTAGGAACTGTTGAAGCTATCCATTATTCACCAACTAAGACCTTGACGGTTAGGTTCTTCCGCAATAATACTACTTATACTATTCATTCAACCTCTATCGGCGTATCTTGGGATATTGTAACCTAAACATGGAGAATTCAAATATGCTCATGCACGGAGATCTTGTTTTTCAGAAGAAGGAACCAAACAAGTTTTATTTTGTTCTAAATCCTTGTAGACCTGCTGATGGTTTTACGCAGGTTATTGTCCAAAATGTAGAGGACAAAAACGATTTTCGATATATCAATAACTTTTGGTTTGACGCTGGCAATTGGGAGCGTTATACTGAATCCACAAAGGAGATTTAACGTGGCTTTCCGTGGCTTTTTCGATGATGATAGCAAGAACGATAACAGTAAGAAGGTGCTTAATTGCCCCATTCATGGTGAATACCCAGCTTCTATGAAGGCTTTTGGGTGTCCCGAATGTGCGAAGGAAGAAGAGGACGAGCAGGAAATTGAGGAAATGCTGGACAAGTCCAAGATTGCTCGCTTTAATACTCCAAGGAAGCGGTAATGTTATATCACGATTTAACGGACAAGGAAATTATCCAAACTCTTGTTGAGGATAAAATTCTTCTTGAAGCAAAAGTTAAGCAATTAGAAGCTGAAGTTCAAAGGCTTAAAAATAAGAGCGAGAAGAAAACTACATCAGTCCCACTATTTAGATTTGGAGATTGATTATGAGATATCTTATTTTAGCCCCCTTGCTTTTACTTGCTGGTGATGCTATAGCTGATGATGATGGAGAAAAGAAAGTAGTTTACAAACAAGTATCTACTATTGACTTTGAAGATCTTGAGATTGAGGGAATTTTAATTAAACCTCAGTCCGCATTAGTTTTAGAGCGCAAAAAGGCAAGTTTTAATCCGCTTATTAAGTTAAGAACGGATTGGAATGATGAAATCGAAAAGAACCTTGACGAAGTGAAATAACCGATTAAGAGGCTTTCATGGACCGCACCCTCTACGAATTCCAAACGGGCGATATTGTAGCCCATCGCCTTTACGATAATAAAAAAGGAATTATTCTTGAAACAAGATACCTAAATCACAAAGGCAGGGAAATTGTTTATGTTTGCTGGTTCGATGAAGGTCCAGCATCTAAAAAGCGTTATCCAGCCGCGCATATTGTAAAGGTGTCCTAATGATTACTTTATATGAACAGATTTTTATTGGTATTTTCGTAGGTCTTTCTTTTTATTTTCTAGAACTTTATTTGAGGAGGTAAAATGTCTCTTGTAGATTTTTTTGATCCTTTTATGATCGTAGTATTCCTGGCTTTTTTCTTCGCTATTTCTTCTGCTGCGAAACTTCGTCTTTAACCCTTGCGCTATCTATAAGAGGCGTTAATAGGTATTCATCAAGGAGAGAAGATGAAAGGCTATCGCCGCCCCCCTCGCTGCTCGTTTTGCTCCGATACGGGCCATAATCGTCGTAGTTGCGAAAAGCTCAAGACCGTAAAGGATATTGTTGTCGAAAAGTATAAGACCTTCCGCGCAAAGTGGTGGGAAGCTTACAAAAATCTTCCTTACGGCTATGGAGCTATTTACAAGCACGTTAATGGCTCTTATGCTTATAATGAAGCTGGGGTTTGGTCGCGTGCCGAACTAGGCAAGGAGATTATCCATGTTGTTGTAGGTATTCATCTTCCTACTTATATTAGCGATACAGGCTCCATTTTTACCTCGCCATTTTCTAGGATTGACGCTGGCGAGCATGGTGGTTATTCCGATCTTCCTGTGGTTGACGGATATTTCACCAAAAATATCATGGAATCGCTTAAGCATGGATACAGTTA
>Ga0222714_10001550_pt1 | contig 25804 bp, 28 predicted proteins | sample C33_3DmetaG_FD_165048 | JGI IMG/M metagenome (GOLD analysis project Ga0222714, IMG submission 165048) | Estuarine water microbial communities from San Francisco Bay, California, United States - C33_3D | ecosystem: Environmental > Aquatic > Marine > Unclassified | place: USA: California...
GATTATGATAAATATTGTTGGCAATTTTCAACTAAAGGTTATTTTGCTTTTAAAGAACAAATACCTAAAATTTTAACTAAATTTTTATAAAATTAAGCACCTTGAATAATAATTGCATTTGTCACTGCATTATCTAAACGAATTTGTCTAATAGGCTTATATTCATCAGAACGATACCATTCTAAAGCTTTTTCATAACTAGGAAATTGGATCACTACAGTTCTTGGATAGGCCCAATTACCCTCTATCACGGTAGACTCCCCACCACGAACTATGTATTTACCACCAAACTTTTCAGCAATCGCAGTAACATTTTTTAAGTATTGTTTATAATCTTCAGGATTAGTTACTTGTATATTAAAAATTGCATATCCTAACATTTCTTACGTCCTTTCTTTTTATAATTTTAAGATCATGTAAAATTATTACCAAGGTATTTCTTTTTTATTAAAAAAAAATTTCCCGCTAGGTCCGTTTTTATCTAGAGTAGCCGCCCAAACAATACCAGGTATAGCCTCCTCAATCGTTAATGAGGCTTGCTCTCCCCCCATATCTGTTTTTACCCACCCTGGATGAATTGAGTTCACTTTAATACCCTCTAACTCACTCGCACATATCTTCGTAACTGCATTTAAAGCACTTTTAGTAATTCTGTAGGAAGGCATCCCAGAGCCCATCTCAGATAAGGAGCCCAAAACTGAACTAAAATTAACAATTATTCCATTACTACTTTTTTTTATCATATCGGCAAAAGATCGTATCATCATAATAGGACCTATTAAATTTGTCTGCACAGTTTGATTTAATTGTTCCAAAGACATCATTGTTTGATTGTGACTATTTGAACAAATACTTTCATTTCTATCAATGAGTATCCCAGCATTATTAATTAAAGTATCAATATAATTATATTTTTTGGATAAATTGACTTTTAGTTTATTTATAGAAGCCAAGTGAGATACGTCCAATTCATAAAAATCTGCTGTATATTTTTTTTCTAGGCAAATTAATTTCGTTGCATCCAAACTATTAATATTTCTTGCAGTAAAAATCACAGAATGACCCAATCTACAAAGTTCTAATCCTGTTGCATTCCCTAAGCCTTTGTTAGATCCTGTGATAAGAATAATTCTATTGGTCATATTTATTATTGTAAAATGTTAGTTAATTTTTTTAATAGTACTAATCATATTATGAATTGTTTTCATTTTTAAATCATAAGATATATCAGCCTCTCTCATATTTACCTTTCTAAATTGAATAGTATGTCCTGAAGGTATTTGAACCAAATCATCAAAATCCGCTGATATCACGACTGCTATTTTAGGATATCCCCCAATAGTTTGATGATCTGCAAGCAAAATAATAGGTTGTCCATCTGCAGGAATTTGTATTGATCCTTTAATAATTCCTTCTGACTTGATATTTGCACTTTTAATAAGCTCAATTTTATTTCCCTCCAAGCGCATACCCATTCTATCTGTTAAATTGGTAATTTTAAAAGGAGAATGAAAGAAAGATTTCACACCCTCATTAGAAAAATAATCAATCTGGGGCCCCTCCAAAACTCTAATTATTTTATTATTTTTAAGCTCAGGAATTCTTTCTAAAATGTACTCATCTTTAGAATTCACTTTTGTTTTAAGTGAAAATTGATTATTTTTTTTAATTTTTTCTCCGTAATTAGGACCAATTCGAGATCGTGGATTGGTAGAAACGCTCTCAAAATAGCTATCTAATAAAATTCCACCTTCAAATGCTAAATAGCCGTAGACTGAGTCTTTGACATTTTGAATATCAACGATATCTCCTTTTTCTAAACAATAACTTCTGTAACATTCTCCTGGTAAAATCGTTCCATTAAATTTATGAATATTAAATAATACTTTTCCCGTAACACATATTTTTACTACATTTTCATTTATTTCAATCTTTGGTCCTTGATAAGCAAACTCAATAGCTCCTTCGTTCTCTGAATTATGAAGAATTGCATTACATAATCTAAAATTAGTTTCATCCATACATCCGCTAGGTCCAATACCTAAATATTGAACATTAAATCTGCCAAGATCTTGAAAAGAAGACGAAATTCCATCTCTTAAAATAGTAAAACTAGTTTTCATTTTTTAAAAATGTTTTCATGTTAAAATTTTTATGTTCTTCAAAAGAAATGGGGTAAAATTTCACCGTATCTCCAGGTGAAAATAAGGAGGGACTTGATAAATCCTGATCAAATAACCGTACAGGGGTATTGCCTAAAATATTCCATCCTCCCGGACTATCATAAGGGTAAATAGCTGAGAAATTTTCAGCAATGATCACTGATCCTTGATTAATTTTGACTCGAGGAGTTGGTAGTCTTGGACAGTATAACTTATTATCTAAATCTCCCATATAGGGAAAACCTGGAGCAAATCCTAACATGTAAATATAAAACTCTGTTTGTATGTGTTCTTGGATAACTTCCTCAATAGAAAGCTTGGTGTATTCAGAAACTCTTTTTTGATCTATTCCAAATTCTTGGTCATAACAAACAGGAATACTCCAATGTTTGAAACTTTGTTTTAAGTCTGGGTTTTGACTTGAAAGATTTTCTACAAAGGAAACAATTTTTTCTCTACTAGTATTATTTAAATCAAAATAAATAATTAATTTATTATAAGAAGGTATACAATTTTTTATACCTCTCACTTTTTTTTCTAAAATATTTTGATAAATAATTTTAAAAAAAAGATTAACTTTTTTATTTATTTCTTTTTTAACCTCATCGCCAAAACTGCAAATAATAGCGGAGTCACCATAATAAGTAATTTGTTTAATCATAAATACTTTGCTAATAATAACAAATATAGAGATAAAAAATATATGGAAGCAAACATTAATTGCGATATGGGAGAAACTTCCAAGTTTTCTTCTGCCGAAAATGATCCTGAATTATTAAAAATCATTAATACCGCAAATATTGCCTGTGGTTATCATGCTGGTGACGCTCATACGATGAAAAATACTATGAGATTAGCTAAAATCAATAATGTTAGTGTTGGTGCTCACCCTTCTTTTAAAGATTTAGAAAATTTTGGAAGAAAAAGAATTAACTTATCTTCAAAAGAATTGAGAAAACTTATTTTGGAGCAACTTGAGATTATTACCACTATTGCTCAAGAAAATAATTATCAAATTACCCATGTTAAGCCCCACGGGGCATTAAATAACATGGCATGTGAAAGCTATGATTTGTCATATGATATTGGTCACGCCATTAAAGAATTTAATAAAAATTTAATTTATATGTGTTGTGCTGCAACAGAAATGGAAAAAGCAGGAAATAGTCTTAATTTAAAAGTTGCCTGCGAAGTATTTGCAGACAGAAACTACGATGATCTAGGAAGATTAGTTTCTAGAAATTTACCCCACGCACTTATTACTGATCCAGAGGAGTCTTTAAATCACGTAGTATCCATGTTGCGTAATCAAGAAATTAATTGTTATTCAGGTAAAAAAATATCCTGTCAAATTGACACTGTTTGTCTTCATAGTGATGGGGTTACTGCAGTGCCTCTGGCAAAAAAACTTAATGAAGGATTAAAAAAATCAGGTTTTGAATTAAAACCATTGAATTTATTAAAAAAATTTTTATGATTTTAATAATGGATTACCCATTTTACTTGGTAACCACATCACCAGCTCTGGAAATATTACAATAACTAGCACTGCAAAAATCATAATTAAAAAGAGAGGGAATGCAGCTTTTGCAGTGTAATAAATATTTTTCTTAGCCATGTCTTGTAAGACAAAAAGATTAAATCCAACTGGTGGAGTAATTTGTGACATCTCGACTACCAAAACTAAATAAATTCCAAACCAAATCATATCAAATCCAGCTTGGCGTATCATTGGCTCCACAATGGCCATGGTTAAAACTACTGCAGATATTCCATCTAAAAACATTCCTAAAATTATATAAAATATTGTTAACACTAGTATTAATGTGTAAGGAGAAAGTTCTAGATTTTTAATCCAGATGGCTAAGTTTTTCGGAAGTCCTGTAAAACCCATCGCAAGAGACAAAAAAGTTGTTCCAACTAAAATGAAAATAATCATGCACGATGTCTTAGTAGCTCCCAAAACAGATAATTTAAAATTATCCATATTTAAATTTTTTTGGAAATAAGACAAAATTAATGCCCCTAGTACTCCAAGTGCTGCAGCCTCGGATGCAGTGGCAATACCTGTATAAATTGACCCAATAACCGAGACTATTAATGCAACAATTGGAATCAATTCTTTAGAGTTAATAATTTTTTCTCTAAAAGTATAATGCTCTAAGGTCTTAGGCATTAATTTTTTATTGAACAAAGACCAACCAATTACATAGATCATAAATAAAAATGCTAAAAATACTCCAGGTACAATACCTGCTATAAACAACTTAGATATGGATTCTTCTACTGTAACTCCGTAGATGATTAAAATAATTGATGGCGGAATTAATAAACCCAATGTTCCTGATCCAGCTAAGGTTCCAACAATTAATTTTTCTGGATATTTTCGTTTACGTAATTCAGGAATCGACATTTTTCCCACCGTTGCAACTGTTGCTGCCGAAGACCCTGAAATAGCTGCAAAGATAGCGCATCCTAGAATATTCACATGTAATAAACTTCCTGGCAACTTTGCTAACCAAGGAGCAAGGCCTTTAAATAAATTTTCTGATAAATTAGTTCTGAATAAAATCTCTCCCATCCATACAAAAAGAGGCAGTGCAACTAAATTCCATGATGAAGCGGTACCCCAAATGATTGTGGCCATTGCATCTCCAACGGGCCTGGTTGTAAACAGCATCATACCAACGGATGACACACCTATCATACTAAGCGCTACCCAAATTCCACTGCCTAAAAAAAACAAAAGAAGGGAAATAAAAAAAATAGTTAAGTAAATCTCACTCATAATCTTTAAGGCTTTTGATGAATTGATGAACAATACAAATGAATAACAAAATACTACCAAAAGCTAAGGCAAACTGCGGCGGCCACAAAACAATTCCATCAGCTCCTTCACTTTTTTCCTCAAAAATATAAGAAAGATAAGTCATTTTACTTATGTAGAAACATAAAAAACCTGAAAATAAAGAAGCTGCTAACAAACACCAAATTTCAAGTGCCGTCTTTCTTGTTCCGCTCAACTTTTCAAGAAACAAAGTAATACGGATATGCCCACCTTCTTTGAAGGTATAAGCCAAACCTAAAAAAGAAGCAGCTCCCAAACAATAACCTGAATATTCATTTAACCCAGCAATATAAAAATTAAAATTTCTAGTTAAGATACTAAGTATAATTAAAATACCTATAACAATTAAAAAGAGTGCCGAAAGGTATCCTGAATATAGATAAAGCTGATTAAGAAATTTATCTAATTTTTTCATCATAAGGCTATATAGGTTTTATATAGCCTTATGTTTCAATGTTGTATTACTTTTTATAAGCTGCAATTACTGAGTTTCCAGTAGCACCAGCTTTTTTACTCCATTCCTCAGTTAGAGTTTTTCCAACGTTTTGGAATAAAGCTTTTACAGGAGCATTAACTGTTCCTACAACCATGCCATTACTAGCAAGTATTTTTTTATCTGCTGTTTCACCTTGTTTAGCTAGGTCCCAACCTTTTTTCTCTGCTGCTGCAGCCTCTGCTAAAACTAATTTTTTAGTCGCAGAATCTAGTTTGTTCCAAGCTGCCTTATTAACAATCACCATATTTTTTGGATACCAAGCAGCGATATCATAAAAATATTTAACACCATTTTCCCAAATTTTAGTGTTTGCACCTGTAGTTGGTGAGGTAATCATGCTCTCAACTGTTCCTGCAGAAAAAGATTGACTAATCTCTGCCACTTCAATTTTCGTTGGAGTCATTCCTGTTAACTCAGCAATACGAACTGTTGCCGGATTGTACGCTCTAAATTTTAAACCTTTAAAGTCGTTAGTTCCATTAATTTGTTTTTTGCTGTAAAACCCTTGAGCTGGCCAAGGTACTGCGTATAAAAAAACAAGACCTTTAGAATCTAAACTTTTCACAATTGCAGGCTTAGATGCATTGTAAAGTTTCATTGCATCATCAAAGCTTGTTGCTAAAAAAGGTATTGAGTCAATCTCATATAAAGCATCTTCATTTCCAAGTGCTGACATAAATCTCTCACCAATTTGAGCTTGTCCTGTTCTTACTGCTCTAAAAATTTCTCCCCCTTTGTAAAGAGAGCCTCCAGCATGTGTTACAATTGTAAGTTTGCCGCCACTTTTTTTAGTGACATTTTTTGCAAACTCATCTGCATTCATTGTATGGTAGTTATTAGCCGCGTACGCTAATGGCATATCCCATTTTTCAGCTGCTATAGAATTGTTTATAGATACCAACGATATGGTGGTTAAAATAAACAACAATTTAATTATTTTTTTCATTTATTATCCCCTATTATAATTTAATAATACTGAGTATTTACAAAATTAAGACAAAATACAATAAAAAAATATGTCGAGAGAAATTAAAGCTGAAATTTATACTAAAATTCCTGACAAATTAAAAATTAATAACCAGTACTCTATATGGAATGAAATAAATAGACAGGGTTTGCCAACCCATAGTTTTCTTGAAGGTCCTGGTTTTGATATGGATGGAAACTTATTGCTAGTCGACATTCCATATGGAAGAATTTTTAATATAGATCAAAATGCAAATTGGACTATTAAACATAATTATTCTGGATGGCCGAATGGCTTACGAGTAGTTTCCAAAACGGAAGCGTATATAGCTGATTACAAAAAGGGTATTGTAAAATTAGATTTAAACACAAATAGCATTAGCGAAGTAATAGAAACCATTTCCAGTGAAAGTTTTAAAGGATGTAATGATCTTTTTTTTTCAAAAAATGGAGAGTTATATTTTACAGATCAAGGTCAAACTGGCTTACATGATCCCACTGGTAGAGTTTTCAGATTAAGCCAAGATCAAAAAAAATTAGATTGTCTAATTCAAAACGGTCCTAGTCCTAATGGACTGGTTATGGACCTAAATGAAAAATCGCTTTATGTGGCTATGACTAGAAGTTGTGAAATATGGAGAATACCCATTACACAGCATGGTTTTGGTACTTCAAAAGTTGGTTTATTTGCAAGAATTCCCACTGGCAATGGCGGACCTGACGGAATAGCTTTAGATAGTAAAGGTAATTTATTTGTATGTCATAATAGCTTGGGAAAAGTGTTTTGTTATGATGCGCTTGGATATCACTTTCTAACTGTTGACTGCACCCACATTGGAATGACTGTAAGCAACTGTTGTTTTGGAGGAAAAAATTTTGATGAACTATTTATCACTATTGCAGATGTTGGGGTGGTTGCAAAAGTTAATTTAGAAATTCCAGGAAAAAAACTTTTTTTTAAATAAAATATGTTTTTTCGCAATCTGTGCTATGAAATAAAAGAAGTTGCAGTTCCGCTTTTTAAAATCTTAATTCCATTTGTATTTATTATAAAGCTTTTTGAAATGATGGGATTCATCACTTTGCTATCCAAAATATTTGCTCCATTTATGAGTATTATTGGTCTACCACCAGAACTTGGAATTGTTTGGGTAACAGCTTTGGTGGTAAATATTTATGCAGCACTTGTGCTCTTTATCAACCTTATTCCTGGACTTGAAGTAACGGTTGCACAGATTACAGTTTTAACTACAGCTATTTTAATTTGTCACAATCTTCTTATTGAATGTGCCATATCCAAGTCAGCGGGGATATCTTTTATCTATACTTTTATTTTTCGAATACTGTCAGCTTTTGTTATTTGCTTTATCATTCATCACAGCTATGCATATTTAAACATACTACAAGAACCTTATTCTACATTATTTACTATTGAGCCGATGCGTGAAGGTTTTGTGTATTGGTTAGAAGATCAGGCTATGCACTTGCTTTATATTTTAGGGATTGTGATCATCATGGTTACTGTTTTGCAAGTGTTAAAAGAAATCGGAGTAGAAAGTTTTTTAAAAAAAATTTTAGTTCCGCCTCTTAAACTATTTGGCATAGGTAAAGATGCTATGAATATTGTTATTGTTGGCATGACTATTGGTTTGCAGTTTGGTGGTGGTATTTTAATAAAAGAAGTCAACACAGGAAAAATTGACAAGCAAAGTGTTTTCCTTGCTGTGTCTATGTTAAATCTAGTTCATGCAATTATTGAAGATACTATTTTAATGCTCGCTGTGGGTGGTCACTATTCAGGAGTAATTGTTGCAAGAATAGTATTTGGTCTTCTTATTTCTTTGATGATGTTTAAATTATATCAAAAATATAACCGGATATTTGAAGAATATATTTTTAGTAATAATTTACGATCTTTGCCAAAAATTAAAGATTGAATTTATAATCAAAACCAATAAAAACTACTCATGGTAAAAGCAATTAGAATTAAACAATTTGGAAGTCCTGCCGAACTTGAGTTGGTAGATGTGACTTTACCAAAATTAAATGCGAATGAAGTTTTGATAAAAAATTTATCAATTGGATTAAATTATATAGATACATATCACCGTACTGGTCTGTATCCTATTCCACTTCCTAGCGGAATTGGTTTAGAAGCCTGCGGAATAGTAGAAGAAATTGGATCTGGCGTAACTTTATTTAAAGTGGGTGACCGTGTAGCTCATTCTTCTATGCCAATTGGCTCCTATTCTGAAAAACAAATATTTCCTCAAGAAAAATTAGTATCTGTTCCTAGAGAAGTTTCGGACGAAATTGCATCAGTAATGATGCTTAAAGGAATAACAGCTGAATATTTATTACATAGAGCTTACCCTGTTAAAAAAGGGGATAAAGTTTTATTTCATGCTGCAGCTGGTGGTGTGGGACAAATATTATGTCAGTGGGCAAATGCGCTTGGTTGTGTGGTGATAGGCACCGTTGGATCTAAAGAAAAAGAAGCAATCGCAAAAAAAAATGGTTGTCATCATGTGATTAATTACACTGATAATAATTTTGTGGAAGAAGTAGAAAAAATTGTTGGAAAAAATGGAATTGACGTAGTGTATGATGGTGTTGGCGCGACTACGTTTGAAGGGTCTATTGAAGTTTTAAAAATAAGAGGAATGATGGTAGCTTTCGGTAATGCATCTGGTTATGTTAAAACTTTAGATATTAAAAAACATATTAACACCAAAGGATTATTTTTTACCAGACCTTCCATTGCCCATTACACCGTTACCAGAAAAGAACTAGAAGATTCTGCTGCAACTGTATTTAACGCCATAATATCGGGAAAAATAAAAGTTGAAATATTTAAAAGATATAAATTAACTGAGGCAAGAAAAGCACACGAAGAATTAGAAGCCAGAGTATTAAAAGGTCCTGCAGTAATTCTTCCTTAATCGTTAAAAGTGCAAGTATTCGTAAAAAGATCTAGCTGAAATAAGCAAAAGAAAACATCCAAAAATTTTGCTCAATGTGTTCTTGTCAATTTTGTGCACGAGACGAGCTCCGATAGGTGCCATAATCATAGTTACAGGCACAAATACTAGAAAACCTGGTAAATTTACATATCCTAAGCTTAATGGAGAATTCACCGTATCAAAAAAATTACCACTAAATGACATACTGGCGGCTCCTACTAAAGAAATTAAAAATCCAATTGCAGCAGAGGTGCCAATTGCATTTCGAATATTATATCCAAACATTCTCATGAAAGGCACAGACAATGATCCACCGCCGATACCAAGTGGAACCGAAATAAAACCAATGAAAGTTCCGATACTACTCTTAATATAAGTTGGAATATTTCTTGGTGTAGCTCCTATCTGTTCTCTAAAAAAAATAAAAAATATTCCTACACAAGCTGAAAAAATAGAAAAAATTAATAGCAATCTTTTAGTTTCTAAATTAGATGCCAACAAAGTTCCTAGGAGCACACCTAAAGCAACAAAAATACCAAACGATTTAATTAATTTAAAATCAACTGCATCATATTGCATGTGCGTTTTGGTAGACATAATTGAAGTTGGAATAATAATTGCTAAAGAAGTTCCTAATGACAAATGCATTTTAGTGGAAGCATCAAATCCCAAAACCGTAAAAGCATAATATAAAGCTGGGACCATAATAATTCCACCGCCTACACCCAACAAACCAGCCATAAATCCTGAAACAGTTGCGGCCATCGCCATTACTGAAACTAAATTAATTAATTGTGAAACGTCTAATAAATCAAACATGAAAACTATCTATTCTTTCTAACTATTGATGCAAGTAATTATTTAGATAACTTTAACTTCTAAAGTGGTAAGACCTTGGATTTTAGCTACTAATAAGTCACCTTTGGTCACCGACCCGACCCCTGCTGGTGTTCCGGTCATAATCAAATCGCCAGCTCGCAAATGATAAAAACGAGACAAATGAGAAATCATTCTAGGAATTTTCCAGATCATCATATTTAAATCTCCCTGTTGCTTTATCACGCCGTTAACTTCTAATGAAATATTTCCTGTTTCCATCATTCCTATTTTTTGAAATGGAGTAATGACTCCCATTGGAGCAGAATGTTCAAAAGCTTTTCCTATCTCCCATGGCTTACCACCTTTTTTAGCTTGGGACTGCAAATCTCTTCTGGTCATATCCAGTCCAATAGCAAAACCATAAATATGCTTATGTGAATCTTCTATTGTAATATTTGATCCTCCACTCTGAAGAGCAACTACTAACTCAACTTCATAATGAACATCTTTGGTTTCACTTGGATAAGGAAAAGTTCCAGAAGTATCCACATTGTCAGAATTTTTTTGAAAAAATAATGGTTCTTCTTTGCTAGGATCAACTCCCATTTCTACTACATGATCCGCATAATTTCTTCCAATACAATATACTCTGCGAACAGGAAACTGTTTATTGGTATCTATAATGGGAATGGTAGTTTGTTTAGGAGCTGGAATAATTAAATCGGTCATTGAATATGAATGTTTTCTTTTTCGTTATTTTGAACAATCTCTAATATATGATTAACCTTTTGGAAATCAGAATCTCTAGCCATCATATTGTCGGCTAAATATCTTTTCCATTGCGTTGCACCTTTTTGACCATGATATAATCCAACTGTATGGCGCATTATCTGATTTACCCTGGTTCCTTTTTTAACTTCGTCAGATACATATTTAACTAATTCCTCCACTATCTCCGTTCTTGTTAAAATAGTAGTGTTATCAAAAATTTCTCTTTCAATATCTGCTAGAAAATAAGGAGCCTGATATATGGCCCGTCCAATCATCACCCCGTCTACCTTAGACAAATGTTGCTTAATCTCTGAGCAAGTGGTGATACCACCATTAATAATAATTTCTAAATTAGGATTTTCTTTTTTTATTTCATAAACCATGTCGTAATTTAATTTAGGAATTTTTAAATTTTCCCTAGGAGACAGTCCTTTTAAAATTGCTTTTCTTGCATGCAAAATTATAGTTTTGCATCCGGCATTTTTTATTTTTCCAATAAAAGAATTTAAATAATCAAAATCTTCAATATCATCATAACCAATTCTTGTTTTTGCAGTGACAGGTATCTTGCAAGCTTGCACCATTGCACTAATACACTCTGCTACTAAATCAGGTTCCTTAATAAGACATGCGCCAAATTTATTTTTTTGCACTTTTTTACTGGGGCAACCTAAATTAATATTAATTTCATCATAACCCATATCTTCTGCAATTTTGGCCACTTCTGCTAAATCTTTTTTATTTGATCCACCCACCTGTAATGCCAAAGGTTTTTCGAAATTATTAAAACCAAGTACTTTTTCACGCTCTCCTTTTAAAGCAGCGCCTGTTGCAACCATTTCAGTATACAACATTGCATGTTTGCTAATTAATCTTAAAAAATATCGATCATGTCGATCCGTGCAATCCATCATAGGAGCAACGGATACCGTTCTATTTAACTTAGACATATTTTTTAATTTTATCAGAATAAGAGATTTTATTATAACTAATATAATCTTCGTGAATTTTTTCTAACTTATCAAGATGATAGACATAATTTACCATTACTCCAAAAGACTCTTTGTATCCATAATCAGAAATATTAGCATTGACCGTTACATCCTGAATACTAGCTCCATTACCTAAATGAAATCTAGTTACTGCATTAATCGGTCTTTTGTTTATTTTTTCTTTTATAAGGTAGTGAATAACTAATTTTTTAATTATTTCTTTATTCTCAACAATTCTACTATCACCTACTTTGACATCTTGGTTATGTAAGAATTTAATTTTAGAAAAATGTTCAGATCCTAAAATAGCTAATAAATTTTGTTCGCTTGAATAATTAAACCAATCTACAAAACCTGGTAAGGGGGATAAAGTTCCAAAGTGTTTAATACTAGAATTTTCCTGCTGAATTTCATAGACCACCCTTTTGATTAAAAAATTACCCAAAGTTACATTCATCAAGCCGTGCTGACAGTTACTAATAGAATAAAAGGTTGCTGTATCTGCTTTTACTTTATTATTGGTATTTGGTTTAATAATATCTTGAATGGACGTAGCCAGGCCTTGCGTAAATGCCACTTGCACAAATATTAATGGCTCATCATGTAAAACGGGATGAAAATAAGCAAAGAATCTTCTATCCTCTTGCAGCCTTCTTTTTAAATCATCCATGTCTCTAATTTTATGAACTTTTTCATATTTCATTATTCTTTCTAAAATGGCAGCTTTAGTTTCCCAGGTAATTTTTTCTAATTTTAAAAAACCAGGATTGAACCAGGATCTAAACAAATGTCTAAAATCTTCATCCAAATCTTGAAGAGCCGGAAGTTCTAAAAGAAATTCTAATAAATCTTCCCTCATTGAAACTAAAAAAGCAGTTCCATTAGGAGCCATATTCATGCGCCTTATAAATTCCTGCCTTCGTCCCTCCGCCAAAGCAGCTAAGGCTTTCAATGTTTCTTTATTTTTGTCTTTGACAAATTCAATAGATTTTTTCTCAACTAACTCCATGTTAGGTTTTAATTTTTGATCAATTGCTAAAAAGAATTTCTTTTTATCTTCTTTAGAAAGCTCTTTATAAATTTCAGATATTTCTCTAGCAATCGCAATACCACTTGCTATTCCTTTATAAGAAATTAAATCATCCGCTAGCTCTAAAAGAGCATCTACATTTCTCTTACTAGAAAAAGTTCGATTAAGAAGCTCCTTGCCTGCATCGGCAATGGAGTCAATAATTTTTTTTAAAAACATTTATTTCAATAAATAATTCGGCAGCCAAGTAGCGATTTGTGGAAATATACAAAGTATTACGATGGCAACTACCATGCACAACATAAAAGGTAGTGAACCTCTTAAAATTTCTGGAAGAGAAATATCTGGAGCAATTCCTTTAATAACGTACAAATTTAGACCAACTGGTGGAGTAATTAAACCAATCTCCATGTTTATAGTCAAAATAACCGCAAACCAAATAGGATCAAATCCTGCATTTTCAATAATGGGCAATAAAATTGGAGTAGTCATCAAAATGATTGCCACTGGTGGTAAGAAAAATCCTGCCACTAATAAAAAAATATTAATAATAAATAATAGTACCCATTTATTTACCGACAGCTCTGCCATAACTTGTGCAATAGTCTGTGTGATGTAAAGGTTGGAAAGAGTAAAACTAAATAAATAAGAACACGCAATGATCATCATGATCATTACACTTTCTTTCATAGAGCCTTTTAAAATTTTCCATAGTTTTTTTGGATTATAAATTTTATAAATTACTGCAACCAAAATGATGCAAAGGAATGCTCCAATCCCTGAAGCTTCAGAAGGAGTGGCGATACCTCCATACAAAACATACAACACTCCCACTACTACAGCTAAAAAAGGAAGTATTCTTGGAAGAATTTCAAATCTTTCTTTCCAAGAAAAAGGAGTAAACACAACTGTACCTGCATTAACATCTTTATTGGTCATCCATGTTTTAAAAATTGCCCAAGCCATAAATAAACCTGTGAGCATAATTCCTGGAAAAACTCCCGCCATAAATAATTGACCAATAGAAGTTTCTGTAGAAATACCAAATACGATCATGGTAATGCTTGGTGGAATTAAAATGCCCAAAGTTCCTCCTGCAGCAATAGTTCCGGCGCTAATTTCTTTTGAGTAACCACGTTCTCTCATTTCAGGAATTCCCATTTTTCCAATTGCAGCGCAGGTTGCTGGTGATGATCCGCTTAACGCAGCAAATAAAGCACAAGCTCCTAAATTCGAAACCACTAAACCTCCTGGAACTCTATTTAACCATCGATCTAATGCTGAATACAAATCTTTACCTGCCGGTGAAGATGCTACTGCCATACCCATTACAATAAACATTGGAATAGAGACAATGGTAAATTCCATTAAACCCTCTAAAAAAGTATCGGCAATAACTTTTGCCATTCCCAAACCTTCGAAGCTGAATAAAAAAACTATTGCAACAAAACCTAGACCGAAAGCAACAGGTATGCCTAGGGCGAAAACTCCTATAGTAACAGCTGTGACTAATATTCCAATAATTGCTGGATCCATTATTCTATGATCTCCTCAATCGTTGCTGGAGGGAAAGGCATTTCTTTTTTAGTAATAAGTGAAATAATATCTGCCACATATTGTAAAATCATAATAAAAAAACCAATAGGCAAACTAATATACAATTTCCACAGTGCAGCATTCCAAAGAGTTCCTGTGGTGTGATTATTGACATAAGCATCCAACCAAAGATGACAAGCCAAAATAAAAATAACGGTACAAAAAATTAATGATAAAAGAGAACAAATGACAGCTAAAATTAATTTCCCTTTGTAGTCTAGATAGTGAGGCAGAAGTTCCACATTAACATGGCCTTTTTCTAACAAAACATAAGGACTACCAACAAAAGTGGCTCCGGCTAATGCATAAATAACATACTCAGTTTGCCAAGAAGTAGTGAGATTGAAGACATATCTTTCTACTACCATGTTTAAAATCACAAATATTGCAGAAATGAGAAGTATAGTAGCGACAGTTCCGCATAATTTAGATAGCGAGTGTACAAATTTTATATATGCATTCATAAATATTCAGTCCTTTACAGACCTTATACAACAAACCCCAGATAATATATCTGGGGTTTGATGGTTAGCAGATGTTTTATTTAACTGCTAATGCTTTTTGAATTAAAGATGCTCCAGCTGGAACTTTTTCAGAAAACTCTTTAAATGAAGTTTTCTTAGCAATTTCTAACCAAGCATTGTAATCTTTTTCAGTCATGTAAGCCAACTTAATGCCTTTAGCTTTATAAGTGTCTTCCATTTTTTTATCTAAAGCAGCTACTTGTCCTAGCATGTACTGTTCAGCTTTTTTTCCAGCATCCAAAAGAGCTTTCTTTTGTTTGTCGTTTAAAGCGTTGAACGATTTTTTAGATATTAAAATTGGTTCATACATAAACCATAGACCAAATTTTCCTGGAGGTGTTGCACACTTCACTTGTTCATATAATTTAAATGAAACAAAGCTTCCTGAACTTGTATTAACACCTGTTAATACTCCAGTTTGTAAAGCTGCGTACACTTCTGAGCTTGCCATAGAAGCAATAGAAGCGCCTGCACCTTGTAACATTTTATTAAACATAGGTCCTGCAGCTCTCATAACTTGACCTTTCACTGAATCAGGTCCTGTAACGCAACCTTTTTTAGTTGCAAATCCACCGCCTAACCATGCATCTGAAAGAACCATAGCTCCAGCACCATCGATGATTTTTCTAATATCATCCATAAATGGTGATTTGTTAATTCTTTGTGCATGATCATGATTTTTTACGATTCCTGGCATCAAAGTAATTGAAAACTCAGGATGAAAAGAATTTGCGTAATCTAGTGGAAGAGATGTCATATCTAATTGACCGTCTACTAATGGTTTCCACTGAGCTTTTGCTTTGTAAAGAGATTGACCTGGATAAACTTGAATTTTAAAATCCACATTTGCCTTAGCAACTTCTTTAGCAATGATTTGAACCATTTCATCACGAGCATCACCTTTACCGCCTGGAAATTGATGTGAAGCTTTCCAAGTAACAGCAAATGATGAAGTAGTGATAAATGATAATGTAACTAATGATAAAATAATTTTATTAAAAATTTTCATTATTATTACTCCCCTGTTAAGTTAAATTTAAGTGATATGAACTTATCTGATTAATAAAGTTTTTTAAACAGCTTATTTTTTCTGTAAAAATCAGGCTAAATTGTATAATAAAGACATACAATTATGATTGAAGGACCATTAAAAGGACTGTTAGTACTAGATTTAACTAGAGTTTTGGTAGGTCCTTACTGCACTATGGTATTATCTGATCTTGGTGCACGAGTAATCAAAGTAGAGGCTCCGGATGTAGGGGATGACTCTAGAAGTTTTGGACCTTTTGTAGAAGATCAATCAGCATATTTCATGTCTCTTAATAGAGGCAAAGAAAGTATAGCTCTCAATTTAAAAAATACAGAGGATAAAAAAATTTTTGAAAAGATTTTAGACAAAGCAGACATTCTAGTCGAAAATTTTAAACCAGGAACTTTGGATAAATGGGGCTACGGATGGAAAGATTTAAAAGATAAATATCCAAGATTAATTTATGCATCTGCATCTGGATTTGGACAAACTGGACCCATGAAAGAACTGCCAGCCTATGACATGGTGGTACAAGGCATGGGGGGACTAATGAGCGTGACTGGACAACCAAACTCAGAGCCTACCAGAGTGGGAACTTCCATCGGAGATATTACAGCAGGCTTATTTACTACCATTGGAATTAACGCTGCTTTATACGAAAGAGAAAAAACTGGAAGAGGAATGCAAATTGATGTGTCTATGCTCGATTGTCAAATTGCTATTTTAGAAAATGCTATCGCAAGATATTTATCTAAAGGGGAAATACCAAAACCTATGGGCTCTCGCCATCCTTCTATTGCACCCTTCGAAGCTTTCAAAACCAAAAACAGTTTCATAATTATTGCTGCAGGTAACGATAAATTATTTGAAGGTATGTGTCTAACGCTAGGTTGTGATTGTTACAAACTAGATAAATTCAAAGATAATCAATCCAGAAATAAAAATATTAATGAACTTAAAAAAATTATTGAAACAAAATTACAACATAAAACTACGGAAGAATGGGTGAATATATTTACTGAAAAAAGAATTCCTTGTGGGCCCATTAATAATATTAAAGAAGCTGTAGAAAATCCTCAAATTCAATTTAGAAACATGATCGTAAGCGCCAATCACAGTAAAATTGGGTCTTTCAAGATGGCTGGAAATCCAATTAAAATGTCAAATTATACAGACTCTACAACTAGAGGTGAAATACCTAACCTAGATCAACACCGAGAAAAAATTTTAAAAGAATTTAAATAAATTATTCTGCTTTATCTTCAGCAGTTTCTTCTGCCACATCTGCAGAAGTATCATCACTATCATCATCCTCGTCATCATCTGCGGCCGCATTAGCAGCTGGAACTTTTCTTGATCGTTTAGATGGTAATATAGCTTGGCCGGATTTAGAAACTTCTCCCTTATAAATCTCCTCAAAGGCATCGCCTTCTGGAGCGTCAAAATCTTCTTGTTCCATTGCATCTTCAGGATGATCTCTCGCACGGTCAATAGTTGCGTTGGTTAATGTTTTAATATCAATTTTCTTATCACCAATTTCTCTTAGAGAAATAACTGTTTTCTTATCGTTATCTTCTTCTACCAAAGGCTTATCCCCTGCTCCAATTTGCAAAGTTCGCTCTTTTGCTAAAATAACTAGATCGTATTGATTATCGACTGCTTCTAAACAATCTTCTATTGTTACACGTGCCATAAAGTTGAAGTCTTCTAAAGACTTTAAGCTTTAAAATCAAGCAATTTTTACTGGTTTATAATCTTTTAATTTAAACAAAAATAATGCGTTAGCTAAAACTAGATAACCCAACATCAAAGTAAATATTTGATTAATACTAAACTGTTGATCAATTAAAAACCCAAACAAAACTGGAGCCACTGCTGTTGAAAAAACAAAAAAAGAAACTGTAATCGATCTAATACCTCCCAAATGTTTCGTGCCATATATCTCTGACCATGTAGAGGTTAATAATACACTTGAGGTGCCATTAGTCATGGCGATCATGATCATCATCATAATAGGTGTAAATGTCCATACACTAGTAATCACCAAAAGATAAGCACCTATGGTTGGTAATAAATAGAAGGGTAAAATTTTAATTGCTGAAAAACGATCAATTAAAAAACCTGAAACTGCTAAAGCAATAACGCTAAATATTGCGTACAATGTAAAACCTTGAGCCAATAACAATAATGACCAGCCTTTGTTGTCAAAAATATAAACTTGATTAATAAAAATTCCAGTCGTCAAAGCTGCTGGAGATAAAATAGCTGGCAATAAAAAATAAAATTTAGGATCTCTTAATACTTCCTCTCTAGTCCAATTTTTTATGTCATGATTTACTTGGGGTTTATTAGTAGATTGTTCGGTAGCCCCATCTTGATAATTTTTTAAAATAAAAAAAATAACAGGAATAATAATAAATAACAAAAATAAAGAAATTCCTATCCACACTATTTTCCATGAATAAAACTTCATAACAAAAATAATAAGATAAGGAAGAAATCCTTCCCCCATAGAAAGACCTAACCAAGAAATGCTTAAAGCTTTACCCCGATTAAGATCAAAAAATTTTGCCATAGAAGTACTCGCGGTATGAGTCATTAAACCCTGACCTGATAATCGAAGAAAATAAATTGCACAAAATAAAAGAATAATATTAGTGACCAAAGTAAGAAAAAAAGTAGCAAAAGACAAAAATAAACAAACACCCATAGAAAAATAAATAATTTTTACGTCATCTATTTTTTTTCCTATCCATATTAAAGAAAATGAACTTAACAATGTTGCTAAAGAATAAATCGTGCCAAATTCAGAGTGGCTAAGGCTTAAATCTTGCCTAATAAAAGGATTAAAAATACCTATAAAAAAAGTTTGACCAAAGCTAGAACAAAATGTCAAAATGAAACCAAATAAAAGAAATCTAAAATTATTTTTAACGAATTGAAAATTAAACATTTAAAAAACTAAAGGAGATAAGAATGTCAAAAGTAACGTTTATTGGTCTTGGAGTCATGGGGTATCCGATGGCTGGATATATAGCAAAAGCTGGTCATGATGTAACGGTTTATAATCGTACCACTGCCAAAGCTGAAAAGTGGGTAAAACAATTTGGGGGAAAGCATGCAACCACTCCTAAGGATGCTGCTAAAGACTCTGATTTTATCTTTACTTGTGTGGGAAATGATAATGACTTGAAAGAAGTAACTACTGGCACACAAGGAGCATTTCATTCTGTTAAAGCAGGAGCGGTATTTATCGATAACACTACTGCATCTGCAAAAATAGCTAGAGAATTAAACGCAGAAGCCAAAAAAAGAAACTTTGGTTTTTTAGATGCTCCCGTATCAGGCGGACAAGCCGGTGCTGAAAATGGTCAACTGACTGTAATGGTGGGTGGTGACCAAAAAGATTATGATAAAGCAGAATCTGTCATTGATCATTACTCTAAAAAAATAAAATTATTAGGGCCATCTGGATCTGGTCAGTTAGCAAAAATGGTAAATCAAATTTGTATAGCTGGTTTAGTTCAAGGATTATCAGAAGCTATTCGTTTTGGTCAAAATGCTGGTTTAAATATGGAAGATGTTATTGAAGTAATATCTAAAGGAGCTGCTCAATCATGGCAGATGGAAAATAGATACAAAACAATGATCACTGATAAATTTGATTTCGGATTTGCTGTAGATTGGATGAGAAAAGATTTATCAATTGCTATGGAAGAGTCTAAAAATAATGGTTCAAAACTTCCTATAACAGAAATTATAGATAAATTTTATGGAGAAGTTCAAAAAAATGGTGGCAATCGTTTTGATACTTCTAGCTTAATTACCTTATTACCCAAAAAAAAATAATTTAAGTGACGCAAGTTGAGCCTGGATTTTATAACAACAAAGATTTAATTCTCGATGAAATCTGGGCTTTGCTCTCCAAAGGAGTAACGGATAGAAACGAAGATTTTAGACTTCCTGTTGTAGTATTAAATTCTAATAATGGTCCTGATGCTAGAATTGTAGTTCTAAGAGGAGCTTTTAAAGAACGAAATACATTAAGGTTTCACACGGATATTCGCTCTGATAAAATTAAATTTATCAAAAATAATAATCAAATTTATTTTCTATTTTATAATAAGGATAGAAAAATACAGGTTCGTGCAACGGGTACTGCTACCATTCACTACCAAGATAAGGTAACAGCCGAGGCATGGAATAAAACTCAAGTGATAAGCAGAAAATGTTATCTAGCAATTAATGCTCCTGGAACAATAAGTGATCAGCCCTCATCGGGCATTCCAGAACAATATGAAGGAAAAAATGTACCAAAAGAAGAGAGTGAAATCGGCTATGAAAATTTTTCTATTATAGAAAGCAAAATTCATTCTTTTGAGTGGCTTTATCTTGCCTCTAAAGGGCACCGTAGAGCAAAAATTGAATTAATGGATAAAGGTTTTAAGGCTTACTGGGTTACACCTTAATTGTCTACTACTGGGCAAAATTATCATTAACCCATGTTCCAATAATTTTTTTTCCATTAGGATAAGTATATGTTCCTTGTCCGTCCATTTTGCCTTCTTTATATTCGCCAGTATAATTAGAACCACTAGAAGAGGTAAAAGATCCTAGTCCGTGTATTTTGTTATTTTTAAATTCTCCTACATATTTTGATCCATCTACATAAATTAAAGTGCCTTTGCCATCACGAAGTCCATTTTTCCATTGACCTATATACTTTTCACCATCTACATAATTTAAAGTACCTTGGCCATGTGGTTTGCCATCTTTAATATCTCCATTATATGTGCCTTGGTTGGGCAGTTGTATAGTCTCTGCTTGGACAATTGAAATAATGCTAAAAATACAAATAGCTATTAAAAATAATTTTTTTAGCATGGATTAAAAAATATAAATTAAATTTATTTTTTTATCTTGGATATAAATTTGGCTTTCAAAGTTTCCCAAAGTTTAGCCATTCCAAGCGGTTCATAGATCATAAAAATAATCATTAATGCTCCAAACACCACTTGTTCTATCGATGAAATGATTGTTGCATCAATCATGCCGTGGAAAACGTTATTACCGATTGCGTTAAGAACAACTGGAAACAATAAAATAAATGCGCCACCTATAAATGCTCCATTAATTGTTCCTAGACCACCTAAAATCACCATGAACATAACCTTGAAGGATAATTTGATATCAAATGCTACTGGCTCTAATGATTTTAAATAAGTAAATGCAAACAATGCTCCTGCAACACCACAATAAAATGCACTAATAGCAAAGGCTTCAAGTTTTGTTTTTAATAAAGATACGCCCATTGATTCAGCTGCAATATCCATATCTCGAACTGCCATCCAATTTCTTCCTGCACTACCTCTAACCATATTCATTGCTAACAAAGTGAGAATAACGGTCACAACTAGAACCACTAAATACATTTTAAGTGGTGTCGTAAACTGATGACCCATAATCACAATATTCTGTGCAGTAATAATTCCCGATGAGTCATAGTTTTTAAACCATCCGAATTTATCTATCATCCAAACAATAAAAAATTGAGAAGCAAGAGTAGCAACCATCAAATAAATTCCTCTTACTCTTAAACTTGGCAATCCAAACAGAATTCCAAATGCAGCTGCGATCAATCCAGATATAATTAAAGCTCCAGCAAAAGGTATTCCTGGGACTCTTAAAATTAAATTATAACAAGCAAACGCCCCGGCAGCCATAAATCCAGCCGCTCCCAGAGACAATTGTCCTGCATAACCCATCACTATTTGTTGTCCAACTGAAGCTAGGGATAAACATAACCATGGAATTAGAATAGAAGTATACCAGTAACCTGTAGTTACAAAAGTTGGTATAATAACTACACCTAAAACCATTAAAATTACAAAACCTAAAATATCTTTTTTTGTATAAGTCATAAAAACTGGTTTCATAATTAAACTCTCCTAATAATTTTTTCACCGAATAAACCTTCAGGTCTATACAGTAAAAAGAAAATTGCTAATACATATGGTGCCCAACCTTCAATAGCTCCGCCAAAAAACGGCCCAATATAAACTTCTAATACTTTTTCTACCGCTCCAATAATTAAACCACCGATAATCGCTCCTGGGATAGAGGAGAAACCACCTATAATTAAAACTGGTAAAGCTTTAAGCGCTAGATCAACGAGAGCAAACTGAACTCCTGCTCTTGCACCCCACATCATACCCGCAACTAATGCAACTGCACCTGCTGCAGACCAAACAAGCAACATGATGTGTTTAATTGGAATACCAATAGAACTAGCTGCTCCTGGATCATCCGCTACTGCTCGTAGTCCAAGACCCATTTTTGTGTATTTAAATAATAAAGTTAACATAACGATCATTGAAGCCGCTACAATACCTGCCGTAATATCTAAAGCGCTGATAAACAATTTTAAATTATCCGCAATCCATGGAACTGGTGAATCTTTTATTCCTAGATCTAATCTTCTAACTTCAACTCCCCAAACAGCTTGAGCGATACCTTCAAGAACGAAGCCTAGACCAATAGTAGCCATCAACAAGGTATCTTCGCTTTGGTTGGTTAAAGGTCGAAGGACTAGTCTTTCTGTACCTAAACCTACAAGAACCATAACTAAAATTGTAAGAACGAAAGCTATATAAGAACTTATTCCAAATTCTTGTATACCGACAAAAAATAGAACTGCAAAAAATACCATTGCACCTTGAGCGAAATTAAATGTCGAAGATGCTTTGTAAATAAGAACAAATCCTAGTGCTACCAACGAGTACATAGTACCCGCTAACAGTCCTCCTACGACCACTTCCATAAAAAACAGCAATTCATCAATCATGAGCAACTCCTAAATAAGCATCAATAACTTTTTGATTAGATCGAACTTCATCAGGCGTTCCATCTCCTATACTTTTTCCGTAGTCTAAAACAACTACACGGTCTGAGATATCCATTACCACACCCATATCATGTTCAATTAAAACTATTGTAGTTCCAAGTTCATCATTTACTTTTAAAATAAATCTACACATTTCTCTCTTTTCTTCCACATTCATTCCAGCCATAGGCTCATCTAGTAATAAAATATCAGCCTCCGTTGCCAAAGCTCTTCCAAGCTCAACTTTTTTTTGAAGACCATAAGGTAATTTTCCTACCGGTGTATCTTTTATATGTTCAATTTCTAAAAATTTTATAATCTCTTCACATTTTTTTAAATTTTCTTTTTCTTCACGAACTACTTTTGGTAGTTGAAGTGCAACTTCAAAGAAATTGCTTTTGGTATGAAGTTTTCTTCCCACCATAACATTATCTAACACGGACATCCTTTTGAATAATGCCAAATTTTGAAAAGTTCTAGAAATTCCCATTTGCGAAATAGAATTAGGAGTAATGTTCTCTAACTCTTTTCCTTTGAAAAGGATTTTTCCTTCTTGGGGTCTGTAAATTCCATTGATGCAATTTAACATAGAGCTTTTTCCAGCTCCGTTAGGACCGATAATCGCTCTAATCTCATGTTGCAAAATATTAAAAGAAATATTGGTTATAGCTTTAACGCCACCAAAACTTAGAGAAATATTTTTTACTTCTAAGACGGGTCCACCTATTTTAAATTTTCTATCACTCATTTTAATTTTTTTACTACTTGTGCTTACCTTTTTAGATTTAATTTTGCTAATCTTTTTTTTGGCAATTTTTTTATTCTTCGTAACTCCTTTCTTGTTTCGCACCATAATAATTATTTTCTTTTTTTCTCATCTTCTTTAAGAACATCTCTAAAGTTTTTTCTTTCCCCTTTGGAAATACCTAAATATAACTCTTTTACTTTTTCATTATTCAATAAACTCTTGGCAGCACCCTCTAACATAACGTGTCCCGTTTCAATAATATAACCATAATCGGAATTTTTAAGAGCTATATTGGTATTTTGCTCTGCTAGCAAAATACTCACCCCTTCTTTTTGATTAAGTTCTTTTACAATATTAAAAATTTCAGCCACTAACTGAGGTGCTAGTCCCATGGAAGGTTCATCAAGTAACAACATTTTCGGTTTTGCCATCATCGCTCTTGCAACTGCAATCATTTGTTGCTCTCCTCCTGAGGTAAAACCTGCTTGACTTTTTCTTCTATCTTTTAATCTTTTGAAATAAGTATAAATTTTTTCAAGCTCAGCGCTCATCTCTCCTTTGGATAATTTTCTTGAATAAGCTCCAGCGATAACATTTTCTTCAACAGTTAAATGTCCAAAACATCTTCTTCCTTCTAAAACTTGAACCAAACCTCGATCAACCATTTGAGCAGGATTTTCATTAGTAACTGCTAAATCATCGTACTTAATACTTCCCTTAGTTACTTTGCCACGCTCCGAGGCTAACATTGTAGAAATTGACTTCAAAGTAGTACTTTTTCCGGCACCATTTGCACCTAATAAAGCAACAACTTTACCTCTGGGTACTGTTAATGAAACATCATGCAAGGCCAAGATGACATCATCATAAACTACCTCTATTTTATCTATTTCTAATATATTTTTCGAATTACTCATTAAAACTTTTAAACCCTTTTTATTTTTTATCCTTACATTAAAAGACGATGGGTCAACATTTGTTCACCCATCGTCTATAATTATTTTAACTAAATATTATTAGCTGCACTTTTTAGGTGTAATCTTGTTTTCTGCGGCAAATTTTGCTGCTGAAGCTTCAACAAGACCTCTAATAAACTTAGGATCATTTGGTTCAGTCCAATCTTTTATTTTAGTAAAAGACTTACCGTTCCATTGCATTAATGCAAATTTACCTGCACCTTCGTGGTTAGCACATGAAATAGCAAAAGGAGCAACCATTCCTTTAATACCTAATTCAGCTAAACGAGCATCAGTCATATTTAGAGCTTCATAACCATCCCTAAATTCTGCACCGTTGACCGCTTTACCTACTTTATTGTACTTCTTCTGCGCATTTCTCATTGCCTCAACCCACATAACTGCAGCACCAAGTCCTCTGTTATAATAAACAGTACCAACTCGGTTTGGATCCGCCATGTTACCTTTTCCAGCACCGTACACTTTAGCTTGAATATCTTTTACTAAAGGAAAGTCTTTACCTGGAAGTGCGTTTGCAACTACGTACGTTCCTTTTGCAGAGTCACCAGCAGGAACCATGTCCTCCTCAGCGCCACCGAAAGTAACATACATCATTTTTTCTCTTGGAAAATTAATTCTTGCAGCATTAGTCATAGCTGTAGAATTCATTCCAGAACCAGCACCCCAGAAAGTAACCCAATGTGGTTTTTCTTTTCTGATTTGTAACCATTGAGATTGTTGCTCAAGTCCTGGAGGTGGAATAGAAATTTCCACTAATGTCATTCCCCAGTCTTTAGTAATTTTTCTCATTGCTGGAAGTGGTTCACGTCCGTAAGCAGAGTCAATGTGAAGGTGAACAATTTTCTTACCTTTCATTTTAGCAATACCGCCCTCGATTTCAGCCATCCATCTCAATTTCACAGCGATTTGAGACCAATAGTGACTCGCAGCATTGAATACCCATGGCCATACTCTTCCATCAGCACCATCAGTTCTTCCATAACCATACTGAGCTAATAC
>Ga0222714_10001551_pt1 | contig 25779 bp, 25 predicted proteins | sample C33_3DmetaG_FD_165048 | JGI IMG/M metagenome (GOLD analysis project Ga0222714, IMG submission 165048) | Estuarine water microbial communities from San Francisco Bay, California, United States - C33_3D | ecosystem: Environmental > Aquatic > Marine > Unclassified | place: USA: California...
TTACTGATAATATAACAGAAGAACTTGAATCTAGTAATAAATTTATAGTTAACCATTTGTATAATAATAATTTAACCGTGAATGGCTCTGTTATTATAAATAGTAATTTAACTGTTCTTGGAGAAACGACAAACCTATATACAGATGTAAATATAAGAGATAAAATATCTGTTATCAACGATAGCCAAGGTGTCGCTTTTGATTTAACTCAAAAAAATAATACTGACAGCATCTTAAATGTATCTAACTTTAATAATCAAGTTTTTACTATAACAAAAGATGGAAATGTTGGTATAGGTGTAACTAATCCAGTAGATTTTAAGCTATCTATTAAGGGAAATGTTGATATAGATGGTGAAGAATTTAAATATACTATTGGTGGTCGCGATATTATTAATGATACATGCAATTATGTTTTAGATACAAGCAATATATTAGCAAAAGATATTAACTTTAGTTATAATGATAATAGTAATAATATCATAGCGACAAGCAATTATCTAATAAATAACATTATAGATACAAGCAACTTAATAACTAATGATATTAATGTTAAATTTGAAGCTACATATCAAACAATTATAGATAATAAATTTGAATTTTCCCAAGGAATGGTTATACAAACTAAACATAAAACATATAAAAAAATGGATGTTAAAACAGGTAATGATTGGGAACCAGTAAATAATGATATAGATTCGGGATTTGTAATTTCAATAAAACCTACAGATATAACATCTAAAATATTAGTTTCATTGTCTTGTCATATTGGAGCCGAATATTCTTCAGATTCAAGATGGTGGGGATTAAAATTATATAGAAAAATTGGCAATGGTGATTGGACTGAAATAAATGATGCTAATGGTTTAAAATCAGGGTATTTTTCAAGTAATGAATCAGGGACTTCTTGTTGGATTTCTCATAATTTAGGCGCAGATTCAAGCACATATTCACATTCCATAATAAACGTATCTGGTGCATATCAAGATGAACCAAATACAAATGAAATTGTATATTATACAATATATTGGAAAAATAAAGTGGGAGAATTAGATAATGGACTACTATTTTTAAATAGGTCTGAATATATGTATGATGAAAATTATCCGGCAACTTCATCTAGCTGGACAGCTATTGAAATATGGAATAAAGGGAGTTCATATATACCACCACCAATTACTAATCAAATACAAATAAATACAGAATATAACAATGTTGGGATAGGGACATCTCCATCTACAAACAATGATAAATTAATTATTAATGGTAATATAAATATAATAAATGGTTCGTATAATATAAATGGTCAAGATATAATTCAAGATACTTGTAATTATATATATAATACATCTAACATATTAATAAATAAAATAAACGATTTATTGGAGAGAATTATATTACTAGAAAACTCTTAATCAAATGTTAATAAACATCTTGTTTTAATAATATCATGATTATTGCTAATATTTTTTTGTTTACAAAAATTATTTTCTATCATTTTTTTATATATAATATCATAATTATCTATAGCGTAATTAATAATATTATTATTAAATATCCATCTAAAAAAATTTAATTGTCCTACAGTAGTTTCTATATTATCTGTTTTATCTTTGTTTATAAAAAAAGTTATTCGATGATGTCTTCTGAAAGAATCAAAATTAAATTTACTATATGATTTTAGTTGCGCTCTATAATCTTGATATAGATTTACCTTTTTAATATTTTTATCAATATTTTCAGGATATTCATAATATATATTTTTAAAGTCGTCTATCCAATAATAAATATTATAACATTTTGAATAATGAGTAACCAACCATTCAATTATCCTCAAAGATAATTTATGATTTCCATTTATAATACTTTTTAATATTATTCGGTATTCTTCATTTTTGCTATAAAAATCAATCAATGAATTCAATAATAAGTTTTGACCTAAATCACACATACTTTAAATAATCAAATATGTATATTCTTTAAGTATAAAAAAAAAAGTATTAATAATATGATGGAGCACTTCCAATTTCAAGTGTATTTTGTCTTAAATCTGGTTCAATGGTGCTAATTAACCAAGGTCCTACAGCATTTTGAGGATTTGGTATTTCGGATCTTAATTGTAAGTTTGCGTTTCTAAGGGATTGTCCAACAGTATTTATTCCTACGTGATAACCGGCTGTTAAATAATTTTGATCACCGATATTTCCTGCTCCCGAAGGATTGATACGCGCCCATTTGCTATCGGCAGCATCTTTTGGTAATAAATCGTCAGCCGTTAATCTATCTCTTGGATAACAAGATTGCATATTTTGTGAAGAATCATTTGGTTGTAATTCATAAGAAGCATATGGACCGTTATTACTTACGCTACTAGCATTTTCTTTTTCATTGCCTATTCCTCCAATAGAACTACCCATAACTCCATTATTAGAATACATTTTTTGCTGTTCTATATTATTATTATTATTATTATTTTCAATATAATTATTTGATGATTTTTGTTCCAAAGATTGTGTATTTGAGTATATTTCATCTCCTTTGGGATCAGATGGTGAAAAATTTCCTATTCCATCTGAAGCCAACGAAGGATTTGCGTAAATATTACTAACATCTGCTACAGACATTCCTTGCTTTCCTACATTATTTGAAAATCTTTCATAATAAAAAGGTTCCGGTATGTTTTTACCCTGATACATACTATTAGAATTGTTTTTAGAATTGTTACATTTTGAATTATATGTCAATAATAATAATAAAGATAATAGCAGTAAAATTGCTATTGAAAACGATATAACAACACTTTTATTAGCACCCATTATTTATACTTATATATATTCTATCTATTATTTACAATAGATTATATTTAAAATTATTTTAAATATATTAATATTTTTTATTAATTTTTTCTTCTTGCGCAATTAATAATTTATCTATATTATTTATCAAAAAATTTATATTATTTTTATTTTTATTATTTTTTATATAGTCAATAGAATTTTTTATAATTGTACAATCATCTTTATATTGTATGATATAATCATTATATTTTTTAATTTTATAATTTGATAATTTATTATTATTAAAAAATCTTTCTTCTATTTTATCAATAACATCATCTATTAAAAACATTTCATCTACATCATCGCTAATATCGGTAATATCTAACGATTTTATAAACCATTTATTTGACGTATTTTCACTATAAAAATATAAACCATAATATTCTATTAAAATATTCATAGTTAATTTTTTATTTTTACTATCTTTTAAAATATTAATTATATCATCTATATCATTTATAACTTTATCATTATATATAATATTACTATATTCATTATCTGTTAAAATTACATTAATTGTTTTAGTTTGATTACAAAAACTTTTAGTGTGCAATTCAACAACATCACTTTTATTTAAATTTTTATTAAACCATTTTTCTATATTTAATGAAATATCATCTATTATTTTATTATCAAATTCAATTAATTGTCTAATAATATCTTCATTTGTTTCTTCGGGGATATATATTGTTAAATTATATCCTTTTCCATTAATTAACTTTTTAATACTTTTAATTTTAATATCAGTTAATGGTAATTTTACTGTTTTTAGCGAATGTGATAAGTATTTATTATTTTTTTTAATAGGAGATTTAAGCATATTTTCTATATTAAATAGCAAATACTTTTTTATATATATTTATCCAATTATATAAGGTTTATCATTTATTATATTATTAGGTCTTGTTGTCATAAACATATTTGCAGGAGAAAATGGTATAAATATTTGTTTTAATATATCATCAAATAATTGTTTAGGTGTTTTATATATATTTTTTTTGATGTATTCATTAGTTAATTCAAATAATATACTTCTAATATTCGATATTTTTAAATCTGTTTGATGTTTTGGTAATCCAATAAGTGATATCCACCCACCAAGTCCTTCAGATATAAAAGCATGTACAATACGCGAATAATCATGGAATGCTCTCAATTCAAATTTATTAGGTGGATTTTTTGAAATATCATAAGATAATCCGAAATCATATATCATAATATTATAACCACATGCTTTTAAATAATAATCTTTTTTATCAAAAACATAATGATAATATCCGGTTTCATTATTTTTTTGATATAAGAAATTACCGTAATGCGCGTCTTGATGTATATATTTTACTGTATTATGAAATGTTCCTATTGATATGAAAACTTGAAACATAATATTATATAATAATTCATCATTAGATAAAATATCTCTATCTGATACTAATGTTTTGAGATCTCCGTGTGCTAATTCGTTAATAGAAACTAATTTTAATTTTGTAGGCATCGCCATAGTATCACCATTAAAGCTTATTATTTTATTATTTTTACATACAGCATGTTTATATACAGCGGCAAAATGTTTTGTTTTTTTTGGTATAAGCAAATCTTCTGTAATTTTTTTCATTAAAGACACTTCTTTTAAATTACCAGATGATGCTGCCATGACTTTTGAAACAATTGAAAACCCACCAATACAATCTTTTATGGAAGATAAATAAATAGCCCCATATACGCTTTCAGTCCCTATTTTTTTAACTAAATTAACAATATTATTAATAGTAAACCCTACATTATTTCCAAATTTTTTATATTCTAAACAATCAGTACTTTTAATGTTTTTTAAACAATTTCTTAAATATTTCGCAAATTTCATACGATTGTCTAATGTGTATTTATTATTAATTAATTTATCTTTTAAAAAATTTATTATAACATTTGCTTTAGATTTTTTCAATGAAGAACTATTTCTTGTTAATTCTATGAATTCAGGTGTTATACTTTCTTCTTTTATTACATCGTCTATGAAAATTTTTTTAGATATGCTTTTTGGTTTTGTGGATAGTTTTAAAATTAAATTAGATTGTGATTTAAGTGTCATTTCATTTTTGCTTTTTTTAACTTTATCAGGCTTTATTTTTATACATCTGTTTGTTAAAGGATTCAATATTTTTCCTTCTGGGCATACTTTTTTTGGTTTACTTTTTTTAATAATATTTCCATATTCATCATAATTTTTTAAAGTTTTTTTAATTTTATCAGGCTTTATTTTTATACATCTGTTTGTTAATAGGTTTAATACTTTTCCTTCAGGGCATACTTTTTTTGGTTTACTTTTTTTAATTTTATCAGGCTTTATTTTTATACATCTGTTTGTTAAAGGATTCAATATTTTTCCTTCAGGACATACTTTTTTCGGCTTACTTTTATTTAAATTATATGCGTCAATATTATTCATAAGTATTTACTATTATAATATTAGAATATTATAAATAATATTGTTTATTATAAACATATATTATAAGATGTCGAAAAATATTATAGATAACGATAATATTAAATTATTAGATAAAGATATTAAATATGATATTGAGAATGATGAAGAAAATGAAAATAATATTATAAATATATTAATTGAATATATTAAAGATGAATTATTAAAATCAAATATAAGATATGAAATTGTAAAACCAATATTAATATATTTATTATATTATCTTATACCATTTATTTTATTTATTATATTTATAAATTTTGCATCTACGATTGTAGCAACATTTTTAGTATTTAAATATTTATTATAATATAGAAGAATGTATAAAATACAAGGAGGAACTAATATTAAACCATTAGTTACTAAAATATTATTAAGAGGAATAAGATTATCAATTGGAAATAAAAATTTAATAAATGAAAATCATCTTATTATTACAAAACCAGCACAAAAACCAGCACAAAAACCAGTACAAAAACAAGCACAAAAACCAGCACAAAAACCAGTACAAAAACCAGTACAAAAACCAGCACAAAAACCAGCACAAAAACCAGCACAAAAACCAGCACAAAAACCAGCACAAAAACCAGATGGGAGATTAAGAAAAAAAATGAATGGTGGGGGTTCTTCAGAATTTTTTGAAAATATTTAATATTCCATTGTTTTTTTATTAATAAATATGATGGATTCACTTATTAACTTTTTATAATTTTTCTCATTATTTATATTATTAACAATAAACCATGCTCTTTTATGAGAGTTAGCATTTGTTTCATATGGCTCTTTTTCTATATTATATATAATACCGTTTTTTATTAAAATAATATTATAATTATTCATCTTTTATTACTTTAATAAGTGCGAGATTTTATATCATTTTTTAATAATATTATAAATAAAATGGATGAAGAAATATTAAAAGATTTTCAAGAACTTTTTGATTTTGATGTTGCGAAAAAAGAGGTTATATTAAAAAAAATTATTACAAATAATATAATTACAGGAAAAAAAATAGATATTTCTCCCGATGTTTATAAAGATACAAGTATAGATAAGTGGGGAGAAGATATTCCAACATTAGAAGGTAGTAAATTATTAATTAAAAAATTAATTGAAAATCCTATAAATGATAAAATATTACTTATCAATAGACAAAAGGCTTTCATTGATTATGATATAGATATAAATATTTTGAAAGAATATGAAAATGATATTTTATGGATATATAAGATTTCAGATGAAATCAATGATAATAGTTCAATTGAAATATTGTTCCCATCATCCTTTATATTTTGTTATATAAATTATTTTGAGCAATTATTAGATTCTTATCATTTATATAAAATATTTTTCATTCCTATAACATCAATATTATATCCAATCTCTACATTTTGTGCTCCATATTTTTATTTAAAAAATTATATGAAAATTGACATTAGTATTTCTAGTTATATTAATACTATGTATTCTGTAATTAAATTATTATTACAAACAACCGGAAACATAAAGCAAGATATTTTTAAATTTATAGGTTTTTTTATATATGTAGGTATATATTTATATAATATGTATCAAACTTTTGAAGTTGCTTTATTTTTATATAAAACTAAAAAACAATTACATGAAAAAATGGAAGGATTAGTATATTTTGTAAAACATTCTATCAATATTATTAAAAATATAGATAAAAATATATTAGACCCTTTCTTTACTATTGATAAAAACTTTTATGAACTTGAAATTAATAATAGCATGACTGATATATATAGAATATGGAAGAATGAAAATATTAAAAATAAAATATCTTCATTATTAAAAACAATATATGGCATTGATGTAGTATATTCAATAAATAATTTATTATTAACCGGAAATTGGTCTATACCTGAATATAGTGATAAGGATACGAAGTTTTGGGATGCTAAAAATCCAATATTAAATAAAAATCAAGTTTCAAACCCTATAAATTTAGAAAAAAATATTATAGTTACAGGTCCAAATGCAGGGGGTAAAACAACATATGTTAAAACTATTTTATCAAATATAATATTAGGACAGACAATAGGTATAACATATAGTTTAAAATCAAAAATTATATTATACGATACTATAAATTCTTTCATGAGAGTTTCTGACGAATTAGGTAATCGGTCATACTTTGAAGCAGAAGCTGAATATTGTTTAAATATGATTAAAAAAGCTAAAGAGATTAACAAAAATGGGGGAAGAGGGCTTTTCTTAATGGACGAACCAATGCATTCTACACCTCCTACTGAAGGTATGTCAACAGCTTATTCAGTAATAGAGTATCTTAGTAAAATAGAAGGTATTTCTTTAATAATAACAACACATTTTCATAAATTAATAGAATTGGAAGAAAAATATCCCAATAAATTTATAAATTTATCCGTTGATGCAATATTAGATCAAAAGAATAATAAATATGTTTTTCCTTATAAAATTAAAAAAGGGTATTCATATTTATGTATAGCAATAGAATTATTAGATATTAAGGATTTTCCTAAAGAAATAATTAATAATGCGATTAAAATTAAAAACAAAATATATTATGATTTTAATAAATAATGTATAGTTTTTTATTTAATCAAACATATTTAGCAATATTTGCAATATCAATTTTAGTATTTTTATTAATGTTTTTATGGAGAAAATTAACAATACTAGAAGGAAATTATTATTTATTAGAAAAAAGAGTAAATATTATTAAAAAAGAAGAACGTAATGAACAATTGTCAAAAAATATTGAAAAGGCAGACATTATAATGAATGAAGTTTTTAAAAATTCAAATTCTGTTAATAGTAAAGAAAAATTTAATGAAGATAATATAACTAATGTTAATATTGAATGTGATAATGTAAATAAATACTTTAATAATTCTGATATTGACATATCTATCGTAGATGTATTAGAGTCTAAAAAAGACGAATGTAAAAACACAAAACCAATGAAAAAATGTAATTTAAAAGATGTAATGGTTAAAGAAACAACACTCAATATCTTACCAGAAGTTATTGAAATTAATGATTTTTTAACTATGAATAATCCAGAAAATGTCAATTATAAAGAAGTTCAAGAAGTTCAAGAAGTTCAAGAAGTTCAAGAAGTTCAAGAAGTTCAAGAAGTTCAAGAAGTTCAAGATGAATTACATAAACATATTAACAATATTACAAATGATGATAATGTTGAATATGTAAATACGGATAGTATTATAGAGACTGAATCTATAACATCAGATATAACTTTTAATAACGAAGATGATAAGATTTTAAGTCGCAAATATAAATCTATGAATTTAGAAAAACTTAGAGAAGAATGTAAATATAATTCTTTAAGCACAGACGGAACAAAATCTATGTTAATAACAAGAATAATAGATAATATTAAAAAACATAAATAAAAAATATTGTATTTGAATAGATAAATACAATAAAAGTAATGAGTTTCAATTCTTCTACAGAAAAAAAACCACATTGTCCTATTAAAATGTCTGACGGACGTTCATTTACTGATTATAGACCAAGATGTATTATAAATTCAGAGCTAATGACAGATTTAAATAATAACAATATTATTAAAAGTAGTTATGAATCCAGAGTATTTTTACAGGAAAATGCAGAAAAATTAATGGAACGTAATAGAATTTTAATGACAAATAATTTACATCCATGTGCCCCTTGTGGAAGAGCTTTCAATGATCCGGGAACTATGTACCCAGAAAGATATATAGTAAAATGTACTCCTACTAATTGTGAAAAAATTGAAGTTAATAAATATGGATTAGGTACAAGCACAAGAGTAAATATGTAAATTATTTTATTTATTTTTATGTAATCATAATAATAAAATAATTCTATATGTAAAATATAGAGATATAATAATGAATTTTAATGATGAACTCATTTATTTAAATGTTTATTTTAATAAAGATTATTCAAAAGTTAAATTAGTTGGAAATGTTAAAAATCATAGTTTATATAAAAATATATTACTTATGGCACCCAACTCAATAGATAGAATGTCAAATTATTCTGGATCAGGACTACCATTTCCAAATAATCAAATAGCTTTTGAAAATACACCTAATAAATTGGATATTACATCAACAGGAATTATTGACACCGAATTTTCATACCCTAATAGTTTCTATATGCCAGATGGTATAAAAAAAATTGTATCGTCTATATTTTTACAATTAACTTATAATAATGACGAAGTTAAACATTTTTTTTACAAATTACATGATATAAATGCGTTAAGAACTCTTATTAATAGAGAAAGTAGAAAAAATCCAGAATTTTATGCGGCTAAAGATTATATATTACCAATAGCTTCTTCAGAAAATGTAATGAGGGCTTATGCTAAAGCCAAGGTAGAAAATGATATAGGTTAAATTTTTATAATAATAATTAACCTTTATTGTTAATAGCTAATTTAGTCAAAGAACCTAATACATAACTTACAATAGATATTATAATTATAATTACTAGATTATCAAATTTAGAAGTTTTAAAAACATCACATCTTTCAATCATATATAAATAAATTTCAAATATAGAAATTTTAACCATCATGCCTAATAATACATTAAAACCAAATAAATATCCAATAATAAAATTTATAATTATATGTGATATTAAATAAAATTTACTTTCTATAATATTATTATTGTGATTAGGATAAAACAAAAAGTCGTAATGGTGCAATTTAAAAACACATCTCAATATTGTAAATGCTAATGTACTTAATAATATTATTGTTAGATACATATAAAAAAATATTGTGTTCATTTCTTTTTCTATATATATAGCATTTTATATTTATTTTTAATTATGCTATTATTTAATATATTATTTATATTTAAATTTAAATTTTTATTGGAATAATAAAATAACATACCTTTATTTAGTAAATCATTAGTAAAAATTTTATAATAATTTTTGACATCATTTATTTTGATATTATTATATAAATTTAAATATTCTTTATTATATAATAACGGTTTATTGAATAATAAGGATTTTTTGTAATCTACATCCAAAGAATTAATTTTTAAAAATTTTTTTTTTTCAAAATATATATTAATATTATTAATAGCATTTATGATATCATCGTCAGTTATGACATATTCATTTAATATATTTATTATATTAAATATTATAACAGGGACATTTTTTATTTCACAATTAGTATTTATATTATATGAAGATGACTTTGAATTTACAATATCAATATCAGATTCAAATTCTACATTATATATTAATCCTAATTTAGTTCTTAATGTTTTGTAAAAAACACCTGTATTGAAATTAAACATAATATTTGATATTATATTTATAATTAAATGTTCTTTTGACAAATATTCAATATTTTTACATACCAATAATTTTATAATAGCATTATCATTATATTTATTATTAACATATATTATTTTAAAACCTTTATTTTTATTTTCAAATATTGGATATTTAATTTTACATTTATTTTTTTTAATTACACTAAAATATTTTTTTATCATATCTGTTGTTTTTTTAATTTTATCATTTGAACAGGATATAGTTATTAACAAGTTATTAGTACATAACTTAGATATTATAAATTTTTTAATATCATATGATGTAAATTTTTTAACATTTTTTATATTATTTTTATGATTCATATAATATACATACTTTGGATATAGGTACTTAAATATTTTAAATTCAAATTTATAAGTATAATTGCTTATAATATTATTTAGTTCCTGTACAACAGCAAACTTTTCTTTTTTAGCTATTTTATCATCAATATAAAATGACTTCAATGAATTAGACATTATATCTAAAAAAAATTCAATATCCGTATATAATCCATTTATAAATACTGTCGTTTCATATTTATTAATATGTGCGTTTGAATAAGCACCTCTTTTATATATTTCATTATAAACGAAATCATTATCCTTGTATTTTTGCGATGTTAATCTTCCTAATAAATGCTCGTAATAATGAGATATCTCAGCATTTGCTTTATTTTCGTGATTGAAACCTAAAAAAAACGACATAGAAACGTGTGTTAATTTAGTTTTATTATTTAATGGGATTATTATAGCTTTAATACCGTTATATAATTTAATACTTTTAATATTAACGTCCATAATTATTAATGTTCTAATAAAAAGAGTACATAATTTATAATTTGTCTAAAAATTTATAAAGTTTATAAAAATAATTTAAAATAAAATTATGTACTCTTTTTATTATAAATAACAAATTTAAACTAATAAATTAGCTTCAATTATATTCATTATTAAATGCAAATGTAAATATAAATTTTCTATAGAGAATTTATTGACATAATCTAAATATAATAAAATTAGCATAAAAATTTCAAATATCTTATTTATTTTTTTAAAGTTATCAATTTGATATATAAATGTCAATAAATTTATTATATTAGTTATCAATATTTTTTGTATAGTTATATTTTGATAATATATATAATATAATTGTATTATATATATTAAATAGTAAAATCTATAATCCCGTACAAGAGATAAATTATCGCAGTTATTTTTTATACTATTTATCCATCTAAAATAATGTATATACGAGCTTCCAAATAAGAAAACATTATAATTTGTATAATAAGATATAATGTATAATAATGATATGAATGATATATTATTATAACCTATATAATATTCTATATTATGATATGTAATTGTAAAATATATCATAATATAGGATATATTTTTTTTGTATATATTATTGGATGTTAAAGTAAATAAAAAAAGATTTCTAAAACATTTATCATAATATATTGATAATATCCCTAATATTTTACCAAAGCAATAAGCCCATTTGGGATAAACACAATAATGAACTTTTAATATAACTCTAAAGTCATCGCTCATATCATTTTCCTTAACTTTCATTTCATTATTTTCTGAAATATTTAAATTATATGTATTATCGTATATATAATGGCATTCGCGATGAAAATCAAAAGCTACAACATCACCTTTTTTAACAATATTTAATTGAGGAATCATATTAAAACTAGTAATAACCTTTGAATTATTATCCAATCCTATAATCAATCTATAGCAAGAAGCAAATGGAAATAAATAAAATGGTCCGTCAATATGTTTTGTATAAAATATATTATCTGATGAAACATTATTAAGAATTGCAGGTGGAGGCGTAACATATATTTCATTCATATCATTCAACAATTCAATATTATAATTTCCTCCAAAATTTTTTTTAAACATTTCTATAATATTTTGGCTATTTGCTAATTCATAGAACATTTTTGAATATGTATTTGGTAGTTTGGAATACCAAATATGAGTTGATTTAATTTTAGAAGGATTATTATAAATTATCCATTCTCTAATTTTTTCAATATTTGTTTTATTATTTTCATTATATATCGAACATTCATATACTCTATTTTTTTGATAATTCCAAGGTAAATAAATTAACATTAATATATTATTATATGTATATATATTTAAATGTTAATTGATATAAAAAATATTTTAATATTACTGATATAATTAATATAATGGCTCATTTATTTACAAATCATGATAAATTTAATATTCACAAAATATTTGGATTGATAGCATTAGCAAATTTTTTATTAAGATTTTATTATGCTATTATATATAGAAATTCATTTCCAGATTTTGAACCTAAAATCATTTCATGTTCTTTAGTACTTGTTCACGCTTTATTACCGATTTCATCATTACGTTTGCCATTGCCAGAAAAAAGAAACTTTAATAGCCCTATGATATGGAAAGAATTTAGACTTCATTCTGTATTATTTTCTTGTCGCCATGTATTATTTACATTATTTACAATTTTAAAATTATGGCCAACACAAAATAGTTATCTGTTAGAAAAAAAATATAAAATATATATTTTAATTACAGAATCTATAATAAAATATTTATTAATTATTGGATGTATTAATTTAGCAAATATTATAACAAAAAAATATGGAGATAAAGAAAAAAGAACAACAAACTCAATGCCTTATCCTCATAACTTAACAGATGTCGAAGTCCAAAAAATAAAACTGGAATATTCAAAAAAACAATTTGGTGCTACAATTTTGGCAATATTTCCAGGAGATATTGGCGCGACACTTAATTTCGCTCCATTATATGCCATACAAACAGCTGCATTTATGATGACACTTGTAAGAAAGGGAAAATGTCAAACGATTCATTATCACATCGTATATTCATTAATGCTTCTTTACCCACTTTATCTATATCATATAATAGTAAGAGCGTTTTATTCACAATTTGCGGATTTAATTATATGTAAATTATATATATTTATTTACAAAGCTCGCATTTATAATAATTGGGAAAATTATAAAATATGGGCGATTGTTGTTCCCGCGGTAATATTTTCATTAGTAGAATTGCCAGAATTAGAAAATAAATATATTTGCGAAAATACTTTTACTATATTCATAAGATATTTTTGTTCAATATATTTAATAGTCAATGAAATTATTAGTGATTATAATATATATAAACCATTTATGAGAATTTCTAATAATACATAATTATAAAAAGAATAAAATAATTATATGAATAAACATAATAATTATATAGAATTGTGGAGCACTTATTATTTGAGAAAAAGATACCTATATATATTAAGATTAAAATATAAATTAAAAGAAAATAAGAAAGATTCTAAATGTAAATAAATAATTTATTCGTAATTATCTCTATTATCAGGTGATACATATGGTATATCTAAATAATCAAATATATCTTTTTCTGATTTAATAATATTACTTGTATCTATTATTTTATTATTTTTATCTTTAAAACCATATTCTGATAAAGATATATTTTTTTGCAATGCTATGCGTCTCATATAAATATTAAACGAATATGAACCGGTAAAATACAATAACGCGAAATAATAATATGAAGGGTCTGCTATTAATATATCTATTCTTCTCGCGGGTGAATCTGGAGATATTCTACATATTCCCATAAATTTATTCTTGCCATTTGCAAGTGTTTCAATTATATATCCTGCGTCATTTAATTCTTTTATTAATATTTTTAAATTAATATCTTCTTGATTTTTAATTAATACATCTATATCACCAAGATCTTTGTTTTTTCTTCGGTAGCTTCCTACCAATTCAAATTCGATATTATTATAAGTTTTTTTAAATATTTTATCAATTAATCCATAATGTTTTTGTCCTTCTTCAATAGGAATCCTTTCAAGTAAATCATCATAATATTTTAAACCAATTTTTTGTTTATCATTTAAAATATCGGGGTTATTTTTTAAATCTTCAAATGAGTTTATTTTTGTCATTAATTCTTTTATTTTTACTGGTCCAACACCGTATAACTTAGATAATTTACGTTGTAATGTGAATTTAGGGTCATTCAATGCCTTTTCAACACCATCTATTTTACCAGATTGAAAATATTGTTTTATTTTTTCCTTTATTTTTTCTCCAACTCCATTAATATTCTCAGTATCATCAATATTATTTATTTTATCAACATACAATTCAAAAGAGTTTATAACTTTATTATAAGCTCTTGCTTTAAAAGGTTGTTTGTTTAAAATTTCATATTCTTCCAAAATTTTAAAATTTTTAATTAATTCTTTTTTATGATTTATTTCAATAACGTTTGCTTTTTTTTTTATATTAACACATCTACCTGTTTTAGGATTGATTTCTTTACCTTCAGGACATGTTTTTTTACATTTTCCAGTATCCATATTCCTAACTTCATTAGTAGCACATTTTTTAATACATCTACCTGTTTTAGGATTGATTTCTTTACCTTCAGGGCATACTTTTAAATTATTCATCGTAATCTCTTTATAATAAAAATATAAAAATATAAAACATTCAATTTTTATTATTTAATCTATTATGTTGATGTAATAGGTTATATTATTAATAAATTAATTCATCAATAATTTAGGTATGTAAACCCTTCTATTATATTTGTATTTCTTTTTTGTATTATAATATAGCGCATATACATTTAATATAAATTTACGTATCTTAATAAGTCTTTTACAATTATCAAAATTCATTGCTGATTTAGTTTTTTCAGCATCTTTAATTTCGTCTTTTAAATTTTTAATCTTATAAATAAAATATTCTTTAGCAACCTCTAATATAGTTATATGATAATCAGTTGTCTCTTCTAAAAATTCAACCTCTTTATATTGTTTTAATAAAGTACATTTATATTTTTCTTCATTTAATGTTTTTTCAAGGAATTGTATTCTTAGTTTATCTTTCGCCATTTCAATATTTTCAGGATTTAATTGTATCTGCATATTTCTTATTTCTACAAATTCCATATGATTGATCTCTCTGTATAAATTGAACAACTCAACAAAGTATTCATAGCTAATAACATCCAATATTACAGGTTTATTTCTTATATTTAAATCAACTGTATTTTTTTTACTTGAAACAATTAACTTATTATAATTCTTTGAAATATCAATATATTCTTTATTAATATGTGTTAAAATTCGGTAAGCATTTTGATATTCATTTATACATTCATTATCTCCTGGATTACGAGGAATAGCTATGCCATTTTCGCGCATATATCTATAATATTCAGGATTATGAATGACTCCGGATGTTTTAATTTGAAGTGTTTTCCAATCAAATGTAGTATGACATGATACGCACCACATTTGGTCGCAACCAGATGTTTTCATAATTGATATATTACATTTTGGGCAATTTTTGCTATCTTTTTTTATAAGTTCGGTCGTTTCTATATCTTCTTTTTTACATTCATGATTTTCTTCCTTAATAACTCTACAATTTTTGCATGTAGTTTTTTCACAAATAGTACAAATCCAATTAGAATCTACAAAACCATTACAATCTTTATTTTCACAAGGATATTTATATTGTTTAATTTCAACATTTTCTAATTGAATATTTTCTAAAATTGTCTTTTGAGACTTATAATAAGCGATTCTTCCCTGTATCATATACATGTTTTCATAATTTTCAATCGTGAATTCCAAATTACCATTATTTAGAATTGCTTTTTTATAATCCTTATTTAAATTATCGATAATTTCATTAATCTCTTTAATTTTTTTTCGTTTTTCTATTTCTGGCAATGATTTAGGAACTAAAAGCATTTCTTCTTTAAAAAGGAATTCTTTAATTTCTGTTTTATAATAATTATCAACATAATTCTTGCCAAATAATGATACTAACATAGATCTGGAGAATTTTTTTTTGCAATTCATACAGTTTTTTTCAACTTTTTGTTGTGAATTAATATAAATTTTCAAACAATTTACACAACATTCAAAATTACAATAATTGCAAATTTTTATATTATTTATAATTATTGATGAAACACAAACAAAGCATTCTTTTAAAGAATTTCTAGGAGTTGAAGCAACATTGTTATCAATTTCAATTAATGTAGAAGACATTTCTTTATCCTTATATAAGGAAGAAATATCTATCAATTTTTATATTTTTAAATATATATAAATAGTAATGAATAGTAATGAATAATATGAATAATATGAATAATATGAAAGATATAGAATTATATGTTGAACCACCTTATGAAGATGATAAAATATATGATATAGAATATGAAAAAAAAATAATATTAATAAAATTATTTAATAATATTAATAAAAAAAATACTAATAAAAAAATTTCTTCATTTGATAGAATTAAGATTATTGCGTCAAGGCAAAAATCGGAAAAAAATTTAAATAAAATATATAAATTAAATTGCAAAAGAAGAAATAGTATTTGATATTATATGAATTTTCTATAATAGTCTATATTTTCAATAAAAAATCCCTGACTACCCATAATGGAACCTGGGCGCATTATTCGCAAATATGCGATAGCTTCACGTGGTTCAAAATTAAGTTTAATTATAAGCCATATACAAATTAATAATCCCGTCCTTCCCAAACCAGCTTTACAATGAATAGCTACAATTTCATTTAAATCAGTATTATTAATAATATTCATAAATTTTTTTACAATTTCTACATTTGGTATTGAATAATCATCAAAATATAAATCGTATATATTTATATTATTATTTAAGAAAACATTTTTATCATAAAAATCGTCAGAATCATTGTTTAATCTTATAATTATTTTACATTCATATTTTTTTAATATATCTTTAATATTTAATATGTTTTTATTAGTTGGGCACGCCATTGCTATAAATTTATTTGCTATCAAATTCATATCTCTATATAAATAATCTGTCATATATTCATAATTTTCAATATCAAAATTATTAATATTTTCGATATTATTTTTATATATAAAATTTATAGATTTTAAACAATCAATTATAGATGAATAATATCCACCATATTTAGAAATACAATCTATATAATAACAAGGATGGCTATTAAAAATTTTAAGTAAAATGTTAATAACATAATTAATTTGTATATTTAATTTTATTACTAAATAACAACCAAATAAAAAAACAGAATTCAATAAATAACTATTATTTTCATTCAGATAAACATAATATATAATATCTTTGTTATAAATTTTAGGTTCATTATATAATTTATCAATATAATTTATAAATTTTACAATATTACATATATTAATTGGTCCATAGTCTCTATTAATTGAATAGTATGATTCGTGATAATATGTAGATGTAATATGTTGTCGTTTTGATTTTATTATTAAATCTTTTGTTTGCTCTTCACTTTCGTGAATATCAATATATAATCTGTCATATATTTTATACATCTCGGTTTATATTTAATATATAAATTTTCTATTTGAAAACAATTTTCCAAAGATTCTCTATATTTTTCATTATTATATTACTATTACTATTTGATTTATTTAGAGATATTGTTGCTTGTGTAGCAACTGTTTTTTTTCTTGAAACAGGAGCAACATTTTTTGTCTTAACCTGACGATTTTTGATTTTTGATTTTTGAGTGTTAGTTCTTACATTATGCGTTTTAGATTTTTTCGATTTTTCTCCTTCTTTCAATAAATTTTTTTTTTCTTCTTTCAGCATATTTTTATGCGTTCGCTTTCCTTTTATAATAGCACGATTTGTTAATGTATTTATTAAACAATCTTTTTCTTTCATCATCTAATAATTATGAATATATTTATATTCGAAGTGTTAAAACTTACTACAATTCATACTAATAATAATTACTAAAATATTAAAAATATATTATTTAACATATTAAATTAGATATATTCAGCAAAGATTTTTTTTTTATTATCACAACGCTAATATATTATTATATTCCAAGTCTTTTCCATTGTATTTATATATAATATTTCTTGCACATTCTTCCATTTTTTTACAAATCAAAGAATTTTTTACAGTAGTATAAACAGTTGTTTTAATTGTGTTATCTGTCCATGTTTTAATGCGCCCTGTTATTCTACCAAACAACTGATATAAAGTGTCTTTGTTAATATTATCGTATCCGTAAATAGCAGATGTGAATGGTCCTAAATTTTTAGATACAAGTGTTTGTCCCATTCCTACACATAAATAACCTGTAATGACAAGAGGTCTAAACATAATATTATTAACATTTAAATGATGTGCTATTAAATCACCTAATTCTTCAGTTGATATAACTATATTAATAGTATCATATATACCAGCATTATTCTTATATTTGATACTCTTCTCTTTTCCATTTAATGTTACTACTACGGCATAAGGATTAATATCAAATATGATATCTCTTATTATTTCGTGCGTTATTCTTTTTCTGGTAGCAGGTATAAATGTTTTTGTATATTTTGAAAGTATATCAGGATTTTCTTTTAAAGTTATTCTAGCATATTCAATATTATATAATTCGGAATAATGTAAATCTTCTGTAAAATATGTTTCTAAATCTTCTTCTGTATTAATTAAAATATCATTAGTATTTATAATCATATCGTTCCAACCATAATAATTATTTTCATTGTAATCATCAATATCTGTTATTTTAATTTTTTTCCAGTATTCGTCTATTTTGTCATTATTATTTTTTTTCCATAATATATCAGGGGTAGCTGTCATTGCCAAAATACCGTGCAATATTTGCTTATCGCTGATATCTACTATCTTTTTTCGCAAATCAGTTTTTTTTATAGATATATATTTATGAATTTCATCAAAGTAAAGAAAAACTCTCTTTACAATATTCGTAGGATTTTGTTCTAAATATTCTATATATTTAAAGCAATCTGTAAATCTTCTATTATTACTACAAGCAACAATAATTTTAGGCATCTTAAATTCATCTTTCGATAATAATATAAGTTTACATAAACTATTTATATGTAATAAATCTCCTTTATAAATAGAAGAAAATACACCTATCATATTTTTACCATGTTCTTTATTAATATAACTCAATCTATTAGCAAATTGCTTATTGTTGAGAAGAGAATTCATAGTGAAGACAATATGAACACTACTACCTTTCGTGGTATCATTCTCAATTTCATCTAAAATTTTTTTTATGGCGATAAATGTTTTTCCCATTTGCGTAGGAAGAACGCAAAGACTAAACTTGTTATAGTTGCAAGTAGTCATTAAAAGCCGATGCTTATATAAAAAATTTTGGGTTGCTCAAACAATAATCAATTTTTAGTATAATTATAACATATTTATTCCTATAAAAATATAATAATATTTTTTCATTAATATGTTCTGTTAAATTTAAAAATTGATTAAGATAATTATTATACTTATTATAATAAAATGAAAATAAGGTATAGCATATTGTTATATAGTGAAATATAATCAATCTTTTAAATAATGATTATAAAGTATCTATATAATAAGCAAAATGGAACAATAGTGTATATTATACAGAAGGCAATCTGTCAAGAAACCGAAAGGTGGAATCGCTGATAATATATATTACCTTAGTAGCGGGCTATACACTATTTTTAAATTTTCTATATAATAATTATATGAATACATAAATGTTGAAAAATTATAAATTTTAATAATTTTTATTATTCTAATTTTTTCAACATTTATGTTATCTTTTTATCTTAATAAATAAAAAAGAGATAGCGAAAATTACTTCTCCTTTTTATTTTTATATTAAAATAAACTAATTATATAATATTTTACATAAATGTGTTTTTATTTACTAATTAATCCCGTATAATAATTTTTCTACTTCATCCTTCTTGTCGCTTTTGAGAAGTTCAAATACTTCATCTTCGCGAAGCATATTAAGAAGACAAATGCTAATTTTGAGAGGGTTATTTTTCTTTATTTTCCATTCTATAGCTACCAATTTCATAATTTCCGTAGGTTTGAGATTAGGATTTTCATTATATATTTTCTTGAAGTTATCCTTCATAAAGATGTTGTAAGATGTAAGAGCTCTCTTATTTTTCCCCTTTTTATCAATTAAACTCATTGTCTGATTTTTCTGGGTAAATGCCATTCTTTACTGGTTTACTGGTTTGCTGGTTTTCTGGTTTGTTGGTTTTCTGGTTTGTTGGTTTTCTGGTTTGCTTTACTTTGATGTTTTGTATATCAAATCAATTTTATATTTTTTTAGAACATATTGAAGTTTATATACTAATATGTCCAGATAAATTTAAAAATTGATTACTTACAATATTATAAATTATTGTAATAAAATAAAAATAAGGTATAGCATATTGTTATATAGTGAAATATAATCAAAACGTATAAATAATGATTATAAAGTATCTATATAATAAGCAAAAAGGAACAATAGTATATATTATACAGAAGGCAATCTGTCAAGAAACCGAAAGGTGGAATCGCTGGTAATATATATTACCTTAGTAGCGGGCTATACACTATTTTTTAATTTCTATATATCAATTATTTTTAAGTACATAATTTCTAAATTATATAATTTTTATTTTTTTTATAATTATGTACTTTTTTACATAATATATAAAGAAAAGGATTTTATTATAATAAAATGAAATATATTTTAATATTATTATTATCAATAAATAGTGTTTATGGTTATATTAAAACAATTAACATAAATTTTAAAAATAGAAGACAAGATATATGTTATAGTTTAAAAATGATAGATGATTCAAACAACGCAAATAGGAGAGAATTATTATTATATGGAGCAACAATTATTGGTGTATCAAATTTATATGATAAAATCAATAGCCCTAAAATTTATTCAAAGAATATAGAAAAATATCAAAATAAAATTTATAAAGAAGTATCACCGTCGGTTTGTTATATTAGCACAGAATATGGAAATGTAGCAGAAAAATATAATATAGATAAAGATGATTTGCCAAAAGGTGTAGGTTCTGGTTTTATATGGGATGAAAAAGGGCATATAATAACTAATTTTCACGTAATTAATAAAGTAGATAATGCTATTGTAACAATAACGGATAAAAATAATAAAAAAAAAGATTATAAAGCCAAAATAACAGGTATAGACCCAGATAATGATTTGGCTGTTCTTAAAATAGATTTGGATAAAAATGATGAAAAACTAAGTGTCATTAAATATAACGAAAATGTAAATGTTAATATTGGTGATTTCGCTTTTGCTATTGGTAATCCATTCGGTCAAGATCATACTTTAACAACTGGTATTATATCAGGTGTAAATAGAGAAATTAAAGCACCAACAGGAAGAAAAATATATGGAATTATCCAAACAGATGCGGCTATAAATCCAGGAAATAGCGGTGGCCCTCTTCTAAATAGTGATTGTGAAATAATTGGAATTAATACAGCATCATTGGGTATGGGAGTTTCAGCAGGAATAGGGTTTGCGATTCCTATTAAAATAGCAGAAAAATCAATCAAAGATATTATAAATACAGGTTTTGTAAATAAAGCTATATTAGGTATAACTTATATGGAAAGGAATCCATCAATATTAGAATCTGAAAAAAGCGGTATTCCTATTATAGATAAAGGAGTGTTAATATTAGAAGTTCCTCCTGATTCTCCGGCGTTTGAAGCAGGTCTTAGAGGAATAATTAGAAATAAAATAACAAATAAAATAGAAAAAATTGGAGATATTATTATATCAATTGATGATAAAAATATTGAAAATCCCAATAATTTAAATGATATACTTAAACTATATAAGCCAGGAGATATAGTTAGAATTAAATATAATCGCGATAATATCATAAATGAAGTGAATATAAAATTGGGAAGTTATAGAGGAACCGCATTTACACATTTGGAAAATGAAAGAGGAAATGATTTTATGGAAAAATCTGGAAAAAATGAATTAAACATACCATTGAAAAATTTAGAACCTAAAATTGAACCAAAATTAAATTAGATATATTATTAAATAATTTATCATTCATATAATCAATAAAAAAAGCAGGTTTACAAATATCATAACAATCTATATATTTTTTATTATTTTTATATTCTTCAAAAACGCTAATTATATTATTAATTACACGAATATAATGATTTTTTTTATTTTTATTAAATTTATGAAGATTCGGAGTAATTTTATTTTTACAATAATTAATAAGTATATATAATATTATAAGTTTTTTGTGTAAACTATTGTCGGTATAACAATATATATTAAATATTTTAACAATATTTATATATATATAATTAATATTTAATGAATGATTATTATATTGAAGATTTTCTAATATATCTAATACCTCTCTATATTTGTTATTTAATAGAAGAATACTTATACTATATATTTCTAGATGATCTACTATATAGCTATAGTGATTATTTATAATTAAACTAGAATTTAAATCTTTATTATAAATATAATTTGATATTTGGAAAGAAGTATAATCTTTTTCATATATTAAATAATAATTTCTAAAATATATAGTTGTATCATATAATATATCAATATCATCTCTAAAATTTATAATATGATTATTGAATTTAATTTTTTCACAATCCTTGAAAAATATATTTCCATATTTTATCATAAATAATTTATAGTAAAACATATTAACAATATTACAATTTAAATTATTATTTTTATTAAAAAAATGATGATATATTAATTCTGTATTATATATTTTTATATTATTAATATCCTCTTTATTTTTTGGCAAAGGTATTGTATATGTTTTAAAACAATATTTAAAATTATCATATATATAATAACTATTATCAACAATATCTTTTATAAACTTATCATTATAATAATGAAAAGTATTTATTAATAGTGCGTTTGATGTAATTATAAATAATTCTAATTCATTATAATATTCTTTGCAAGTATAAGCTAAATTTAAAATATCTTCTAAATTATCAAAATATTTAATAATATTATATATAGCATTTGTATCCAATTGATATAATGATATATTCATTATATTTATAAAAATTATATATTTATATACTTTATTTATGTAATAAATAACAACCATCTATTAAATAATTGTTATCATATTTTGTAAATATCCATCTATATACTACATAACAAATATTATTTTTTGAATTTTTTTCAGGATAAAACATATCATCGAATTGAATACTATTATATAACATTGTTTTATAATCTGCTTCTATTTTTACATCTACGTTATAATAAGATATATTAACATCGTTATCATAAATATATTCGTATTTATCTATTGTGTAATTATTAAATTTTCCTAATAATAATGAATATTTTCCATCATTGAAAGAAGCTTTTAATTTATCAACCGGTTTATATTTTATAGAATTGGATGGAGCACAATTATTTTGTAAAAATATTAATGATTCAATACCATTTTTATCTTCTTTAAATTTATTTAAAATATTATTTAAAAGATTCTCAATATCTTGTTTATCTTGTTTATCTTGTTTATCTTGTTTATCTTGTTTATCTTGTTTATCTTGTTTATCTTGTAAAGATGGTAAATTAAATGCTTCTTTTTGAGCATCTATGATTTCTATAATTCTATTTGCTTCAATTCTTAATTCTTCAATTGATTTTTCATTATTATTATTATCAAATGCGTATGTAATTAATGGAGAACATATTAATGGTATATATTTATATATACTTCGCCTTTTTAAATTTAATACAGATATAGGTTTTGTGATACAATAATTTTTCTTATTTATCATAGGAATATTTGTAAAAGCATTTGATACATTTATAAAAAATAATATTAGTAATATATATTTATATGACATTTATTTAAAATTAATTAATATATTTTTATATATTTTTATTATATAATATCAATTGATTTTAATATATTTATATCATAATCATCTTTTTTAATATCTTTTTTTAAGAGTTTAAACATACCATTATAGTTATTGCCTAATACTTCGTTTCCCGAAGGGAAAATTACACCTTTAACCGGATTTTTCAACATTTTATCTATTGATATTGTTTCATTTTCATTTTTATAATCTTCGCCAAAAAAACATTCCTTGACGCTTTTTCCCATTTCTTTACAAGTTTTCAACGATTTAAACATATCGACCGGTTGTGCTGTATCTTTATAATAAACTTCAAATGTTTTTTTAGAAACATCATTTGAATAAGCTGCTGCTACAAGAATATCAGATAAATCGGTGCGTGAAATAATTCCGCTTTTTGAAACACCTTGATTAAATTCTATTTCTTCAGGTCCTCTTTTTTCACCAGGTGATAACATCCCTGGTCTTATAATCGTATAACTAAAATCTGGTGATATTTTTTCATATAATAATCTTATTCTATCTTCACCTATTTGTTTTTTATAGCAATTTTCGCAACTTGAAAAACCTCTATCAATACTTTCACCATAATCTTCTTTTCCAATTTGACATTTAGCACATATTGAAGAAACGATTATTAATTTTTTTACATTATTTTTAATGACTTCATTTGCTACATTAACCAAACCAATATCTTCAACATTGTAACTTGGTTCCGCAACTATATCGGTGTTATTAAACTTTTCATAATTTTTGGTCCCAGGTGTAGCAGTAATTTTAACCTTAGGTCGCGAAGAAGCACAAAAAATAACGCAATCAACATCTTTCATTATATTATTGAGTGTTTCAGGTTTAACTACGTCAGCAATTACAGCTTTAATTTTTTTTTCATCATTAATATTATCTATTACAAGTGTATCAGTACCAGCTTTTTCTCTTGTTACAATTTTAACTTTTCTTCTTGTAACAGCTACAACATCACATTTTTTTTTTAATAATTCTCTTATAGTATCACCTCCAGTATATCCAGAAGCACCAAAGACTAAAACCTTTTTATTATGAAATGAATATGCTGGAAAACTTAATAATGATAAAGATGATAATGATGATAATGATGATGTGTACGCAATTTTTTCAACAATGTCTCTCCTGCTAATATCATTGGAAAAACGCAATTTAACATTATTTATAAAATTATCGCATACCTGATTTCTATTAATTTTATTATAAT
>Ga0222714_10001552_pt1 | contig 25775 bp, 27 predicted proteins | sample C33_3DmetaG_FD_165048 | JGI IMG/M metagenome (GOLD analysis project Ga0222714, IMG submission 165048) | Estuarine water microbial communities from San Francisco Bay, California, United States - C33_3D | ecosystem: Environmental > Aquatic > Marine > Unclassified | place: USA: California...
ATATTTTTAAAATCTTTATGTAAATCTTCAAAAGACATTACATAATCAAAATTAAATGGTTCATTAACTTTATTATGAAAAAAGAAATGTTGTGGTGTTATGTGTACGTCTACAAAACCTTCTTTTTCTATGATATTAATAATTTTAGTGAATAATAATTCGATATTATTAAGATTTCTTAAATTTTTTATATGATTTGATTCATCTCTTTTTAGTGATTCAAAAACACCTGAAATAAATCTATCATATGGGTTTCTTATTACAGTAAAAATTTTGTGTTTTCTTAAATTTTCGTTTAAATTTTCGTTTAAATCAAAAGATATACATTGTCCATTAGGGCTTAAAAAGTGTCTCATTGATGTGGAGGCTGTTTTGGGTATACCTAAATATATTAATTCATACCTATTAGAAAACCAAGAAAGTCCGTTATGTTCTAATACATAATTAGCGTATTTCATTTTTTATTTTTTTATATGTGTTTTTAATACCTTCTTCTAATGTAGTGAAACAGAAGTTAGGTAATAAAGATAATAATTTATTAGATGATACATCTTTTCTAAACTGTCCATCAGGTTTTTCTTTATCAAAATTAAATCTTTTAACATTTTTGGGGTTTATCGTTTTTAAAACAATATCCGCAATTTCTTTTATAGATAAATTTTCATTAGTTGCTACGTTAAAACTTTCATATATTTCATTATCAATACATAACTTTATAATTTTCGCCAAATCATTAGAATACATAAATTGTCTTAATGGTTTGCCAGTACCAAAAAGATTAACTATTTCTTCTCCGTTTTTATCCGCGATAATTATTTTTTTTAATAAAGCTGCAACAAAATGACTGTTGTCCCCCCATTTGTCATACTCACCATATAAATTACATGGAATTAGATATTGGTATTTTGTACCGTATTGTTTATTGTATGCATCTATCTGAACTGCAAGACTTCTTTTTGCATATCCATAACTAAAGTTTGTGGGTGTAGGTGGCCCTAAATGTAACATATCTTCAGTCATAGGATATTCATCTACTTTGTCAGGATAAATACATGTAGATAATATACCTATAAATCTTTTAACATTATATTTATATGACAACCGTAATAAATTAGTATTCATTAATACATTATCATCAAAATATTCGGCAGGTTTATTAATATTATCCATTATACCACCTACTTTTGCGGCTAAATGAATAATAACATCAGGTTTATGTTTTTTAATTAACAATTCTGTTTCTAATGGATTGGTTAAATCACAATCTTTAGACGATAGATATATTGCATTGGACATAATATCTTTTAAAGACCTACCTACCATACCACTTCCACCAGTGACTAATATTTTTTTATCATACATAATTTTTAAAATTTATATTTACAATAATCTATAATTCCTTTTTCGTGCTGATATATTTTATCTTTTGTTTTTTCTGAAAAAAAATAATCTCTATATGACTTATGTGTTGACGTGTTTATTTTTATAATGTCAACGTCATTAATTTTATAAATGTTTAAATAACTATTAACCTCATTATTTATATCTTCTAACTTTAAAACGTCTACAACAATATTATCTAATTCATCAATTAAATATTTTATTTGTGGTCTAAAAAAATCCCTTGTATCATTTGTATATATATCCACAAAATCATCAAAAGTTAAAGAATGTTCATTAATTTTTTTGTGTATGTCAGGTGCTCCACAACCTGGGTTTTGTTGTATATAACTATAAAAAGATACTGCTCTATCCCAAGGATTTCTAGATACTGCGAAATACTTTCTATCCAACTCTTTTTCGAATAGTCTATACGTTTCTAAATATGTATGGTGGTATATAAATCTTTCATTTGGTCTTTTTGTATTATTTTTTATATATGGGTTGTATCCCCTAAAAGATTCTGATATAGAAGTACCTCCGTTTTTAGGTATGTGGATAAAAACAACTTCGTTACCTTTAAAATTAAAAACAAAACTCATATTTTTTTATTTTTCATATCTAAATAAACAATCTGCGGGTGTTTTTTCTACTATTTTATACCCTAAATTAATCATTAAATTTATTAAGTCTTCAGGATTATGTGAATTTTCTCCATAATATTTTTTACCTAAATAAGTTTCCATCCATATTAGTTTAGGTCTTATTTCACCCAATCCTTTAATTGCTTTATATTCAACACCCTCAACATCCATATGTAAAAAATCTATTTCTTTAATATTATTTTTTTCGCAAAAACTTTTTAAAGTTATACATTCTATTTCTATTGGGGATTGTTCTTCTATATGTTTAAAAGTATTTTTATATAAATCAGTTCTTTTATTTATCGAACCAGAACTACCGTATTTTTTTTCATCGTCTAATACGTTAGGATCTTTTACTTGATAAAAAATTGTTTGACCATCATAATCACTTATGGCATAATTAAAAGTTTTAATTTTAAAAGACTCACCATTATTTTTAACAATTTTATACCTTTCAGGACATGCCTCAATAGAATATACTGAACAATTAGGGTATGCCTGTTTATAATAAACACCATCACCACAATCATAAGAACCAAACTCAATCAATGTTTTTGGTTCGTGACCTAAATACTTGTTTATCCAACCCACATTAAATTCACTTTTATACATTTTTATACCATTTACAGTATAATTTCTAAAATCACCCATTTTTAATTTTTTCTTTTATAATTTTTATTAATCTTTCCTCTAAAGAAGAATAACCCATAGATTTTAAATAATTTTCTTCCACATATGGTAACATTTTTTCGTAAGTTTCAGATGTTAAACTATTACAAACATTTATTACTTCTGATTCATTATTACAAATAAACATACCATCTATATTGAACCAATCATTTATATTAGGACAACCCAAATAAATGGGTATAGTTTTAGTCTGTAAAGAATCAATTAATTTTTCTGTGAACCAATTACGTCTAAAAGTATTTTCAATTATAATACTAAATTGAGAATTAAATAGTGGGTCCTTTTTTTGTCCTAGAACAGGGTTATTGTTACGATTATGTAAACCACCCTTAAAATTACCACTTATGTAGAAATTCGTTTTTATGTTCTTTATTTCATTTTGTCTATCCCATAATTTTTGTCTCACAATATGACCATGTGCCATCCTTTTACCACCTACTAAAGTAGACACAGAAAATTCTTTTTCAGGAAAATTATAATCTTTTATCCATGTAGAAGCTAATGGAAAATTTACTGAGTTTTTACAATTATCTAATAACTCTTGATTATGTGTTAGTAAGTAATTATAAAATCCTGCATTATATGATTGCAATGATCTTTGACTTAAGTTAATTATCTCAGGTGGTTCTAAAAGAAATAAAAATCTTAAAGTATTCGGTGGTACTGGATTATTAGGTATGTGGTCAACATATAATTCTATTTGTTTTTCACTAAAAAAATCAAACTTAAGACCCCAACCGCAAAATATTTTTATGTTTTTCATTTAATAAATTTTTTAGTCAATTCATATTCGTCATTATTAAAAGGAATATCAATATCTTTATCATAAAAAAGTTTTAAATAAAGACTATACCTATTTTTAGCCCATTCTACATATGTTTTAGGTACATTACCCGATCCGTTTATATGGAAATTCATACCTGAACCTATACCCGCAAAATGAATTATTTTTTTTCCATAATCATATAAAGTATTCATTTCCAAAAACCCATTATCAAAGTTATTATTTTCGTCACAAGAACCATAGTCAGTAAAAGATAAATACTTTATTTTACCCCCATTGTACAATATATCAAAAGATACAGGGTCAAAGAAATCTATTATTTTATGGTTGTAAGGATTAAAAGTCCCTTGACACATCCTCCACACATTATTAAATTCCCTATTAGTTATTTTATTTAGATTGACACCAATAAAAAATGTAGACACTACATCTTTTAAATTTGGTATTGTTTTATATGATCTCCTCGCACCTATTAAATCATAACCTTCATTAAAAGATGTAAATATATCATTTAGACATTCATTTAAAAAAATGACATCACTATCTATTTGTATGATTTTACTGTAATTACCATATTTTTTAGTAACTACATTCGCCCATATATATGAAGTACCTAAATGTCCATTTTTATATGATGATGTTAGTACTTCATCGTCAGACAAATCGATGAACACGTTATTTTTGTGATTATCAATGTTACTAAAGTCAGATTTTTTACCAAATATATGTATCGGATGGTTGTGATATTTATGATAACTTTCTAAACATTTATTCGCAATTAAACCACAATTGTAACATATTAAAAATATAAATGTATCATGATTTTCCATATAAGTTTTTTTTGTATTGTAAGAATTCTATTTTTTTATTATTAACCAAACCTTTATATTTATTATGTATACTAGACATATAACTAAAGTTAGGGTTAGAATGATGTAAAATAGGATGGTTCATATGATATAATTCATTATGTGGATTTTCACATATTTTTATGTTTGTTAGAGTACTTAATTTTTCCCAAAAAAAGGCATCTTCAGGAGCATAAGAGTGAAAAAATTCAGGATCATATCCACCAACCTCAAAGAAAATTTCAGATTCTACAGATATTGACCCACCAGGTGCACCAAAATATTGTGGTAGGGAAACTCCCTCACTATTTTCTTTTAAATCATTAACATCTAATTCTTCTCTTATTATTAAGTCAGTTAAAAAATCATTTAAATATAAAACTCTTCTTTTATGAAATGTTTGTATAGCTTTAGTATTTTCAGTAGTATTTTCTAATAAATTTTTAAAAAAATCTTTTTGTACCAAGCAATCTAAATCGTGAAATACGTACCACTTAGATGGTTTGGTATTTATTACAGATAAATTGTATGACAAACACTTATTAAATACACCACCTTTAGAATTAAAATATAAATAATTAATACCTAAATCGTCACAATTTTTTTCATGTTCTTTTAAATTAGAATGTTCTAATAGTGTAAGTTGTATTTTTTTATCTACTTCTTTTGTAGCTTTTATTACTGAACTGAAGAGTGGTTTAGAAAAATTTTGTCTTCCCCTAGCAGTAATAATAAAATTGTAATCGTAAATTTCCTCTTTGTAAACAATTTTCTTATATAATTTATCAGACAAATCATTATAATCGATTGGGTTATTTTTACAAATATCTTTTAATTGTTCTAAATTACTAACCATTTTTCTGAGTATATATCTTTAGTTATTATATTACCTTTAGCTGGGCCAAACCATTTTTTAGGGGCAATTACTTTTTTATTAATATTCTGATTTAACCAAGCCCCCCACCAACTAAATGAAGAGTTTGCAATTATATTGTTATCACACATCGACATTAAATACATTTCAATATAATCATTTTCATTTTCAACATAATAAGAATTTTTTATATGTAAATTTTCTTTACACCAATTTATATCATCAGAAAATATTATATATGTAGTATCGTTATTAAAATTTTTGATTGCCTCTTCATAATATGTTTTTTCACATAAAGGGTGATGGTTTTGTACTTTTAAATAATCACCTCTTCTTACATGAATTGAGCAATTATTGTTTTTTAATATATTTCCATATTTTTTTTCTATATAATCTAAATCATTTTTAGTCGGTTGGAATAATTTAATTATCTCGTCTCTATTATGTGAGAAATATTTTTCGCTTTGGAAGTACCCAACTAAAAGGGTATCACCATCCACATTAATTTTATTATACCCAAAAGAAGGTTCATTATATATGTTTAAAAAATTATGGTGACTTATAAAAGATACATTTTTAAAAATATTTTGTTTATAGTCATTAATACTTTTATGCACTTTAACTGCATTGTCACTTATAAAAGAACATTTAAAATTAAAGTCTAATGAGAGTGAATATGCAACAGATATCTGAAACATATAATTACCCAATCCACCTTGTAAAAAAGTACTAATCATTTTTATTAATTCTTTCTCTTGGAGTTTTATTTTTTGTATATTGTACCATTTTATTAATTTTAGGCATATATTGTTTGTGTTCATTAAATGGGTTAGTGTCATTATAAATATAATTTATTTCAGTCATAAATTTATAATGTTCTAAACCAGACATTTCGAACATGTCGTACATAAAAATTAAATCACAAGCCGCTGACCACCAATTACCATTTTCATCTCTTAAATCTGATTCTTTAATATTTCTCCATAAAAATATCTTCCAAGTTCTTAAATGTGATGCAGTATATGGCCCATGTCTTAATTTACTAATATCAGTAACTGGTTGTGAAAACCCCATTCTACCATCGGAGTATTTAAAACAACCATTTGCAATCCATATATCCCCACTATTATAATGATCAATAACCCTCTCAAATACTTTATTATCAGGTAACCAATCATCTCCGTCTACTTCTACAAATATATCTTCATCATCAATACCTTCAGTATCCCTACAAATCAAATCATAATTACCACCTTGATATCTTTTTTCTTTATTTCTAATTAAAATAAATCTATCATCACCTTTTATAAAATTCTCCACAACGTCCGCAGAATTATCGGTAGAAATATCATCAGTGATATAACATACAAAATTTTTATATGACTGAGACATTATAGACGCTAATGTTTTTTCTACAACATCTGCACTATTATATAAAGTTACACCTACTACTATTTTCATATCACACTATTATATTCTTCTATTATTTCAGAAACTATGTTTTCTGATTTATATTTTTCTACATCAGAAGGAACATCATTCAATTCCTTACTTAATATATTTCCTTGTTCATCTATCTGATATATCCATCCAGATTTACCACATAACCACCCTTCTATTGTAGTTCTACCCATAAGTATACTCGCAGTTTCCTCACATTCTTTTACATAACGCTCAACATCCCAAGTAGACTCATAGTATTTTACATTATCATTAGTTAATAAGTCATTTAAATAATCTGATTTATTTGTACCAACTAACCAAAGTTGTTTACCATTTTCTTTTGTATATTCTACTAAATCGTAAATTGTATTTTTTCTTAGATAATCTATAGTCCCAACAAATAGAACAAAAGGTTTTGTTTTAACATTTTCATAAACTTTAAATCTATCACTATCTATAGGATTATGTATCACACTAATTTTATCTTCTGATATATCCCATCCATTTTTAACAAAATCTTTAATACTTTCTCTAATAGTAATATATTTTTTTACTTTGTCATCTACAACAGGTTCTTCTAAATTAGGTATAACTTCAGAATGTATTGTATTAATGAAAGTTAAATTAGGGTATAGTTTTATTAAATGTTCACCTATAGGTTTGTGATTAATATGTACTACATCATATTTCACATCACTCACTTTATATAACTTACCTTGTTCCGATAATACAGGTCCATTATTTGTGTTTAAAACCCATTTACCATCACCTAATTTAAATCCTGGTGGTTCTTGTATTGGATAACAATTGACACCATACTTTTTAATTCTTTGCACCATTTTAGGTCCAATATTAGAAACGATATCTACCTCACAATTTTGTTTGGTTAATTCTTTCGCCAATTCATAAACATGTAATTCCGATCCTGTGTAATCATTAAATAATAAACACCCTATAAGGACTTTCATTTTATTATTTTTACCAAAATACTTTTTAGATTTAACGGGTAAAACATCTTTAAATTTTTCAGAAAATTCTTTTCTATTATTTTCCCATTGTTCATTAGTCTGCCCTATAGATAAATGAGTCACGTCAATATCAGATGAAACACCAACTTTAACGCCTTCTAAATAATTTCTAAAACAAAAGTCAACTTCATAAAAATGAAAACCTTTAACCTCTTCGTCAAAATTAACTTTTATTTTATTTTTATCTACTGCGAAAAATAAACCGTCTACTATCACGACATTATCTAAAAAATTAGGTTTCTTTGGTGAATATTTAGACAACCACCTATTACCATTGTGTTTGTGAAATACTTGTCCATACATATGTAATGGATTTTCCCACCACATACCAGATTTAGGTATCTCTCTAGATCCTGCAATACCTATAATCCCGTATTCTTCGTTATTGTTAAAAGATTTTAACAATTTTTTACCCCAATTATTAGTCTCAAAGATAATATCATCATGACAAAAAACCACAATATCGTTAGTAGTTTCTTTTAACGCTTTGTTATAAAGTTCTGTAAGGGAATATTCACCATTGTTTATATACTGAATAACCTCTAGTCCTTTATGGATTCCAGAGGTTTTCTTAATATGTTCTATATGTTTTTGATTATCTACCCTAGTAGAAAATACAACACTAATCATCCTTTAAACTATTATAATATTTTCTTATTTGTTTACCCAAATCTTGATCATTAGGGTATTCTTTAATCAAATCAACAACATATTGAGGATCAAAATTTACTTTTCTATAATATTCGTTAACCAATTTACTTTTCGGTGGTGTATATACACTATCCTTTACTTGCCTTAATTCGTCTAATGTCCTTTCTTTCGCCATATTATATTATTTATTGTTTACCAGTTGATCCAAATCCACCTTCACCTCTTTCGGTTTCAGATAGATTATTAACCCTAACCAATTTACTTATACCTTGTCCTACAACATTCATAATCACCCCTTGTGCAATTCTTTCACCTGGTTGTATTGTATAATCTTCATTACTTAGATTTACCGCTATTACACCAACTTCACCTCTATATCCTTCATCCACAGTTCCAGGTGTGTTTAAAACAGAAATACCATACTTTAACGCCATACCACTTCTTGGTCTAACTTGTAATTCTGTATTCGTTGACAACTCAAACTTTAATCCTGTTGGTATTAGTTTTCTTTCTAATGGTTTTAGAGTTACAGGTTCAGAGATAAACGCTCTTAAATCAAAACCACTATCACCTACCTTTGCGTATTCTGGATCAGGATTATTAGAATTATTAGTGAACTTAGTCTCTATTTTAAAATCATCAAAATTAAAGGAAGTGTCAAAATCTGAAGTGTTAAAATTTTCATTAGAACTTAATGACTCTAACTGATTCATTAGATTTTTTAACTCATTTAATTCATTCATCTGTTGATCTAAATTGTCCATATTATTTTTTATCTCCTTGTGTTAAAGTTGTGTGTGTCCCATCACAATATCCGTTTGGATCAGATGTTTGTCCACATCCACATTTTGGTCTTTCGTTTTCCATTTTTAATTGTTTTTACATTCTATTATTGCGAGTTCATTCGCCATTCTCAAAATGGTTGATAGGGTACTCCCATACCACTTTGATTGTTTATCATCGTCAGTCTTGTCATAATTAATTATTGACTGATATTCTTCTTCAGTTAAATCAACACCGAATTTCATAGTATAGTACGCAGATCTTTCACTTACTCTCATAGAAACTAAGTCTTCATTAAAGTCATACATTTTACCTTGATTTTTTCTGTGCCACTCTGATTCACAAAATTTATATAATCTAACTTTTCCTAATTGGTGTAGGAAACAAACTTTGATAATAGATGATTTATCTACCTTTTGATTGTCAGGTAAAATATCGTTTAAGTTTATTCCGTATTTTGTAACTCTAAGAATATAGTCTACTAATCCACCAGGAAATGCGTTATACATACTTTCCATATTAGACGCTGGTGAAGAATATAAATCTTCTCCTAAATAATCTAATAATTCTTTTGTTAGAATATTATAAGCCTCATTAGTCTTATTAAATTTTTCTTTATTTTTTACTATTTTTTCTTTCAAATCCATGATTTTACAAGTTTATTATAATAATAAAGAAATTATTTCACTAAGTCAACTACCTCACTTTTTTTTTCTGTCACTAATCTTTGGTACAATTCTTTTCTTTTTGTACAAACAGATTTCATATCGTATGTACCATTAACTGTATTATATAAGTTTTCTCCTAATTTTTCAATAAGTTCAGGATTTAAAACCAGTTTTTTAAGGTGTGAATACCATTGTTTATGATTTTTAATTGTAGGTATCAATAAACCATTCCCATTCAAATCAATATCACCACCCTTATTATAGGCGTTTACCACATCTATCTGATAAGGTCCAAAGTCTTGAGCGATTAACGCTTTCTTATGAAATCCAGATTCAATAACCTTTAACTGAGATTTAACCTTATTAAACATACTTTCTTTAAGTGGTGCAAGTGATATATCGAATAAGTTATAGTTAGAAGCATATGAAGTAATAGGTTTAGTCCAAACTCTTCTATAAGGTTCATTTTCTACACCTTCATATTCTTTGTTCTCAAAAGACAATAAGAATTTTTTATAATCTTCACTCACAAGTTTATAATCATCAGTAAAAATCTTTTCATATTGATACCATACAGATTCCATTGGTTTAATAGGTCTTTGTTTTTGTTCACCTGTTTTTTGATCAATAACTGTCATAGTACCTCTTAAGTCATAACCACATAGAACAAATTGTACTTTATCTAATAAACCATCAGATTTAAATTTATTAACCACACCTTTTAATATCTCTAAATCTTTTAAATGTGATGAACCACCTAACCAACCAATCCTAACTCTATCACTAGGTTTTGTATTGTTTTGATATTGTTTTTCTTCGGGGTTAATTGCGTTTGGTAAAACAAATACGTTTTTATTTAATCTCGATATCTCATCTGCGAATACAGATGTTGTAGTAGTAACATTTCTAGATACCTTAATATTGTTAGAAATCTTTTTATCTAATTGATTTTGTTTTATGATTTGCCACGCTGGGTGATCAGGACCTGGTGACCAATGATCATCAATATCCATTATTGTTGCAATACCCAACTCATCACACCTATCTAATAATTGTGGTAATCTATCATAATCACCCAATGTTCTGTGATAATGAATTAAATCATATTGTTTTAGATAATTGTCATCATTTAAATTTGGTTCGTAATCAATATCCACATGAAAGTCTTTTGGGAAGTATTCTTCTAACTTAATGTGTGGGATTGTAGAACGATAATAACTTACACCAGTTCTATCACTGGGTACTACTAAAATTTTTATCTTACTCATATTATAAACGTTTGTATAATAATAAGTATTGTAGTTTAATTTTTAAATGATATAAAAAAATAATTAAAATATATTAAGCTATTACTATTCTATCAGTACTAACCTTAGAACAAGGTGCTAAGTCGGCAATAGATACTAATTGAGTTCCTCTTCCCGTAGTACTTGTCCAACCCTTAATATTATCTTTTGTTTTATCTGTTCTATCAAGAGTAATATCCAAATAAACTGCGGAAGAATGTGACTCAGCTTTACTACCATCCCATTTTTGTGCTGGACCAAGTGTTGATTTTTTTCTAGCACCTTGCGCATAAATTTTCTTACCTGCATACCAAGAACTATCATATCCTTTATATGAAAGTTTAATATGATTACTAAATTTAGGTGCGTTTGCCATGATGTCATTCCATAGTTTATCATCTTTTTTAATCACTATAGTATATGTTCTAGTACCACCTGTTAAACCATCAGAATATCTACCTTCAGTAAAGTCAGTAATTTTTAATCCATCAGGATTAGTTTCACTATTTTTTAAACCTGTGTCGAATACGTAATTATTTATATTGATAGTCTTAATTAAGACATTATTCGCATATACGTCAAAAACCCCAAAATCACACTCATGTTTTTGAGGTTCAGTTTTTACTTTATCTTTTTCGTAACCTATTTTAATTGTTATTTTATTAATACAAGTTGTGGGATTCCCTATAGGAACTACCTTTTTTTGTAAAGTAACATACATTTCTAAAAAGGCAAATTGACCTGAATTTGGGTATGTGTTAGTGTCTCTATGTTCATCATCACAACCACCTGTATCAGTAATGACTGCAACACTTTTTTTAACATCAATTTCCTGACCTGATTGTAATTGAGGGTGTTTTCCCATTTTTACAAAGTCAGTTATTGTTTCTATACGTCCTGTCGCGTATCCATTATTAATTTCATCATCTTTAAGTGATTTGTAATTAGGTGCATTTCTATCAATATTCGATGCAAAAGAGTCTGTATTAATTGATGTGATATTTGCTGAAGCTTTATTATTAGTTATCGTTGGCATAACAGGAACACCTCTTATATTACTTGCTGAACCAATAACACTTAATACTTTAGGTATACCTAAAACAAATTCTCCACTTTTAATTTTATTTTTTATGTCCTCACTTACATCAGGATATTCCAAAATTAATTTAACAAGTTTATCAAAACCATTTTTTAATTGAGTTTCGGTTTTAGTTGATCCAAAAAATAATTTCATACCAATCCTAAAGAGTAGTTTGGATTTATCAAAGGCTATGACCGCAACCTCATTTTCATTAATTTTGTTTAGAGTAGTTTTACATTTACCAACATTGGTAACATCTTCATATATTTTAGATTTATGAAAGTCAGTTTTATACACCATTAAAGATTTCATTCTTTCTAATTCTTCTTTAAGATTTAATCGTAACATAAATTATATTTTTAAATAAATATCAAAAAAAATTAATAAAAATTTGGCAGATTAAAATATTTGTTTTATCTTTACAATATCAAAATAAGACAACTATGGAAAATTCAGTAATTTTAACAAAGGTAAAAGAGTACAACGGAAACAATGGTTTCATCCTTTCACTTAAAGGTGGACTTAATAAGTACGGTTCTCTTACACCAAATCAGTTATCTGCGGCAGGTAACTTCTTCAGTAAGTTCGATCAACCAAAACCTGTGTCTGAGGAGAAGGAGGTTAATGTTAACCTTAAGGTGTCTAAATTCATTGCAAAAAGAATTGCGGAGGATAATGGTTTGGAGTTCAACCCTTATTTGGTTACTATAACAAAGGTACTACGTACAACCAATAAAGCGTATGAGGTTGTTGGTAGAATGAATACTTCTGATGTGACTTCTTGTAGATGTTGTGGTAGAGATCTTACCGATTGGAGATCTCAAGCAACAGGTGTGGGACCAATTTGTTCGGATTCTTTGGGTATTCCTTACGTAACTAAAGAAGAAGATGTAGCAGTATTTAAAAAACTACTAAAACTAAAAATAGAAAACATAGGAGATTTGACTTTTTGGGTTCCTAAATCACAAATTAAGGAAGGATTGGGTGAACTACAAAAACAATTATCCTAAATAAAAAAACCCTCTTAAGAGGGTTTTTTTTATACTTTTCTTTTTGGTAGTGGTTTTAATTTTCCTGAGAAAGTAGTACCACCCACTTTAATTTGTATATCTTCTGTAACTAAAGACTTATCTAAATATTCTTCGATAACTTTTCTAACAACACCTTCCATTTCTTCTTTTACTATTTTTCTAATAACATTTTCGTTAATAGGTGTGTTTGTATGATGTTGTGGGACACCTTGTCTTTCTTCGTATTGAAAACTTTCTTGTACTAATTCAGGTACGTCATCAAGATCAAATGTGGGGTAAGGTGTTTCTGGAATATCGATTGGATCGTCAACCATTGCTTTTTTTATAAAATCAGGTAATTTAGAACTTTCTAAATTTCTATATCTTCCGTTTTGGGGTGCAACACTTTTTATATTACCACCTGACATTTTACTATTGATAAAATTTTCTGTTAGGTTAGGTATTTCTTTTTCTTCAGATGAAAACATATTTCCACCACCATTATTCATATTAGTGGAACCATGATTCTGTTCTGTCGCTTGCATTACTGCCTTAGATCTACTTAGTATTTCTGCTAAATTTTTACTCATAACTTTTTAATCAAAATTTATTATATTATATATCTGTACCATATCCTTATCTCCATTGGGGTTAAATAAGGGTTTTGGTTCATAGAATTTACCACCTAATTTACGTAAATTATTCATTCTATCCACTCTAAATAACTTCCATCCTGGTTGAATAGTCTTAGTATCCCCACCTACCTGATATACTCTAATAACATCATTACCCGCTTTTGATTTACCATAACAATAAATTTGTACCCATCTTTTTCCTTTACCTCCGGGATCTTCATTGTCATCATAATACACTTCAGCAATACGTTTACCATCCATACAACTCATAATTGTATCTCTAGATGCAACTTCAAGTATAAGACTTTTTGCTAAATTGTAAAGAGTCATAATTTATTAATAGATATTTGGTGTGTCGTTATTACCATTTATATAATCGATATATGTTTTGTTTGGTCCGTATCCTTTTGGGCCTAAAGTAGTATCGTATTTTGCTTCATTACTAGCAATTAGCTGAACTCTACCACTTCCGGGATAAATTGGGTTTCCATTAATGTCAATATCATTTCCACCATTAATAGTATTTAATTGATCACTATTACCTCCAGTACCTCTACCTTTGTCATCTCCATCAGATAAAGCATTAGGATGAGTTTCGCCATACTTTTTACCATCACTATTTAAGTAAATGTTTTTAATAACGTTTTCAGTTCTAAACTGATCACCTAATTCCGATAATTTAGTTTTTGCCATAATTTCTATATTTTAGATTCGTATATTATTAAATTTTTTATTCTTATTAATTCTTCACTCATCCCCATTGGTTCGTATATCGGTTTACCTCTTTTAATTTGTCCAGATATATCTTTCGCCATATTAGGTATTGAGAAAGTGGATTTAAACTTAACCTGATTATTATCCTTTTCATGATTTTTAATAAACTGATTAGTTAAACCTGTATCACTTTTTATTTTCTTTGGTGCTTTAACTGCCTCTCTTTCTCTATTTAAAGTACCATCTACCCAATTGTGCATTGTCTTACCCCCATGTAATCTATACTCAATATCTTTATGATCCCCATCAAAGTTATCAAACCAACTTTTAATGGTTTTCATATGATTGTATTTTAGATTTTTTACTTCTAAAATACTTTTAGCCCTTTTATAACCTTCAGTAGTATTTTCAGACTCAACATCTTCTTTTTGTAAAGTTTCATATGTCTTAACCGCATTACTAATTGCGTTAAGAGCATAATCAGGTACTCTCCAAGACTTACCTTTTAATTTACTATTACCACCTTTATTCTCCTTCCTCTTCGCCATATTTTAATTTATCACCAATAAGTTCTCTATATCTTTCATCTATACTATAAATATCTACATTATTAATAAGATGATTTAAAACTATGGATAATTCTTCCCCTTTTAAGTTTTCTTTATTGATTAGATCTAAAAGACTATTTAATTTTCTAATCACCATTGGTTTTTCGTGTACGTTTTTTAATTCCGTAACATCTGGAATGGTAATCTCATCACCAATAATATCTTGTTCCCTCATTTTTTTAACAAAATCTTTTGGTTTATTTTTTTGTTTAAGCATTATCTCATCGACTAAACTTTTCATCCCGTTTTCACCTTCATATAAGTCAAAATGAAAATCTGTATCATAATCTAATGAATGTCCCCTCCATTTATCAACAGGTAAATGATCATAAACTGGATCTGCAGGTTTATTATAATATGACTTAATATCTTTGTCTGCCATTTGTCTAGCACTTCTTCTCATTCTATCTTCAGGTTCTCTACTATATGATTTAGTAGGTACGACATTTAATTCATCATAATATTCATCCTCTTCATCGTACATATCATCATCCAATTCTATTAAATCACCATCTAAATAATTTTCTTCTCCATCATATATTTCATCATCTAAATCTAAGATATCATCATCTTCATTAACAACATATGAAAAGTTTACACCATAATAAGGTCCACCATAAATGAAATATGCTTCAGGTCCTTGTGTAGAATTTCTAACAAAATCATCTGTTGTCTTTCTAGACTTTATGTGGTTACGATTTTGTACGTAATTATTAGTAGGACTAATCATAGAACCATTTTTATTAATAAATTCATTAATCTTATTTTTTTTCATGTATTTATTAATATCAGATTTCTTATATGTTTTTTTCATAATAAAAGTTTTATTATATAAATATAACGGAAATCTAAATATTTATTTTAAAATGATGTTATGCCTATAAATAAATTTACAACATTACTAGATTTAGCTAGACAAGCGAAGATTATAACAGGTGAAACCGCTACTTTTGATGGGAAAATACAAGTTGGTATACCTTTTAGTGGTTATCCCACAGGTGTTGATACAGGTACCACAGTTTCATTAGGTGTGGTATCTTCTGAAGACGCAGTATTTAGTGGTGATAGCGGAACAACCATCTTTGACGTTGCAAATACAGGATCAACAAACTATAGTCCAATTTTTAGTGGGTATTCGGGTTCTGTATGGACAAACGTATTATTTAGTGGTAATACTTCAGGGTTAACTTTACCAGTAACACCATTAAGTGCGGACACACAAGTGGTTGGTCCGTTTTGGACATTGACACAAACGGGAATGACAGGTGATTATGTTATTGGCACTCAATATACTGGTTATAGTGTCACATATTCATTTTTTAATGTTAGTCAATTCGGTACTGGATTTACATATTCTGGATTTACAACTGCCTCACAAGAAAACTTCTCTGCAGGTACCTTAGATTATAAAGGCCCATTGGATTATATATCCACAAAAGAAGATGCTAGTGTAGAAGGTAGGTTAACTACGAATAAAATTACAATTACTAATGGTGCGTCTGCATCTACAATAGGTTATGTTTTAACACAAACTGGTGAAAATGGTGAAGCTGAGTGGGTGATAAACGCCAGTGCAGATACAAACACATATGTTACAGGTGGTACATTAAATGGGACACAATTAGACTTAACTTATAATACGGGCGGAAGTGTACCTTCTATAGAATTAAGTGGACTTACATTCACAGGTAATACATCAGGAGATTGTATTAATGATATATTTATAAAAAATATTCATTCATGTTCACCATTATTTATTAACCCTAATGACGAAGGTGACGTTTATTTTGGTTCTAGTAGTGGTATAACAATAGATTTAACTAATGAAAGATTAGGTATTGGCACTAGTTCACCACAATACCCACTTCAAATATTAGGTACTAATAGTACATTTTACTATGACACAACCTCAGCAGGAGGTAGATTTAACTTAAGTGGGAATACTAATATCCCAAGATATGATGTAACAATTGCACCATATTTAACAAACCCTGCAACTGGAGGTTCTTTAGGTATGAGAACATGGGATGATGTTACATTTCCAGGATATGGTAAAGTGGGAGATATGTTTATTTATGCTGGGAACGACATCAATGGGTTAAATATAATAAACAGTCCAGGTACTGGAAGAGAAGATTACATTAGATTTTACACTGGTCAACAAGCAAACGGAACAACCCCAGACATACACATACAAGGTAGTGGTTCAACAAGAGGTTATGTTGGTATAGGTACAGAGACTCCTACAGAAAAATTACACGTAGATGGTGGAGATATTTTAGTTAGTGATATCAGTGGTAAATTCTACACTGACATTGAAAACGCAACTGGTCCTATAGCACTAATAAGTGGTATTACTACTGATTTACCTAGAATTGGTGCTATATCACCAAACACAGATTCTATTACTATGGGCGTAAGAGGGGAAAATAATGTAGGATTTCCAGGATATGGTAAACAAAAGGATTCATTCATTTATTCATCTAATGCTAATAATGGTATAAATATAATTAGTTCGCAAGGGACTGGTACTGATGATTATATTAGATTCTATGCAGGACAAGACGCAAACGGAACAACTCCAGATCTTTACATTCAAGGTAGTGGGTCAACTAGAGGTAATATAGGCATTAATAATGAGTCACCAACATCTAAATTAGATATAATAGGAACCACAGGATATCAGCAGTTAAGAATTAGAACTAGTTACACCCCATCTTCTACTGCGGACACTAATGGTGAAATAGGTGATATTTCTTGGGATACCTCTTATCTATATATAAAAACAGGAACAGGATGGGGTAGAATATCATTAGATTATGTATTTTAATTAATAATGAATGAGTAACATTTATCAACATAACTTCGACAATTGTATGAAAATGAGATTAAGTAACAGTGATTACTGGGACTTATTTCTTTGTTATGATTGTAGAGATGAACAGAATAATAGTCAAATATTAGATGATTGTATATTAGTAGATATCGACATAAACAATGACAATTCATATTCGGGAGATACACTATATAGTTTAACGACTTGGACAGGTGCAACAATCAATGGTAGTGGTGTTACACTAAATGATATTGGTTTAACAGGAATTGACAATGGATTTATTTTATACGATTGTACAGAATCAACAAGTGGACAAACTTTCTTATCCGCATTTACAGGTTCCACATTAGTATTAACATCCGCAGATACAAGATTCTCTATGACAAGAGTTACAGGATGTACTTATGAATACCCAATAGAAATAACTACAGGAATAACTGAAGGTAGGTACGCAAAACTTTGTGGTGGATTTTATCAAGGTTTCTTTAAATTATCTGATATAACTTACTTTGAGGAAATTACCGATAATAAGTTTACTTGGCCTTTAGAATGGTTTAATTGTCCACCTGTGTGTACAGGAGATACAGCAGTACCGTCAGGACAAACTTGTTGTTTAAATCCTGATTTAGCGTACCAATGTTATAACGATGGAAAACCCACACCATACAACTATGAAATTTTGCCAGAAAGATTAGGTGGTATGGGTGGAGAACTTAAGTCTTGTTTAGATGGTTGGACTGCAACATTTTGGTTGAATAAAAGTTCTGAATCTTGTACAGGTAATACTTTAAATAATTTGTATCCCGATAATAAAGGATTCTTCTTTTATATGGGTACAAGATCAGAAAATAAGTTTTGGGATTTATTTAGTGGTGAAACAGGATATACCACTTCATCGGGGTATCCTTTACCACCACCAAAAGAAACAACTACGGAATTATTAAACAATCCATTCTTAGTTTATCAACCCGCAGGATGTTGTTGTTTTAGTGGTGTAACTACAGAAACAACACAACAAAAAGATAGAAACGCAGATATTATTAATAACGCATTAGGATTTAGAATTACAGACGATGGGAGTATAGGGTATAGAACCATAACGATGACAGGAGTTTGTTCCGCAGTTACCGCAACTACAGTTGTAGATTGTAACACACAATGTGGTTGTGGGTGTAGTAGTAACACAGGATCAACTAGTGGTTATACCACCGCGACTACAGTATCTGAACAATATATTACAGGAACTAGTATTGTTGAATGTTATAGTATGAGTGGTTTAGTACAAACTGATGTGTGGACACATATTGGAATTAGATTTAAACCTTATGAGTATTTTGAAGAGTGTGAATTAAATTATATACCATCTAGAAAAGGTTCTTTGACTGTATATGTGAATGGTTATCTTAAGTGGACAATAGAAGATTTCGATGAATTTATTTTTAAAGAACTAAATGAACATAGAGAGAAACAACAAGGAGTTCCATTTAATTATAGTTGGGGTGGTGGTACACAAGGATTATTAGAAACTAATACAGTGAATGGCCCAGATGTAGAAGATGAAAATTTAGTAATACAAAATAACTTCGCAGGTACCTTTGAGGGATCAGTATCTAAATTTAAATTGTATGGTTGTTCTTTAGATGTTACAACAATAAGACAAGAAATTAATAATGTAATAACAGACTTTTATCCAAATTGTGTAAATGAATTTGTTGTTTGTAATTTTGTATCAGGTTACTTTGAATAAAAATTTTATATTTATAATAAAAAAGAAATGGGATTAATTACTAGATTTTATGGGCCAAATCAAAAAGGTAGTGAACTTACCATAAAAGATATGGATGATAACTTATATTTTCTACAAAGTAAAGGTGTAGAAAGTGTATCGTTTTCTTCAAACACACTAACTTTAACAAACCCTACGGGTGGTACGTTAACAACAACAATAAATGCGGGTTCTTCTTCAGACAGAGGTAACTTAATTTTTATTGATAGTTTTTATGGTGATGATTCTAATGCTTCATTAAATGATGCAAACAAACCATTTTTAACGTATTCTGCAGCTTCAGTATCCGCAGGTACTGGTGACTTAATTGTAATTAGACCTGGTAACTACAGTGAAAAAATTATTTTAAAGGATGGTATAAAAATCTATAGTTATCCTAACGTAGTATTTTCAGGTAACCTCGATACTTTTATAACTGATAATAATGTTGCAGTTAATGCGGAAATTTATGGTTATTTAAATATTAATTGTACAAATTCAGGAATTACGACTAATGCAGTATATCTACAAAGTACTGGTACTACTTTATATATGGAATGTGGAGATATAATAATCAATGGTAATGGTAGTTCTAGAGTTTTATGGAATCAATCTAATCAACAAGTAACAATTAAAGGAAAAACTTTAAAATCCTTTACGAGCAGTAGTTCAGAAACAGTTAGATTACAATCAACAGTAACTGGAAACTCAACAACAATAATATGTGATAATATTATTGGTAGAAGTGTTTGTGTATACCCACTCGCTGCGTCTAATGCGAACTTTAATATTTTAAATAATATAATATTAGAAGAACCAACAAGCGTTAATCAATGTGCTGTTATTAACAATAGTAGTGGAGATGTCTATTTAAAGGCTAATAAGATTAGCACAACAACATATAGAGCGATTAATACAGATTTAGTTACGGCAGATGGTAATTTTTATGTGGATGTTAATTTAATTGAATCTACTAATAGTACACTAACTGGATTGAATAACATATATGGTGCATTAATTACTAATTATGGTTCTTCAGCAAACACATATGTTAAAGCAAAAAATATGATTGCAGATGGGGGCGTAATTTATTTAAATATAAGTGGTGGTGTTGGAAGAAAAACAGTTTTAGAAGGTGATATGTATAGCAAACAAAATTTACTTATTAGAAATTCTTCTACTAGAAAATTAATAGTTAAAAATAGTACATTAAGAAGGGGTGGTGATACTGATAACAATATTGTTGTTGGTATGGGTAATTATATAATTGGTAACATATTTGCAGGAATATATAATGATTTATTAGCAGAATTTGATAATGTTAAAATAATTAAAGATGAAACCTTATCAGGTACATCTACTAACCCAATCTTTGGATTAGATGGTACTACCTCAGAAGTATATGTTAAAAACTGTGAAGTTTATGGTGAGAATATTTTTTCAGGAGCAACCGCATTTAATGCTGGTTCTTTAGCAGATGGTAATATTTATTTTAAAAATACCACATCTAATGTAGATAATGGAACTAATGTAACCGATACTTCTATAGTGTCAGGATTTATATATGACACAAATTTTAAAATAATTGAGTAATGGGAAAATCACTATATAGTAACACTAACGTAAATAATGAAATATTAAGAAATTCTTCTGATGAAGGTACATCGACACAATCTTTATCTGCAACAACTATTTCAGCAACAACCATTTATGGTAATTTAGTAGATAGTAAATATTTACAAACTACAGTAACCGTAACTGCTGCAGATTTTTTAGGTACTGCACCTGGAGATACAGTAAAAGTACTAATACCACCAGTTGGTGCTGGAAAATATTTAAGGTTAAATACATTAGTTGGTAAATTTAAAAATGCAACTGTTGCTTATGATACTATGCCAGTACTAACTGTTGCAACAGAATTAAGTCCTATTAATAATCTTATAAGTTTAGTATCACTAGGTACAACAGAAGAAATTGTTTCAATTGCTGGAAATAATGTTGCTACTGGAATTAATGGAAGTATATATCTTGTGTATAAAATATCAGGTAGTACTCCCACTGTAGGGGATGGTGATTTAATATTTGAAATAAAATATGAAATATTAGACTTTTAAATGTTATGGAATTTTTTATAAACAAAAATAGCACACTACCAAAACTAAAAATGGAATTAGTTAATGATGGTAGAAATGATTTTCGTAATTTTTACGAAAAAATACAAAATGCTACGATAACCTTTACAATGTACGATGTTGAGACTAAAGTTAAAAGGATTGCGTGTTCTACTGCAAATATTGAAATGGCGGTTTCTAATAATTGTGAAAACACTGAAACTCCAACATACTATATCACATATCAGTTTACTGAATTACAAACAAGTAGAGTGGGTAGATATAATGGTTATTTTACAATAACGTTTTTAGATGGGACAGGAACTCTGATTGCACCAATTAGAGATGAGTTATACATTAATGTCCTAAATAATTGATAATACGAAATATATTTACTATATTTGTATATAAAATACAATAACAATATAATTATGCCCGCATCTGTAGATGAAATCAGAGAATATTTAGAAGGTTATGACGAACAAAAATACATAGTCGGTATTGAGTCGTCTTATTATGAAAACAAAATTCATCTTATTATTCATGATCCAGAAAATGGTAAACGTATAGAAAAACATAAACTACGACCATTCTTATGGATGAAAACTCCTGACATTAGTAAACTTTACGATGGAGATAGGAGAACTATAAAAGAAAAAATGAGGGAATACAAAGTTAAGTTTATCCCTTTAAATACAGAAGATGAGAATGGTAATGACGTAAAAAGACTTTCTAATGGTTATAATATACTAGTTCAATGTAAAGGAACATATGGGGATTTGTTAAAATTCTTTAAAGAGGGTAAGATGGGTGTTTATGATGAAGAACACAGAGATAATTTCTTAGCGATTAACCCAACAGAACAATTCTTAATTCAAACAGGAAAAAGATTATTTAAAGGTATGGAAGAATATGATGATGTTCATAGGCTTTCATTCGACTTAGAGACAACAGGTTTAGATCCACACGTATGTAGAATATTTCAGATAGGTGTTAAAGATAACAGAGGATTCCAACACGTATTATCTATAGATGGTGATAATGATGATGATTTAGATGCGAGAGAATCTGAAGCGATAACAACATTCTTTAAAATAATTAATCACCTTAAACCATCTATTATATCTGGTTATAACTCAGAGAACTTTGACTGGTATTTCTTTGTTATTAGATGTCAGAAGTTAGGTATTAATATAGAGAAAGTTGCAAAGACTTTAGGAAGTATACCATTTTATAGAAAGAAACAAACTCTTAAGATGGGTCCAGAGATGGAATACTACGAACAAACTCATATGTGGGGATATAACATTATGGATGTATATCACGCAGTTCGTAGAGCACAGGCAATTAACTCCTCAATAAAACAAGCGGGACTTAAATACATTACAAAATATTCTAATGCTGCAAAACCTAATCGAGTTTACATACAAGGTGATAAGATCGGTAAGACTTACGCAGATAAGGAAAACGATTATTGGTTAAATGAAGAGAATGGTGAATGGGGTATTATAAAAGATAATATACAGCCAGAAGGAACTATTAAGTTAAAAGGTTGTGATGTTGTAGAAAGATATTTAATAGACGATTTATGGGAAACTGAAAAGGTAGATGATATCTTTAATCAGGCAACATATCTTTTATCTAAAGTATTACCAACATCATTTATGAGATCTTCTACTATGGGTACCGCAGCAACATGGAAACTTCTTATGTTGGGTTGGTATTATAGAAATGGTATTGCGATCCCACATACATTAGATAATAGAAGATTTATCGGTGGATTATCAAAACTATTAGAAGTAGGATATAGTCAAAATGTAGTTAAGTTTGACTTTGCGTCTCTATACCCGTCAATACAATTAACACACGATGTATTTACAGATTGTGATGTAATGGGTGCAATGAGAGGATTATTACAATACAACTATGACTATCGTAACAAATACAAAGAACTTAAGAATGAATATGCGGCGAAAGGGGATAAAGTTAAATCTGCGTATTATGATAAAAAACAATTACCTTTAAAGATTCTTAACAATGGTATGTTCGGTTCTATATCCGCACCTAATGTATTCCCTTGGGGTGATACTGATATGGGAGAAAAGATTACTTGTACTGCGAGACAATACCTTAGACATATGATTAGATTCTTTAATGCAAAAGGATTTAGACCCTTAGTAGGTGATACGGATGGATTCAACTTCTCAGTACCAAACAATGTTGATAGATTTGTTTATACCTCAAATGGTAATCATAGATTCAATAAATTAGGTAAAACATATAAAGGTATGAATGCAGTTGTTGCCGAGTACAATGACAAATATATGAAGGGTGTTATGGGGTTAGATGTAGATGAAATATGTCAAGCAACAATTAACCTCGCAAGAAAAAATTACGCAGACTTAATAGATGGTAAAGTTAAGTTAGTAGGTAACTCCATTAAATCTAAAAAGATGCCAACATACATTGCAGATTTTATAGATAAAGGTATTAGACTACTATTAGATGGTGACGGATATGGTTTTGTAAATGAATATTATGAAACAGTAGAAATGATTTATAATCAAGAAATACCATTATCAAAGATTGCCAATAAAGCCAGAGTTAGAATTAGTGTGGAAGAATATAAAAATAAGATGAATACTACTAATAAGTCTGGCGGTGCGATGGCAATGCAAGCCCATATGGAACTTATTATTAGTGAGGGGTTAAATGTGGATTTAGGTGATACAATATACTATGTGAATACTGGCACAAAGAAATCACATGGTGATGTACAAAAAATTAATAAACCTAAGAAGGGGTGGAACGATAACCAAATAGAGATGTATTTTTCTGAAAATGATAACTACGAAGAGAAAAAAAGATTCTTACTTAAGAATGGTTGGGAAATGTCTTGGTCTGATGATAACTGGGTTCGTAGTGACGCAAAAAATAAAGAGGCGAATACAGGTATACCTACAGATATGGCGTATAGACAATCTTTAGGAGAGTCTGTAGTTGCACTTAATTGTGAACTAATACCTAATAATCTTATAGAAAACGATCCTAACGCAACAGGTGAATATAATGTAGATAGATATTTAGATGCTTTTAATAAAAGAGTAAAACCTTTATTAGTTTGTTTTGACCCATCAGTTAGAGATGAAATACTAGTATCTAATCCTTCTGATAGAAAATACTATACTCGTCAAGAATTAGAATTAACATCGGGACAACCATTTAAAGATACTGATCAAGATAAATTAGATGAATTACTAACTATCACAGATGAAGAATTAGAATTTTGGAATAAGATCGGTATCTCTCCCACATATATGTTTGAGGATTACGGAATAGATGATGAATTCTCATATGACGTAAAGACCCAAAGGGCGATAACTCAATGATTTGTTTAGGTTCTCCGCCTCTAATCCTTTTTGTTCTAATTGTTTAACATTATTTAATCTTTCTAATCTAAGATCTAATTGTTCTAACAATTTAAGTTGTTCTTCTTTACCCTCATTAAGTAAACTATCATAATCCATAGTTAACTCTGCATCTGGTACTTTTAATGCCCCTTGAAACTTACCCCTTACTCTACCTAATGCTTCTTTAAATAACGCAGTTAAATATCTTCTTATCCATACTCTTGTGGGTTCATTAAGTTGTGAATATTGTAACTTAGATAATGGAACATCATTTGGTAATTTAATAATATCGGGATTATCCGTTAAACATTGATCTTTATTTTCGTCAGTAACATCGTAATAGTGATACCATACTTTAGTTCCTGCAAGTCCAATTTGACTATTTACTAATCCCGCTCCCGCGAAAGATAATCTACTTCCTGGTATAGGCATAAGGTGTAATAATCTAGTACCATTAGGTCCTGCGGTTACTTTATACGATAACTCACTTCTTAATAGTTTAGACTTAAGACTGAAATCTTGTGCT
>Ga0222714_10001554_pt1 | contig 25750 bp, 26 predicted proteins | sample C33_3DmetaG_FD_165048 | JGI IMG/M metagenome (GOLD analysis project Ga0222714, IMG submission 165048) | Estuarine water microbial communities from San Francisco Bay, California, United States - C33_3D | ecosystem: Environmental > Aquatic > Marine > Unclassified | place: USA: California...
AAATCGTTGATGTTTCCGCTTGCCGTGCGCGAGTCTCCGCCATGGTCGGGATGCACATTGCGCAAACTCTCGCGGAAGCGGGTTTGGATCTCGCGCTTTGTCGGCTTCACTGTGCCCGGCGGGAAACCAAGGAGCTCAAGTGCCCATGCTCGAGGGTCGGCCATCGCTGCAATGGTCGATGCATTACTTCCTGCTAGGTATGCAACAAATGTTTGGTTCAGTGGCCCACGCCATTTCATTGCCTTCACCAAAACGGGTGCGAGCTTTCTACGAATCGTCGGCTCAAGACGCTCAAGCACATACACCGCACCAAGCACATGTTGCAACGGCGTTCCACCTTCGGCGAATTCAAAGCTGATTGATTCGTTCTCGCCGATCATGCGATGAGTGCTGCAGGCAAGCCCGTGTCGATCTGCCTGAAATCGATGACGCAGTCTCGGTTGCACAATCCGTTCACCTTGTTCAATCTGGCCAATCAATCGATGGATATCGGGAATGAGGTCTTCATTAATGCTTCCCGAATACGCAGCAACGATGGCACCCAGCAAGATTCCACCTAATCCAGGTGTTGGATCTACCGGCAACGACACGTGGCCTAATGACAAACGTCGAGTCGGTGTTATCGGGCGCGAGTGCCAGAACTCAATTTCAGCTAAGACCTCTTTGTGAGATGGTGCCTCAGTTGTTGTCATCTACAAAAGTTACGCCACGACTATCGATTGAGTCCAAGCAAGAGTCAACAATTGCTTCTACCCCGATTGGCACCAGCAACAGAGTGCCATCCCAGCGATATCCAATGTCCAAGTTGTCCAACATGTCGCACAACTGCTTGCGCTCTGCCTCGGACCACTCGTCAAGTTCATATTCGGTGATGTTGTCTTCGCCTTCATCGTCGTCATCATCGGATTCATCGCGATTATCGAATTCGTCCTCGATCTCGTCCAAGATGGAGTCAACAACTTGTTCCGAATCTTGAGCAACAAGCAACTCCGAGCCATTCCACGAGTGGGCAATTTCGGCATCAGCAAGTGCAGCAGCAACATCGGCTCGATCATCAATTGACCAATCGGCAAGGTCGTATCGCGTGGTGAGCGCCTCTGGGTCTTTGGGGTTCCAATCGCTCATATCCCGAACGCTACTTCGTTTCAGCCCAAATGCGAATTGCGACTAGATTTTACGCCATGCCTGCACGTGAAAGACCCGACCGTAACCTTGCAATGGAGTTGGTGCGAGTCACCGAATCTGCAGCTCTCGCTGCAGCCCAGTGGGTGGGACGAGGCGACAAAATAGCTGCAGATGGAGCCGCTGTTGACGCGATGCGCAATGTGCTCGACACCGTCAGCATGGACGGCATTGTGGTGATTGGTGAAGGTGAAAAAGACGAAGCACCCATGCTCTTCAACGGTGAGCGTGTTGGAAATGGCAGCACACCCAACACCGACGTCGCTGTTGACCCTATTGACGGCACAACACTCACGTCACTTGGTCGCGGGAATGCGTTGTCTGTGATTGCGGTTTCCGAACGCGGAAGCATGTTTAACCCTGGCCCATGCGTGTACATGGACAAAATTGCTGTGGGCCCAGAAGCCGCGCACGCCGTAGACCTCGACTGGACTCCTACTAAGAACTTGAAAGAAATTGCGCGCACCACTAAGAAGTTGGTAAGCGAACTGACGGTCATGATTCTTGAACGCGATCGTCATAACGACCTCATCGCCGAGGTGCGCTCAACGGGTGCCCGCATTCGCCTCATCTCCGATGGCGACATCTTTGCTGCGATCGCTGCCGCTTCTCCAGATGTTGGTGTTGATGTGCTGTTTGGCATTGGCGGCACGCCAGAGGGCGTTGTTGCTGCTGCAGCGCTCAAGGCAATGGGTGGCGAAATCATCGGCCGACTACACGCACGCAACGATGCCGAGCGCAAAGCCGCCGAAGACGCCGGATACGACCTAAGCAAAGTACTCACTACCGACGACTTGATTAGTGGTGAAGATATCTTCTTTGCTGCGACTGGCGTAACAGATGGTGAGTTGTTAAAGGGTGTTCGCTACGACACGTATGGCGCTCGAAGCCACAGCCTTGTGATGCGCAGTCGAAGCGGAACGATTCGGTATATCGATACCCATCATCGCCACGACAGACTTTCAGCGTATTCGTCGCTCGACAACAAATAAGACGCGTAATTAGCGTCGCGTAATCAAGGCAGTGAGTTTGCGTCCTGCAGCACGCGGCAATACATCTGTAATTCCAGCCAACGTCTTATACAAAATGCCGGGGACAACAATCGGCTTGCCCTTAATCACTCCCTCAAGTCCTGTTCGCGCCACCAACTTCACCGATGTCCACGCAACTGCAGGAAACTTACTTTCGTATTTGCTGGTGTTAGACACCGACTGAAACTCAGTCTTTGTTAAGCCTGGGCACAACGCCGTAATGCGAATGCCGGTGTTTGCTAACTCTTGATGCACTGCTTCGGTGAAACTGGTGACAAAGGCTTTTGTTGCCGAGTACACCGCAAGGCCAGGTTGTGCTTGAAACCCAGCAACACTAGAAACGTTAAGTATGTAGCCGCGGCCACGAGGAAGCATCTGGTTGACCGCTGCACTCGTAATGCGCATCAAGGCAACGATGTTCAGTTGCACTTCGTTGGCCAAGCGATTGGGATCAATGCGATGCATCGGACCCGAACTACCAAAACCCGCGTTATTGACGACGAGGTCAATTGGCGCCTTCGATACATCCCGCAGTCGTGCTTCAACAGCTTCAACACCCTGGGGCGTCAACAGATCTGCTGCCAGCACTTCAACATTTTGATACTGATTGGCAATGGATTGCAGTCGATCTACACGACGCGCAACGAGCACCATCGGCACCCCAGCTTTACCCAACATGTGCGCCATCTGCTCACCGATGCCGCTTGAAGCACCCGTAATGAGTGCCTGCGTAAATGGATAGCTAGTGCGCGGCACGCGTCTCGGTTAGGCCACCCGATGCCGACAAGCGGGCATGAGCACGTCGTAATGCTGATTCGACCGTTGCATCGTGCTCACCACGCATTGCCGTCTCGGCACGCTCTTTTGCTGCACGAGCCCGCACGACATCAATCGCCTCTGCCAATTCAGCAGAGTCGGACAAGATGGTGACATGATCCGGAGCAACTTCTACGAAGCCTCCATGCACAGCAACATCTTGCACTTTGCCATCTACAAGATAGATACGCGTATGACACTCGGTGAGCGCACCAAGAAATGCAATGTGCCCAGGCAAGAACGCAATTTCTCCACCATCTAGGGTGCGAGTAACAACCTGCTTAGCCTCGCCGGAAAACAGCACGCGCTCAGGCGACACCAGCTCTACGCGAAGTGCACCGGTTGATGCCATTATGAAGCATTCTCCTGCAACGACTTGGCCTTTGCGAGTACTTGGTCGACGCCACCAACGTTCAAGAAGGCTTGCTCTGGAATTTCGTCCAGTTCACCCTTAATGATTGCTTCAAAGCTCTCGACAGTGTCTTCGGTCTTGACGTATTCACCCTTCAAACCGGTGAACACTTCAGCCACGAAGAACGGCTGCGACAAGAATCGCTGTACTTTACGTGCACGCGAAACGGTGAGACGGTCTTCTTCGGAAAGTTCATCAAGACCCAAGATGGCGATGATGTCTTGCAGTTCCTTGTAGCGCTGCAAAATTTCCTGCACTTTACGAGCAGTTGCGTAGTGACGATCTCCAACAACTTCAGGCGACAAAATTGTCGACGTTGAAGCAAGCGGGTCAACTGCTGGATAAATGCCAAGCGATGCGATCTGGCGCGACAACTCGGTGGTTGCATCCAAGAACGTAAAGGTGGTGAACGGTGCTGGGTCGGTGTAGTCGTCGGCAGGTACATACACAGCCTGCAACGAGGTAATCGAGCGACCACGTGTTGAGGTAATACGCTCCTGCAACTGACCCATTTCGTCAGCAAGCGTTGGCTGGTAACCCACGGCTGATGGCATACGACCGAGCAGAGTTGATACTTCCGAGCCTGCCTGTACGTAACGGAAAATGTTGTCTACGAACAACAACACGTCTTGGTTGCGCACGTCGCGGAAATACTCCGCCATGGTGAGAGCCGAAAGAGCAACGCGCAAGCGAACCCCTGGTGGCTCGTCCATTTGGCCGAACACGAGTGCTGCCTTTTCAAATACTCCCGACTCTTCCATTTCCATGCGCAAGTCGGTGCCTTCACGTGTGCGCTCACCTACTCCGGCGAACACCGACACACCACCGTGGTTTGAGGCCACGCGGTTAATCATTTCGGTAATCAGAACGGTCTTGCCTACACCTGCACCACCGAACAAGCCGATTTTTCCACCGGCGAGGTATGGAGTGAGCAAGTCGATGACCTTGATTCCGGTTTCAAACATGCGACGGCTTGGCTCGAGTGCTGCGAAGTCTGGAGCTGGACGGTGAATGTCCCAACGCTCAACATCTGTGAAGTCGTCATTGTTTCCGTCGAGGCATTCGCCCCATACGTTCCATACGTGACCGAGTGTCTTATCGCCTACTGGAACTTGAATGCCGTGTCCGGTGTTGCGCACTGGCGTACCGCGGCGCAAACCGTCAGTTGGCTTCATGCACACCACGCGCACTCGGCTGTTGCCCAACTGCTGAGCAACTTCGGCAAGCACAGTGACGTCTTTGCCGTCCGACTTAATAGTGAACTCCAAAGCCTGGTTTAGTTCTGGCAAAGATCCACGTGGAAACTCCACGTCGATAACTGGTCCTGCAATCGCGACGACTTTTCCGTCTTTCAAAGCAGTTGATGTTGTTGTGCTCATAATGTGCTCCTCTTTCTCAAACTATTAAGCGGACTTGCCAGAGCCGAGTGCTTCAGCGCCGCCCACAATTTCCATAATTTCTGTTGTAATCGAGTCTTGACGCGCACGGTTCATAATGCGCGAGAGTGTCTTAATTAGTTCTTCTGCGTTGTCGGTTGCCGACTTCATTGCGCGCTGACGAGCAGCGTGTTCGCTTGCCGCTGCGTTGAGCAATGCTGCATACACACGGGCCTCTACGTAACGCGGAAGTAATGTTTCCAAAATAACTGATGGATCTGGTTCGAATTCGTAGTCGCTGTTTGCAGCAGACTTGCCATCGCCGCCTTCTACAACCGCGCTGTCGAGCGGTACCAGAGGACGGCGCACTACTTCCTGGGTTCCAGCTGACACGAAACGGGTATACACCAACTCGACTCGATCAACGATTCCCTTGACGTACAAATCAACTACGTATTCACCAATTGATTTTGCATCCGAGTAACCAGGAGCATCAGAAAAGCCAGCAAATCCGGAGCCCATGTTGTATCCACGGAAACGGAAATAGCTTTCGGCTTTACGACCAACAGGAACTACCAAATAGTCCTTACCCGCAAGCACATCGGCTTTGATTTCGCCTTCTGTTGCTCGCATGACGCCCGAGTTGTAACCACCACACAAACCGCGGTCTGCGGTAATGGTCACGTAGCACGTTGTCTTTACTTCCTCTCGCGTCTTCAAGAATGGTGAATCGCTTCCAGCACCGCTAGCAGCCAAGTCTTTCACCACTTCGGTAATCATCTCAGAATATGGGACAGCGGCAATCACACGTTGCTGAGCCTTCACGATGCGCGAAGCAGCGATCAGTTCCATTGCACGTGTGATTTTTTTCGTCGCCTGCACGGAACGAATTCGTCCGCGCAGAATGCGCTCTTGACCGCCAGCCATCTAATTACTCCGTTGCGAGTGTCTTAGCGCTTGCGGCGTCTCCAACTTCGCCAGCAGATGTGGCGGTTGGGTCAGCGCTTGCTGATGCGGATGTTGCGATAAACGAAGCCTTAAACGACTTCACGATGTCGGCGAGATCTTTTGGCACATCTGCCTTTGGATCTTGGCGAATTCCTGACAGAACCGAAGAGTGACGGCTGCGCATGTGTTCAAGAAGTTCGTTTTCGAACCGGCGAACGTCGCTGACTGCGACATCGTCGAGGTAGCCCTTCGTACCGGTGAAAATCGATACCACTTGCTCTTCCACTGGCATTGGGCTGTTGAGCGGTTGCTTCAACAATTCAACCAAGCGATATCCGCGCTCGAGCTGCGCCTTCGAAATGGCGTCGAGTTCGGAACCGAATGTGGCGAATGCTTCAAGTTCACGGAACTGAGCAAGGTCGAGCTTCAGTGTTCCTGAAACGCTCTTCATTGCCTTGATCTGTGCAGCACCACCTACGCGCGAAACCGAGATACCTACGTCTACTGCTGGACGAACACCCGACTTGAAGAGGTTGTCTTGCAAGTACACCTGACCATCGGTAATCGAAATCACGTTGGTTGGAATGTAAGCCGATACGTCGCCAGCCTTGGTTTCAATTACTGGCAATGCAGTAAGAGAACCTGCGCCGTTTGCGTCGCTCAATTTTGCGGCGCGCTCGAGCAAGCGGCTGTGTAGGTAGAACACGTCTCCTGGGTACGCCTCACGGCCTGGTGGGCGACGAAGCAACAACGACATCTGGCGATACGCCTCGGCCTGCTTCGACAAGTCGTCGTATACAACGAGTGCGTGCTCGCCGTTTTCCATCCAGTGCTGACCCATTGCACAACCGGCATAGGGTGCCAAGTACTTAAACGGTGCCGGGTCAGATGCTGGAGCAGCAACAACAACGGTGTATTCAAGTGCGCCGTATTGGCGAAGTACTTCAACGGTTTGTGCAACGGTTGAGCCCTTCTGACCAATAGCTACGTATATGCACTTCACGCCAAGTCCGCGCTGGTTAATGATGGTGTCAATCGCGATCGTGGTCTTGCCGGTCTTGCGGTCACCAATGATGAGCTCTCGCTGTCCGCGACCAATTGGGGTCATCGCGTCAATCGACTTGATTCCGGTCTGCAATGGCTCGTGTACTGGCTTACGACCCATGATTCCTGGCGCTTGAATTTCTACACGGCGTGAAATTGAACCAACGATGTCACCCTTACCGTCAATTGGCGTGCCGAGCGCGTTAACGACGCGGCCCAACATTGCGTCACCAACTGGCACCGACAAAATGTTGCCGGTTGACTTCACTGGCTGACCTTCTTCGATGTCGTCAGCGTTACCAAGAATCACGGTACCGATTGAATCTTCGTCAAGGTTAAGTGCGAGACCAACGATGCCGCCTTCAAACTCGAGCAATTCGTTTACAGCGCAATCGGGAAGGCCGCTTACGCGTGCAATACCGTCACCCACTTCGGTCACGCGACCAACGGTGCGTGCTTCAGTTGATGCTTGGAATCCATCGAGACTCTTATTAATCGCTGCCGCAATGTCACTTGCGGAGAGTGTTAGATCAGCCATGTGTGTGTCCTTTCAGAACGAAATCAGATTCGGGTCTTCAAATTGTCAAGGCGGGTGCGAACAGTGTCGTCAATAACTTTGTCGCCAACTGTGGCAACAAGTCCACCGATGACGCTTGGGTCAACAACAACTTTCAAGTTCACTGTTTTGCCAGTTGCCTTGCTGAGCGCTGCAGCCAAACGAGTTTGCTGATCATCAGTCAACGCAATTGCGCTACGTACTTCAGCGAGATCTTGATTGTTGCCAGCAGATGAAAGTGCAATGACTTCATCGAATACTGCAGGCAGTTCGCGAACCTGGCCACTGGCAACGATCATCGAAACGATCTGCACGGTTGCGCGGTTTGCGCGAGTACCAATCAATTGCTCAACAACCTGCAAGCGACGCTCGGACGGAATGGTTGCATCGCCTAAAACGTTGCGCAACTCATCGCTCGACTCATACGCGCGTGCAACTGCATACAGCTCATTGCTAATTGCATCGGCTGCACCTTCGGCTTGCGCAATGGCGAACAATGCCTGTGCGTATGCCTTTACTTTTGCGTTACTCATCGCCCTGCTCCAACCTTCGAAATGAAGTTTTCTACGAGGTCCTTGTGGATCTGATCATTGAGCGTTGCAGCAACCACGATTGGTGTTGCACGCGATGCAAGAACTGTAATTTCGTTACGCAATTCGTCTGATCCGCGTCCACGAGCAGCAGAAATTTCTGCTTCTGCTTTCGCTTCAAGTTCAGCAATTTCTGCAGTCATGCGCGTACGTCCTTCGGCCAATACTGCAGATGCTTGTGTATCTGCTTCAGCCAAAATGCGTGCGCGCTCTCCGGCAACGTCGCCTAATGCTTTACGAATATTCTGAGCATCACTTTCTGCAGTGACCTTTGCGGCTGCTGCATCGTCAAGCTCTTTCTGAATTTTCTCGGTACGAGCCGAGAAGCTCTTCTTAATCATTGGTCCAGCGAATTTTGCCAACGCGCTCACAACAATGACAGTTGCCAATCCGCCGTAAATGATTTCGGCGGTTTCCGGCAATATCCAGCTGTGTGTCTGCGTTGGGTCTTCTGCCGCCAACAACGAGATGACGTGCGCAATCATGAACGTGCTCCAGTCTGCATTACTTGTTGCACGGCTTTCTGAACCACACTCGCGTCAGGAGACTTGCCCACTGCAAGCTGCGTGGTGTGTTCAGTTACCGATGCAACGGCTGCGGCCACTTGGTCGCGCACTGCGTTGCGTGCTGCTTCAAGTTCTGCTTCTGCTGCTGCGCGCTTCGTAGCGATGCGTGCGTTGGCTTCTGCAATCTTGCTGCCACGTTCTTGATCCAATGTTTGGCGTGCCTTGTCAACGCGTGCTGCTGCTTCGGCGCGAACCGATGCAATTTCAGCCTCGTACTTCGACACGTCCGACTTTGCGGCCGATCGAGTTGAGTCGGCCGACTCAAAGTCTTCGCGAATGCCGTTGTAACGAGCGTCCATTCCCTTTTTAATTCGAGGGAACAAGAACACGCGCATGATGACCAGGAACACGAGGAACGAACCAGCACCCCAGATGAGCTCTTTGCCCTCTGGTGCAATCGGGTTCGGACCCGTGGTTTCAGCAGCAGTTGCTTCTGTACCGCCTTCAGCGGTCTCAGCAGCAACGCGTACCTGAACCAGGCCACCTTGCAGTGTCGTTACGTGAACTCGCATTGGATCAGGCGAACTTCAACAGAATGAAGGCAACGAAGCCGATAAGTGCAAGAGCTTCGGTAAATGCAACACCAAGGAACATGGTGGTGCGGACCATACCTGCGGACTCCGGCTGACGTGCCATTGCTTCAATGGCCTTACCGAAAATCATTCCGATTCCGATGCCAGGTCCGATTGCTGCAAGACCGTATGCAAGACCCGCCATCTGTGCAGCGGCATTTGCCTTTGCTTCAGCTGGTGTGAGTTCTGCTGCAACGCGAATGCTCGCGTGTGCGATTCGTGTTAACGCTTCCATTTTTTTATCTCCTGTTTAGTTGTTTAGTTTTTTGTGGGTATCTGTAGGTATTCGATGTATCTGAATTAATGCTCCGGGTGCGTTGCCCCACCGATGTACACCGCGGTAAGAACCGTGAAGATGTACGCCTGGAGGAATGCAACCAAGATCTCAAAGCCCGTCAAGAAGATGAGCAGGGCGAATGGCAAAATGCCGATTGGTACGAGGAAGAACTTCTGTGTCTCTGCCTGAATGAGCGACTGAGTGAGCAAGGCGAAGATGACCAACAAAAGGTGACCAGCAAGCATGTTGGCGAAAAGTCGAACTGCCAACGAGAACGGACGAACAACCAGTGTGGAGATGAGCTCAATTGGTGTCACCAAGATGTACAGCGCTTTTGGAACTCCCGGTGGGAACAGCACGTTCTTGAAATAGCCAAACAAACCTTGGTGCTTAATACCTGTTGCGTTGAACACCACCCACACAAGTAATGCCATGAACGCAGGAATACCCATGCGTGCAGTTGCTGGCATTTGAATGAACGGAATAATTCCTGGCAAGTTGCACAAGTAAATGAACACAAACATGGTGAGCAAGAACGGCGTCCAACCCATTCCTGATTTGCCCATGGTTTCCATGATGATGTTCTTCTCGATGAACTCAACGATGATCTCGGCCAAGTTGCGGCTTCCCTTTGGAGCCTTGCGTGCATCTTTTAGCGAAGCAACAAGAAACAATGTTGTTCCAATGACCGCAGACAAGATTGCGATGATGACAACTTTGTTGATGCCTGGAACAACATCTTTCCAACGAAGAATGGTGTTGATTGGAGGGAAGCTAAAACCGCGCCCCGCGCTTTCACCAAGAATTACTGCAATTTGGTTTGAGAACACTGTGATCCTGCTTTATCGACTAGTTACTTGTTGAATCTTGGACGGTGGGGCTTGCTACATGTTTTGGCTTGAGTCCGGGGAAAGCAAGCGACAAAGAAATATAACGCATTTCCCAGAAGAGCAACCCAACATGACTAATGACAATAGTCATGCACAATGGCACGAGTTCAACCCACGTCGCATTGCGGACAAAAAATACGGCTGCGGCGATTACCGCTAGGCGAAAAATGTAACCAAACAACGTTGCACCCATCATGAGGGCGTATGAAATACGGGCGGTGTAGGACACCATCCATGCTGCGACTGCAAAATTTCCCAGCACCAAAACGACGCCGTACGCACCCGACCATGCGCCGTTCACTCCCCACAACACTGCGCAGAGCCCAATCAAGATGGGGGCCACTATTGAGCCGTGCTTAATGATGTCGCGCACAATTGCAGCCTCAGGCGCTGGGCCTTGGTCGTTCATAGAAAGAATCGACGTGTATTCAGGATCGTCAGTTTTCACTGAGGCTCCTGTCGCGTTGGTGCGCCATTGATGCACTCGATCGCTGTTCTTCCAATGTTTTCATGCGTCCGTCATACGTGTAATACATGCGAATGAAGTTGCCGACAACTGAAAACACCACCAATGCAATAGTCACGATCGGCATTGTTCCAACTTGTGAATCGATTATCAGTCCAACGACGGTAAACACCAACACGCTCAGCGCCATCTCTGGGCCACGACCGAGTGTGTCAGTCATGCCAGATTCCAATGCCTTCTTGGGCACCAACTTCTTAGGAAAGAACTTCAACGAGAAAATGCCCCTCAGGCTCGAACCGCTTGTGAAACTAAGTACAAACTAGTTTGACACCGCCAAACCCACCAAACCAGTCGTGCGCTTGTGCGCTACTCAGCAGTGGCGTGAGGTCGCCAGCGAGGATGGAACACGGTAAAGGCCCCCAATAACACCGCCGCAGCCAACAATGGCCAGAAGTTTGGCCGAGCAGTGGTGAGCGCGGGATACAGCGCAACCGTAGACAGCAACGCCGTCCAGGCCCACATAATTACCACAGCACGGCGCGGACCGTGACCAAGGGCAATCAGGCGGTGATGTAAATGCCCGCGATCAGCCGTCGCGAAACCTTGCCTACTTACCGTGCGTCGCAGAATGGCGAATAACACATCAAAAAATGGCACACCCAAAATGAGCAACGGGATAAACAACGGCGCAATAAAGAAATACGTTTGGCCACTGACACCTTGCAACTGCGGGTCTGCTCGCCCACCAACAACACTCGTCGAAACAGCCATTAACAATCCGAGCACAAGCGCGCCAACATCACCCATGAAAATTCGTGCAGGGTTGAAGTTATATGGCAAGAAACCCAAACAGATTCCAAGCGTGATGATCGCAATGAGTGGACCGATGTTTGGTTGCGCCAACAATCCTTGATCGGCAAGATGCTTGCTGTACACAAAAAATGTTGCTGAAGCAATTGCAACAATTCCTGTTGCTAAACCGTCAAGTCCATCGATCAAGTTGATTGCTTGTGTCATTCCTAATAGCCACATCACGGTGAATAGCGGAATCCAATCGTTAGACAACACGAAGACATCGAGGAATGGAACACGGAAATAAAACATCGTCACGCCAAACCACACCAATACCAATGCAACGACAACAACACCAGTGACCTTCATTGGCGCAGACAAATCTTTAACATCGTCTGCAAAGCCCAACGCTGCAATGAGCAATGCGGCAAGCACTACACCAATCAGCTCGGAGTTACCTGAAATGACGAGTGAAAATCGGTCCATTCGCCACGCAAGCAACAGTGCGGCAACCAATCCTCCGATGAATGCAATACCACCAACATTTGGGGTTGGTACCGGGTGCGCCCGACGTTCATCAGGTTCGGCCATCCATTTTCGTTTGCGTGCAAAACGCTGGACAAGCGGAGTCAAGATCGCTGTTACCATCGCGGCACATAGGCCGACGATCAGATATCCAGAAAGATCAATCACGCACGCTTTGAGTACACAGGGAACTTGGCACACAGGGCCGCAACCTTGGCGCGTACTTCTGATACAACTGCAGGATTGTTGCGGTTGCGCAACGTCTGTGCAATGTATTCAGCTATGAGCACCATCTCTGGCTCTTTCATCCCTTGCGTTGTTACCGATGGTGTTCCAATGCGCACACCACTCGTCACAAATGGGCTGCGTGGATCATTTGGAATGTTGTTTTTGTTCAATGTGATTCCGGCTTCATCCAACACCAATTGTGATTCTTTGCCCGTCAGTTCGGCATCGAAGGGCTGCAAATCGACCACCATCATGTGTGTGTCAGTGCCACCAGAAACCAACCGGAAACCCTGCTTTGACATTGCTTCTGCAAGAGCGGCCGCATTCTTCACAATCTGCTGTGCGTAGTCCTTGAAACTTGGCTGCAATGCCTCATGAAATGCAACTGCTTTGGCAGCAACTGCGTGTTCAAGTGGGCCACCTTGGCTTCCCGGAAACACCGCTTTGTCGATTGCGGCAGCGTGTGCAGCAGTAGTCAAAATGCAACCACCGCGTGGTCCGCGCAGTGTTTTGTGAGTTGTAAACGTCACGACGTCTGCGTACGGAACTGGGTTTGGATGCGCACCACCAGCTACAAGTCCGGCGATGTGTGCAATGTCAAACATCATCAATGCGCCAACTTCATCTGCAATCGCACGGAATGGCTTTGGCTCAAGCCGACGCGGGTACGACGTAGTTCCCGCAACAATCATTTTTGGTTTGTGCTTGATTGCAAGCTCACGAATTTGATCAAAGTCCAAGCGCTCATCTGTTGCACCCACACGGAAGGAATGAAAGTCGTACAAAATTCCTGACGCATTGACGGGCGATCCATGTGTGAGGTGTCCGCCGTGATCAAGACTTAAACCGAGCACGGTGTCTCCAGGCTTTAGCAACCCGAGATACACCGCCATGTTTGCACTCGCACCCGAGTGGGGTTGCACGTTGGCGTGATCTGCACCAAACAATTGCTTGATTCGCTCAATGGCCAACGCCTCAATCTCGTCAACTACTGCATTACCGCCGTAGTAGCGCTTGCCCGGATAACCCTCTGCATATTTATTTGTCAATACCGAACCTGTTGCCTCCATCACGTCGGGTGACGTGAAGTTTTCACTCGCAATCAGTTGCAGTCCTGTTACTTGACGCTCGCGTTCTTTGTCGATCAGTCCAAAAACTTCAGTATCTCGCTGTGATTCAGATGGCCAAGGCATTAGCGCGCTCCTTCTTGTTGTTCGATTTCGGCCAACTGAGCAACTCTGCGCTCATGTCGACCACCCTCAAACGGTGTGTATAAGAACTTTTCAACAATTTGTTCCGCTTGTTCAACGCTGACAACCCGACCGCCCATGCTGAGCACATTTGCGTCGTTATGCGAGCGAGCCATTTCTGCCAAATACAAGTCATTGCACAATGCGGCACGCACTCCATGCACTTTGTTGGCAGCAATCTGTTCGCCTTGACCACTTCCGCCCATCACGATGCCAATTTCTGCTTTGCCATCACGAACATCTCGTGCAACCGCTGCACAAATTGGCGGATAGTCAACACTTTCACTCGAATGTGTTCCGTGATCGACGACCTGATGCCCGGCCTTCGTCAAATATCCAATGAGGTGTTGTTTGAGGTCATAACCCGCATGGTCGGAACCAATTGCGATGACGCGAGAAGTGTGCGAAGTAGTCATTAGATTTCCGCAAGCGAGCATAGGTCACAAGGGCTTTACCCAATAGACACTGTGTAAACACTGAAAACTAGAGTTTGTGCCGTGACCCTCGACCCACGCACCCCTGTCCTCATCGGTCAGGCTCAGGTGAGCCAACACCACGATGATGTGTTCACTGCATTAGGACCAACACAACTGATGGCCGATGCGGTACGTGGCGCAATCGCAGATGCCAGCGTCGCTTCGCTCGGCACGATTGATGCACTGTACGTACTTCGATCGCTATCAAATCGCGAACCAAACCCTGGCCGCAGCGTGGCTCGCCAACTCGGTCTCACTGTCACTACAACTGGCCTCACACCGCACGGGGGCAATCTTCCACAGTCGCTCGTCAATCATGCTGCACTCGCAATTTCCTGCGGCGAGATGAACATGGTGGTGCTGACGGGCGGCGAAGCTTCTCGCTCACGCCGACGCGCTAAACAATCGTCAACGCAACCGTTGTGGATGAATGCGTCATCCGAGTCGTTGGCTGACGACGAACCAGTCACTACTGGCGACGAATTGGTCATGAATCACGAAGCTGAACTAGCGCTCAAGATTGCGCTTCCCATTCAGATTTATCCAATGTTTGAAACTGCACTTCGCGCGGCTGCAGCCCGAAGTGTCTCCGACCATCAACAACTCATCAGCGAACTGTGGTCGCGTTTCAGCAGCGTTGCTGCCAATAATCCACATGCTTGGTCACGCACTGCATACACAGCAGAACAGATCAGAACTGCGTCGCCAACTAACCGCATGATTGGTTTTCCGTACACCAAGCTGATGAACTCAAATAACGACGTTGACATGTCTGCAGCATTGATCCTGTGCTCTGCCGAACGCGCACAATCACTTGGTGTGCCGCGTGACCGATGGGTATTCCCACAAGCGGGAACCGATTGCCATGAACACAACTTCATCTCTCACCGCTGGACGTTCACCGATACACCAGCAATTCGCCTTGGTGGCGAATACCTCCAACAACTCACCGGCTTGGCAGCCAATGACTACGACTTTATTGATTTATATTCGTGCTTTCCTTCTGCCGTTCAGCTTGGCGCTCAATCACTTGGACTCAGTCTCAATCAGCAACTCACCATGACTGGTGGCTTGTCATTTGCAGGTGGGCCCTTCAACAACTATGTGATGCATGCAATTGCCACCACCATGCAAAAGCTGCGCGATACACCGAATTCCACAGGATTTATCTGGGCTAATGGTGGTTATGCAACCAAGCATTCATTTGGTGCATACGCAACCACTCCGCCACCTCGCGGATTTCTGCATTCGTCTCCACAAGCACATGTTGATGCATTGCCAAAACGCGAAGTGGCGACGCAGTTGCAAGCACAGGGGCCAGCAAAACTTGAGGCATACAGCGTGATGCATGGCCGCGATGGCGCTCCAGAAATCGTGAATGCTTCGGTCATTCTTCCCGACTCACGACGGGCATGGGCAACATCAAACGATGCTCAACTGGCAAACGAAATGTGCGAGCGCGAATGGGTTGGCGTTCCCGTGCGCGTAAATGACGCCGGAACCTTGCTGGCATGACCGATACATTTCCTCGCCAATACGCACGAACTCAACGCCTCACACTTGGCGAACCACGAAACATTGTTGCTTCACCAGACGGCAAGCGCGTGTTATTTCTGCGCTCGTCTTCTGGATCAGATTCGATGAACTCGTTGTGGCTGTGCAACGTTGAGCGCAGTACGGAAACATGTATCGCTGATAGTCGCACCCTCATCATTGATTCTCATTCGCGCGACGATTCACCTGAGGAGAAGGCTCGTCGCGAACGAGCTCGTGAAGGCGCTGCTGGAATTGTTTCGTTTTCATGCGATCAAGATGTTCACCATGCAGTCTTTGCTGTAAGCGGGCGATTGTTCATCTGCGACATGCATCATGTGAAAGAAATCGTGATTGCTCAACCAGCTGCAGGGTTGATCTACGACCCGCGCATCAGCCCTGATGGCAAACACATTGTCTATGTGCGAGGAAACAGCCTGTTTGTGTGCGACCAAGCAGGAAACGAACGCTGCCTGGCCGGTGAACCACACAACGATGTTTCGTGGGGTGTCGCTGAATTTGTTGCAGCAGAAGAAATGAACAGACACCGAGGATTTTGGTGGTCACCAACCAGTGATGCACTCGCAATTGAACGAGTAGATAACTCGCCCATCACACTCATCACCATTGCCGACCCTGCGCAACCAAAGGCCAGCCCACAAACACGCCGATACCCATTTGCGGGAACAGATAACGCAAGCACATCCCTGCATCTTGTCGATCTGTTCGGCGCATCGATCCCTGTTGTCTGGAATACGCATGAATATGAATACCTCGCCTCTGTGCAATGGAATTCGTTCGGACTCGTTATTTCTGTGATGTCACGGGATCAACGATTACTCGATATCCGCAAAGTGCAGTGCACCACAGGTGAAACCGAATCGCTGCATGTTGAACGCGATGATCAGTGGGTCGAACTGGTTGCTGGTGGCCCATCACTGATCTCCGAGAGTCAGGTGATGTGGTGCGGTGAAAGAAGCGGAGCACGAGCAGTGCTTGTCAATAACGTCGCCATCACACCTGCACACATTCAGGTTCGCGGCATCATCAGCGCCACATCTGAAGATGTGTGTTTTTCGGGCAACACACTCGACCAACCAACCATGCTTCATGCTTGGAAGGCACACATTGCAACCAACACGCTTACGCAACTCACACAAGGCGATGGAGTCTTCACTGTTTCACTTGGGGGAACCACCACCGTTGTTCGCAGTGCAACCATGCAACAACGTCGCTCACGAACGCTGGTCAATAATCATCACGAACTAACGAATAACGCCGAAGAGCCGCTGCTCAATGTCAACGTTGCATTCCACAGAGTCGGCCCTCGCGGTATCAGCACTGCAATCGTGTTGCCTGAACATCACGATGGTTCACCACTCCCCGTGTTGTTTGATCCATATGGTGGGCCACATGCGCAACGAGTGGTGCATAGCAGCCTGGCCTTTGCAGCGGCACAGTGGTTTGCTAACCAAGGGTTTTGTGTCGTCATTGCCGATGGCAGTGGAACACCTGGGCGTGGCAGCGCATGGGAACGTGAAGTCCACAACGACCTTGCAACATCTGTTCTCAATGACCAAATCGACGTTCTCAATCACCTCGGCGAGATTGCCCCGTGTGCCGACACATCGCGAGTTGCGATTCGCGGCTGGAGCTTCGGTGGCTACCTTGCAGCACTCGCAGTGCTTCGCGCTCCACAACATTTTCATGCTGCAATTGCCGGTGCACCTGTAACTGATTGGCGGTTGTACGACACGTTTTATACCGAGCGATATCTTGGCAACCCCACACTCGACGATGCACCGTATGAAGTTTCGTCGCTGCTACCCGATGCCAAGAAACTCACTCGCCCACTCTTGATCATTCATGGGCTTGCCGATGACAACGTGCTTGCAGCCCATTCGCTCGAGTTGTCGACAGCGCTCCTGCATGCAGGCAAGCCACACGAATTCCTGCCGCTCGTTGGAGTAACGCACATGACGCCGCAAGAAGTTGTTGCCGAAAACCTACTGTTACATCAGCTGAATTTTTTACGCAGAAGCTTGGTGCTGGGCTAACGCAATTCGATCACGACCAGCAAGGTCTTGGCGAATTTCAATATTGACGAGGCCGGCATTCTGCAACAAGTCACGAACATCATTGCCTTGGCGATAACCAATCTCCATAACGATCCAACCACTGTGTGCAAGCCACGTCGGCGCACCACTCACAACGGTACGGATATCTGCAAGGCCATTGTCAGGTGCATACAAAGCAGAGTGTGGTTCCCATGCATGAACATCGCGCGCAACTTCTTCATCATCATCGGCAATGTATGGCGGGTTACACAGTGCAATATCGATGGCACCCTTCAGTGATGCATCTAGCGCCTTCCACCAATCGCCAAGTGCCAGTCGAACACCACCACCTTTTTGTCCAACACCAACCAGGTTTCCGCGCGCAACATCAAGTGCGTCTGCAGATCGGTCCGTGAGCCACACATTGGACTTTCCGAGCGGCAACTCGTGCGTCATGCTGAGCCCGATTACACCGCTTCCCGTACCCAGGTCGACAATGTTGAGCGGTCGATCAATTTCTTTCAATCGTGTATTTGCCAGCGTAAGCGCTATGTCAACCAGCAATTCGGTTTCGGGCCGCGGTATGAGTACTCGTTGATCAATGAACACATCTAAATGTCGAAACGCCCAACGCTTCATCACGTATTGCAATGGTTCGCCTGCCAAGCGGCGGCGCACCATGTCGTGCAGTTGTTTTGCCATTGCAGAAGTGACGAAATCATTTAATGCTGCGCGAAACTCATCGCCATCTACTCCACTTGCGTGCTCACATAGCCAACGTGCTTCGTTTGCATCACCGAGTTGTTCAGTGGTGTGCGAGAGCATCTCGCTCCATGTCACCGCGTCTTCGGGTGTCATGTTGGGATTAGTCGTTTGCGGCGCCAGCCAACTGCTCAATCTGGAACTGCGTTGTGAGCGCATCCACGACTGGGTCAACGTTGCCCGCCAAGAAGTCTTGTAGCTGATACAAAGTGAAGCCAATGCGGTGATCGGTAATGCGGTTTTCTTTGAAGTTGTACGTGCGAATTTTCTCGCCTCGGCCGCCCTTGCCCACCTGGGCTTTACGCTCGGCCGACATCTTCTCGGCCTGCTCTTCTTCACGCTGTTTCAATAATCGCGATCGCAACACGGTCATTGCGCGCAGACGGTTTTGCAACTGCGAACGCTCATCTTGCATGGCCACCACAATTCCTGACGGCTTGTGGGTAATACGGACTGCCGAGTCGGTGGTGTTTACGCCCTGACCACCTGGTCCGCTCGCACGGTACACGTCAATCTGCAAATCCTTTTCGTCTATCGATACATCAACTTCTTCGGCTTCTGGCATCACCATCACGGTTGCCGACGATGTGTGAATACGACCCTGTGCTTCGGTAACTGGCACGCGTTGCACTCGATGAGGGCCTCCCTCAAAACGCATGCGCGTCCACACCGTGTCCCCCTTGAACAGCATGGTCACTTGGTTGATACCACCCATCGGTGACTTATCGAGCGAAAGCACTTCAACCGACCAACCGTTGCGCAGCGCCCACGCGCTGTACATATCGAACAGATCATGTGCGAATAAGTTGGCTTCTTCGCCACCTTCGGCTCCACGGATTTCAACGATGATGTTCTTACCATCGTTTGGATCCGCGGGAAGCAGCAGCACTTTCAGATTGGCTTCAAGTTCGGCAATTCGTGCAACAGCGCTATCAAGTTCGGCCTGCAGTTGTTCGCGCTCTACACCTTTGGCATCGCCCATCAATTCCCGAGCCGCTTCGGCATTGCCTTCCGCATCTTTGTATTCGCGAATACATTGCACGAGCGGTGTTTGCTGCTTGTATCTGCGCGATACATCGCGCAATTTGTTCTGATCGTTTAATACCTCGGGCGTGCCAAGGCTTTCCTCAAGAGCCACATATTCGGCTTCAATCTGAGAGAGACGTTCAAACACGATGCTTAGGCTACGGGCTAATCAACGACGAACTGGGGAAACTTCAACGAAACGCGCTGGATTACGCAATGACTGTGCCAATTTATGTAGCGATGGAGTGACATTGTTTGTATGAGTTGCAATGAATAGTTCCGCATTGGGCGCGGCACGCAAGCGTGCATCTGCGCCAAACGCCACTACGTCCACATCAATTGATGCTGTGCACGCGACAACCACTGGGGTGCCATTTGCCAATGTTCCTAACGCAACGCACGGCATCTCGTCTTTTACATTCATTCGTCTTACCGGTGGTTCGATGGGTTGAAGGTGTGCTGCGCCAATAAACTCAGGCGAAGCAACAATTCGATGACGAAGCAATCGCTCTGGTGCCAGACGATTTAATGGGTGTGGTACCGACCCCTCAGTGCGATGATCGCGAACGATGCCCGCAACACGAGCAAGCGACTCAACTGTTGCATCTCGGCCGTGCACCAACTGAAATGTTTCACGATCGTGTGCGCCAACGCCTATTTCAAGCCGTGCACCGTCGCCAGCATCGTCATTCACCACGCGACACACTTCAAGACCCAACACTTCTCCAGTGAGCAATCCGTGCTCGCGAACAACATCTGCGCCAGATGCTTCAATCATGAGTGCAAATTGCTCGTGTGTATCGGGAACTTTGGTTGACGGTAATGGCCCTGTTGCTGTTGCACGAGTTACGCGACCATTTGCGACATCCCAAATGGAAATGTCGGAATCAAACAGTTGCGCACGACGCGCAAGTACGTCTGCATCGCTTTCGGTCAAAACATTGAGCGAGACAATTTCGTTCTTGCCTGCCCATAACAACGCCGGGCTTAATGCACGAGCATGTTGTTCCGCAACATAAATCCAACCAATCGACCCCTGCAATGCGGCGTAACCAAAAGGAAATTCAACCGACTCAAATGAAGCCGTATCGGCGCCGCATTGCGACGCCGCCATGCGCAGGCGTGCGTCAGACACTTATGCGGTTGGCTGCTTAGCGATTTCGTTCAAGAAGTCGTCGTTGTTCTTAAATGTCTTCAAGCGATCGATCAACAACTCAAGACCTGGCGCAGCGTTTCCATCTGCAGCAAGTCCGCTCAACACGCGACGCAACTTCCACACCATCTGCAATTGCTTCCGTTCGAAAAGCAACTCTTCATGTCGCGTGCTCGATGCATCAACATCGATTGCTGGGTAGATACGACGCTCTGCAACTTTGCGGTCGAGGCGAAGTTCCATGTTGCCGGTTCCTTTGAATTCTTCAAAGATGGCATCGTCCATGCGACTATTAGTTTCCACAAGCGCAGTAGCCAAAATGGTCAAACTGCCGCCTTCCTCTACGTTGCGTGCAGCACCGAAGAACTTCTTTGGTGGATACAACGCACCAGCATCAATACCACCCGACATGATTCGTCCGGTTGCAGGAGCAGCCAAGTTATACGCACGTGACAAACGCGTAATTCCGTCCAAAATGATGACGACGTCTTCACCCATTTCCACCATGCGCTTCGCCTTCTCAATGGTGAGTTCTGCAATATGCGTGTGCTCTTCCGAAGGACGGTCGAATGTTGATGCAATGACTTCGCCCTTTACTGTGCGACGCATGTCAGTTACTTCTTCAGGACGCTCGTCAATCAGCAACACGATCAGTTTCACTTCTGGGTGATTCTTTTCAATGCTGGTTGCAATGGTCTTCATGACGGTTGTCTTTCCAGCCTTCGGAGGCGACACGATGATTCCACGTTGCCCCTTGCCAATTGGCGCAATGAGGTCGATAATTCGTGCGGTCATATTGTTTGGATCTGCTGCGTTTTCTAGACCCAACTTCGAGTCAGGGAACAACGGAGTGAGGTCTTCAAAACGAGGACGATTCTTCACCTTGTCGGCAGCAACGTTGTTGATCGTTTCCACATCGAGCATTGCCGGATTCTTCTCGTTACGACCTGCAGGCTTTGACATTCCTGAGACATGGTCACCTTTTCGCAAACCATACTGGCGAGTTAGACGAACCGAAATGTACGAGTCCTCGCGGCTTGGCAAGTAACCATTGACGCGCAGGAAGCCGTAACCCTCATCGCGCAAGTCCACATAGCCCGACACCTTTACTGGCTCGGTGCTGATTGGCTCATTGCTCTCTGGCTCGAATGTTTCGTAACGATCGTTGCCCTGTGGGCCTTCGTCGCGCGGACCTTTGCCACGGCGGCGACGGTTGCGATTGCGATTGCGATTGTTGTCAAACCCGCCACCATCAGTGCGATTGTTATCGCGGTCGCCTCGATCATTGTTGTTGCGATTGTTGTTATGACGATTGCTATTGCGATCGCCACGATCATTGTTGTTGCGATTGACATTGCGATCGCCACGATCTTGCTCACTTGCACGTCGTGCATCTGGCGCAACAGGAGTGCCTTCGTGTTCGGCTAATTCAATTTCCCAATCAGCAAGCGGCTCGCCATCGGCGCCAAGAACGGGGCCAGCGGTTGCAGGCGATTTCGCGGATGACTTTTCAGCCTTCGGCGCGTCTTCCTTTTTTGCTGGCTTCGGCGCAACTTCGGCTGGCTTCGTCTGCTCAAGGATCATCTCGATCAGTTCGGCTTTTTTGGCACGGGATGCCGACTTCACGCCAAGTGCGCCGGCAATGGCTACAAGTTGTTCGCGGTCTTTTGCTTCAAGTGCTGATTGTTCAAGGGCTCCACTGGCCACGAGGTCCTACTTTCAGGTTTAACGGGCGTTCACGTAAAGGTGAGTTGCCCTAACAACCGCAACTGCGTTACGCGAAACCCAAAATTTCGAGACGCTGAGTGCGGGGGCTGTGCTCGGGATTCCGAGACGTCTATAACCATAGCCCTTCGTTGGGCAACTGGCAACTTGCAGAACAATTCTCGTTAGTGGCACGAGGCGACAAAAGCCTCAACTGCTTGCAGATCATTTGGCAAGTTGATGATGCGTTCCTGACGGTCGAATAAGTCAGCAACATGATCGGGCAACGCAGGATGCACCCCAGTTGCCTGTTTCACTGCATTAGGGAACTTGGCCGGGTGTGCAGTCGCGAGCGTGATTGTAGGTACACCGGGTTCGGCACATGCCTCTGCCGATGCAATACCGATGGCCGTGTGTGGGTCGACCAATATTCCACTTTCGTTGTGAATGCTCTTCATCATTGCGAGAGTCTCTTCGTCACTTGCTCGATGTGCACGGAACGTTGGTTCGATCCATCGCGCGAATTGATCGGGCTTAACCGACAGGTTGCCGTTTTGACGGAACATGCTTAACTGCTCGGTCGTTGCAGCACCGTCACGATTGTTCATTTCAAACAACAAGCGCTCGAAGTTTGAAGAAATCTGAATATCCATACTTGGGCTGAGCGTTGGCACCACGGGCAACATATCCATGCTGTGCGTTTCAAAGAAGCGAGTCAATATGTCGTTGCTATTCGAACCGACAATGAGTTTTTCGATTTCGGCACCCATTTGCTTGGCAATCCAGCCAGCAAGAACATTGCCAAAGTTTCCTGTTGGCACGCTGAACGATGCCGAGCGACCGAGAGTTTCGAGCGCAGTGAAGTAATACACCGTCTGTGCCATCACACGTGCCCAGTTAATGGAGTTGACTGCTGACAAGTTGTTCGCTTCGCGGAATGGAACATCGTTGAACATTGCCTTCACTAAGTCTTGGCAATCATCAAAAGTTCCGTCGATAGCAACCGTGTGCACATTTGACGAAGTGATGGTGGTCATTTGCCTGCGCTGTACATCACTAACACGACCATGCGGATACAAAATAACGATGTCAACGTTCTTGCAGCCTTTTACGCCATCAATGGCTGCACTACCTGTGTCGCCACTGGTTGCTCCAACAATCATCACCCGTTGGTTGCGTTGCGTTAGGACATAATCAAACAGCTGCCCAATCAATTGCAGCGCAACATCTTTAAACGCAAGCGTGGGCCCATGAAACAACTCGAGGAGGTAATGCTCTGGCGCAATTTGCACCAGCGGCACTACAGCAGGATCACGAAAGGTGGAGTATGCGGTCTTGCACAGTTGCGCAAATACGTCTTGTGGAATCTCGCCTTCCACATATGGCGCCATTAATGAAGCAGCCTTTTCGGAGTAAGTCGCGCCAGCCATCTTGGGTTGCGACGGCCATGTTTGTGGCACGTAAAGACCGCCATCCGTTGCCAGGCCAGCAAGCAATGCATCGCAAAAGCCAAGCTCTGGTGCGCGACCGCGCGTGGAGACATACCGCATAGTTACTACAGGTTAGTTAGTCGGCAATCACGCGTAGAAGTGCGCCAACATGCATCACCACATCGAGTGTCTTCAACTCGGCGAGGCAAGTCTGAACTGCAGCCTCATTCGCATTATGTGTGAGGAAGACCAGGCGTGCTCCATTGCCGATTCCATCCTGTTCGGCTGCCCGAATACTCACATTGTTGCGGGCAAAAACACCCGTTACGGAGTGCAATACGCCAGGTTTGTCGGCCACTTCAAGCGGAATCAAATACTCACATGAAGTATCGGCCATGCGCTTTAACCGTGGAGCACTGAGCACACCAAGTGTTGCGTGGGCACCTTTATTGAGGTTGATAGACGCATCAATCACGTCGCCAAGCACCGAGCTTGCGGTTGGGTCGCCGCCTGCACCGCGGCCGTAAAACATCAATGAACCCGATGCTTCTCCATCGACAACAACGGCGTTGAAACTGTCGCGCACGGATGCAAGTGGGTGATGCATAGGAACCATCGCGGGATGTACGCGAACCGAGATCTCATCTTGTGCTTTATCGTGTTCGGCAATTGCAAGCAGCTTCACCGCATAACCAAGACGACGAGCAATAGCAATATCGGCAGGAGAAATCTTGCTGATCCCCTCGCTAAATACATCGCTCGCCACCACATTGCATCCAAATGCGATGCTGGCGATGATCGATACTTTTGCTGCTGCGTCCAATCCCTCAACATCTGCAGTTGGGTCGGCTTCGGCATAACCGAGTGCTTGAGCGCCAGCGAGTGCGTCGGCGTAGCTCTGACCCTCTTCACTCATCTTTGTGAGGATGTAATTTGTTGTGCCATTAACTATGCCGAGAATGCGCTTGATAGGTTCGCCACGCAAACTTTCGCGCAATGGGCGTATGAGTGGAATGCCACCACACACCGCTGCTTCAAACAACAAGTCAATACCTGCATCATCGGCTGCAGCAAATAGCTCGGCACCATGATGCGCAAGAAGCGCCTTATTTGCCGTGACCACTGGCTTGCCATTTTTTAGTGCAGCAAGAATCAGTTTACGAGGGAGTTCTACCCCTCCCATTAACTCGACAACCAAGTCAACCGTTGGGTCGTTAACGACAAACTCGGCATCGGTAGTCATGACATCGGAAGCAACCGAGCCTGAATGCGCTGCAGTGTTTCGAACAGCAACACGTGCAACTTCGAGGCGAACACCGCTACGCGCCGCGATCGTGTCGGACTGTAGTTTCACTAAGCGCACAAATGCGGCGCCAACGGTTCCGTGTCCAATGACTCCTAGGCGTACGAGGTGTTCCGTCATACCCTTCACGCTATTGGCTATTGGCTCACATCCAATCGGACCAAGTCCTCGTATGTTTCGCGTCGCACAACAAGTCGTGCATTGCCATTACGCACAAATACCACTGGTGGACGCGTCACTTTGTTGTAGTTGGAACCCATTGAGTGCCCATATGCACCAGTAACTGGAGTTGCAACTAAGTCGCCAACTTTTAGGCCTTCAGGCACCATTGCTTCATTAATCAACACGTCGCCGCTTTCGCAGTGTTTGCCCACCAAACGAATCGGTTGCGTGCGATCTGCGCTGGCATTTGCTGGCATGAACAACTCGTATCCGCTTCCGTACATCACGGGTCGTGGATTGTCGCTCATTCCACCATCAACCGACACATAGGTGCGCACACCCGGAATGGGCTTTACTGTTCCCACTTCGTACAGGGTGACAGCTGCCGAAGCGACAATTGAACGTCCTGGCTCGACAAATACTTGCGTTGGTTTACGCAGTTGTTCGGCAGCCGAAATTAGATGAGTTGACCACTCGGTAATTGATGACGCTTGCTCGCTTTCGACATAGGCAACACCTAAGCCACCACCAAACGTAAGTTGTTCAACTTCTAATTCGTTCGCTAAATCAACCATGATTTTTGCTGCGTGAGCAAAGTTTTCGACTGCAAACACATTCGATCC
>Ga0222714_10001556_pt1 | contig 25746 bp, 22 predicted proteins | sample C33_3DmetaG_FD_165048 | JGI IMG/M metagenome (GOLD analysis project Ga0222714, IMG submission 165048) | Estuarine water microbial communities from San Francisco Bay, California, United States - C33_3D | ecosystem: Environmental > Aquatic > Marine > Unclassified | place: USA: California...
GATTGCATTTCTTTTACCAAAACCTTAAATGACTCAGGAATTCCTGGCTCTGGAATATTTTCACCTTTAACAATTGCCTCATAAACCTTTACTCGGCCTAAGACATCGTCAGATTTAATGGTAAGTAACTCTTGTAATGTGTAGGCAGCTCCATACGCTTCTAGTGCCCAAACTTCCATCTCACCAAATCGCTGTCCACCGAATTGTGCTTTTCCGCCCAATGGTTGTTGCGTAATCATTGAGTACGGACCAGTTGAACGAGCATGGATCTTGTCATCTACTAAATGGTGCAGCTTTAAGATATACATATAACCAACAGATATTGGTTGCTTATATGGCTCACCAGTTCGACCATCAAATAGGTTTGCTTTTCCATCAGCACCGATTAAGCGCATACCATCTTTATTTGGCAGCGTTGAACCAAGTAGACCTGATAACTCTTCTTCTCTTGTGCCATCAAATACTGGTGTTGCCACCTTGGTATTTGCTGGTGCTTCGGCATAACCATTCTCTCGTAGAGATTGTTGCCACTCTTCATTACCTTCTAATTTCCAACCAGATTTAGCAACCCAACCAAGGTGAGTTTCTAATACCTGACCAACATTCATACGCCCTGGTACACCAAGCGGATTTAGTACCACATCAACTGGAGTTCCATCAGCTAAAAATGGCATATCTTCTACTGGCAAAATCTTGGAGATAACACCTTTGTTTCCATGACGGCCAGCAAGTTTGTCACCATCTTGAATCTTTCGCTTTTGGGCAACATAGACTCGAACAACTTGATTTACACCAGCTGCTAATTCAAATCCTTCAGCAGAATCTTGGATGCTAACGCCAATGATCTTGCCAGATTCACCATGTGGCACCTTTAATGAGGTATCCCGAACTTCACGTGCCTTCTCACCAAATATTGCACGAAGCAAGCGCTCTTCTGGAGTTAATTCAGTTTCACCCTTAGGTGTAACTTTTCCAACCAAAATATCGCCGGGCACAACATCTGCGCCAACACGAATAATTCCACGCTCATCAAGATCTGCTAATACCTCTTCTGAAACATTTGGAATATCGCGAGTGATTTCCTCTGCTCCTAATTTAGTATCGCGGGCATCAACTTCATACTCTTCAATATGAATAGAAGTTAATACATCATCTTGTACTAATCGCTGCGACAAAATAATCGCATCTTCATAGTTATGGCCTTCCCAAGACATAAATGCCACAAGTAAATTCTTACCCAATGCCATTTCGCCCATTTCAGTGCTGGCACCATCTGCCACAACTGCACCGGCCTCAATCTTCTCGCCTACTGAAACTACAACCTTTTGATTTCGGCTAGTTCCTTGGTTTGATCTAACAAACTTCTCAACAAAGTAAATATCAGTTGAGCCATCATCATTTTTAACCGTAACTTGGTCAGAAGAAACTTCAGTTACAACGCCAGATTTACGAGCAAGTAGTACATCTCCAGCATCAACTGCAGCGCGGTACTCCATACCGGTACCAACTAATGGTGCTTCAGCTCTAACAAGTGGCACTGCTTGGCGCATCATGTTTGCACCCATCAGCGCACGGTTAGCATCATCATGCTCTAAGAATGGAATCATTGCGGTTGCAACTGAAACCATCTGGCGAGGAGATACATCCATGTAATCAACCTCAGATGATTGAATATTTTCAACCTCACCGCCACGACGACGAACTAATACCCGAGGCTCTGCAAAGTGATTGTCATCAGTTAATGGCGCATTTGCTTGCGCAATTACATGCTCATCCTCTTCATCAGCTGTTAAGTAATCGATGCGGTCAGAAACTTTGCCATCAATAACTTTGCGATAAGGGGTTTCAATAAATCCAAATGGGGTAACACGAGCATAGGTTGCCAGGGATCCAATCAAACCAATGTTTGGTCCTTCTGGAGTTTCAATCGGACACATACGACCATAGTGAGATGGGTGAACATCGCGTACCTCAAAGCCTGCTCGCTCTCTAGATAAACCACCAGGCCCAAGCGCTGATAAACGTCGCTTGTGTGTCATACCTGAAAGTGGATTTGTTTGATCCATAAATTGTGAAAGTTGAGAGGTACCAAAGAACTCTTTGATCGAGGCTACAACTGGACGAATATTGATCAATGTTTGTGGCGTGATTGCTTCAACATCTTGGGTGGTCATGCGCTCGCGCACTACTCGCTCCATACGAGAAAGTCCGGTTCGTACCTGGTTTTGAATTAACTCACCAACGGTACGAAGTCTGCGATTTCCAAAATGGTCAATATCATCAGTCTCAACACGTACCTCTTTGCCGTACTCCATCAACGCATCTCCGCGATGTAGTGCAACTAAGTAACGAATTGTTCCAACAATATCTTCAATGGTTAGCAAGCCACGACTTAGATCTAACTCCATACCTAACTTCTTATTAATTTTAAAACGACCAACCTTTGCTAGGTCATATCGCTTTGCATTGAAGTAAAGGTTTTCAATTAAGTTTTGAGCTGCCTCTTTAGTTGGTGGCTCACCTGGACGAAGTTTGCGATAAATATCTAGTAATGCTTCATCTTGTGTTTCAACATTGTCTTTCTCTAATGTCAGCTTAATTGATTCAAACTCACCAAATTGCTCAAGAATTTGAGCACTGCTCCAACCAAGAGCTTTTAAAAATATTGTTACTGATTGCTTACGCTTACGATCGATACGAACTCCGACCATATCTTTCTTATCAACTTCAAACTCAAGCCATGCACCACGGCTTGGAATAATTTTGGCGGTGAAAATATCCTTATCGGAAGTTTTTTCAATTGTGCGCTCGAAATAAACACCAGGAGAACGAACAATCTGTGAAACAACTACACGCTCAGTTCCATTAATTACAAATGTTCCACGAGGAGTCATTAATGGAAAATCACCCATGAAAACTGTTTGTGACTTAATTTCACCAGTTATGTTATTGGTAAATTCAGCTGTTAAAAATAATGGCGCAGCATAAGTAATATCGCGCTCTTTGCACTCTGCGATTGTGTACTTAGGTGGTTCGAATCTATGGTCACGGAATGAAAGTGACATCGATCCTTGAAAATCTTCAATTGGTGAGATCTCTTCAAAAATTTCTTCAAGTCCAGATTGTTTTGGTACTTCGCCACGATTTGATTTCTCGGCATCATTAAGGCGAGCGCGCCATGAATCGTTACCTAGTAACCAATCAATACTCTCTAATTGTAAGGAGAGTAGATTTGGAACTTCTAGCGGTTCACGAATCTTTGCGAATGAAACACGACGTGGAGCTTGAGATTTAATTTTTGAAGCGGCCAAAGTTTCCTCCAGTTGTCAACTGCATTAAACACACGAAGACCACTAGGTCTTAGCCGCTATATGCTTTGGACCTATTGGTTTTTTAAAATTGTGAAGGGGCAGAGTATCTAACCGCTGCCCCTTCTGTCTAATCCTTAGGTTTTTTAGGCCTAGGTACTTACTTAATAGTTACCTTTGCGCCAGCCGCCTCGAATGCAGCCTTTGCCTTATCTGCTGTTGCCTTATCTGCCTTCTCCATCAAAGTAGCAGGGGTAGCATCAACTAGATCTTTAGCCTCTTTTAGACCAAGACTTGAGTTAAGGGCACGAACCTCTTTAATAACGGCAATCTTCTGTGAACCTGCATCTTCAAGAATAATTGTGAACTCATCTTGTGCAGCATCCGCAGCAGCGCCACCAGCGGCTCCGCCAGCAGCAGCAACTGCAACTGGTGCAGCAGCTGTTACATCAAACTCTGTTTCAAATGCTTTAACAAACTCTGTTAGTTCAACCAAGGACATATCCTTGAACTGACCTAGTAGATCTGTGGTGTTTAGCTTTGACATATTCTTTCCTTTTCTTCTAATCCCGACTCCAACTCAAGGTATGAGTACGGGGGTTGGGGTTCGGTTTTAGTTTTCAGTGCTTTCAGCAGCAGGTGCTGCTTCGGCGACAACTTCTGGTGCTGCTTCTTGAGCAACTACATCTTCAACCTTTTCTGCAACTGGTGCCTCAGTAACAGCTTCAGCAACTGGTGCCTCTACTTTTACTTCAGCAACTGGTGCTGGTGCACCAGCTTCCATCTTGATACGTAGTGCATCAAAGACTCGAGCAGCTTTAGCGATTGAACCTTTCATAGCGCCAGCAATCTTAGCCAGCAGAACTTCGCGGGATTCAAGATTAGCTAATTGCATAATCTCAGCAGTTGTAACTGCCTTACCTTCGAAGATTCCACCCTTAATTACTAGCAATGGATTTTCTTTAGAAAAATCTCGTAATGCCTTCGCAGCATCAATTGGATCACCTTTAATAAATGCCACAGCAGATGGGCCAGCTAGTAATGCTGGATCTAGATCTACGCCCGCCTCTTTAGCAGCAAGTTTGGTTAAGGTGTTTTTAACTACGGAGTACTTGTTTTTTGTACCAAGTGAGCGGCGTAGTTGTTTCATTAAACCAACTGAAAGCCCGCGGTACTCAGTTAGCACAGTTGCATTTGCGGTGCGGAAATCTTCAACGATCTCTGCCACAGCAGCTGTCTTCTCTGGGGTTGCCATTTGGCATCCTTTCTAAATAAGAAAAACCTCGGCGCATAAATGCACACGAGGTAATCGTTGGCACCTATGCGGGTTGTTTTTTAAACAATTACCTTTTAAAGATTTCCTTTAAAAGACCTGCAGTCTTTGGTTTCATCAATCTAGCTAATCTCTTAACCTGACTGAATAAGCCAAGGGTAGGCCTTTAGGCCCACCCAAGTCAAAAAAGGTTTTACTGAATCTGTGGTCCACCATCACGGGAGATTGAGGTATCAAGTTTGATTCCTGGGCTCATTGTGGAAGAGATTGTGGCGGATTTAATAAATCTACCCTTTGAAGATGCGGGCTTAGCACGCATTACCTCTTCAATTGCAGCGGCATAGTTTTCAGCTAATTGTTCGGCAGTAAATGAAACCTTTCCAATTACAAAGTGAAGGTTTGCATTCTTATCGATTCTAAACTCAATCTTTCCGCCTTTAATATCGGTAACAGCTTTTGCAACATCAGTGGTTACAGTTCCAGTCTTTGGGTTTGGCATCAAACCACGAGGTCCTAAAACCTTACCAAGTCGGCCAACCTTTCCCATTAACTCTGGAGTTGAAACTACTGCGTCATAATCCAAACGTCCCTTTGAAACTTCATCAATTAATTCATCAGCACCAACAATGTCAGCGCCTGCAGCCCGAGCTTCTTCAGCTCGCTCGCCACCTGCAAAAACTAATACTCGAGCAGTTTTTCCAGTTCCATGTGGCAAGTTAACTGTTGAGCGAATTGCTTGATCAGCTTTCTTTGGATCCACACCTAGAAAAAGTGCAACATCAACTGTTGAATCGTATTTAACGGTTGAGGTCTCTTTAACTAACTTCATAGCCTCACCTGGCTGATAAAGATTATCTAATTTAATCTTTTCTGCCGCGGCCTTATATTTCTTACTGCGCTTCATTTCTTCTCCTCTTGGTTAAATCTTGAAATAGTTTTCAAGATTGGGGTTGTGGTTAATTCGAACCAGCGAGGTTCTCCCACGGTTTTTAATTAATTAGAGACAGTAATACCCATTGATCTGGCAGTACCGGCAATAATTCTTGATGCCATCTCTAAGTCATTAGCATTTAGATCCACCATCTTTTGCTTGGCGATATCTTCAACCTGTGTCTTAGTTAGATTTGCAACCTTATCTTTGTGGGGGATAGCAGATCCCTTTTCAATTCCAGCCGCCTTTAGGATTAATCGAGAGGCTGGTGGAGTTTTTGTAATAAAGGTAAATGAGCGATCTTCGAATACAGTAATTTCAACTGGGATGATATTTCCCTTTTGGCTTTCGGTAGCTGCGTTATATGCCTTAACGAAATCCATGATGTTCACACCATGTTGACCAAGAGCAGGACCAACCGGTGGGGCAGGTGTGGCAGCTCCAGCCTGGATCTGCAACTTAATTAGTGCGGTTACCTTCTTCTTCGGTGCCATGTTTTTTCCTTTTCTTAGGTTAGTTAAATCTTTTGTACTTGGTGAAATGAAAGTTCAACTGGAGTCTCGCGACCAAATATGGATACCAATACTTTTAACTTTGCCTGCTCTGGCATGATCTCAGAAATAGTCGCTGGTAATGTCGCAAATGGTCCATCCATAACAGTTATGGACTCACCGATTGCATAATCAATATCTTTCATCTCAATCTTGCCGCCCTTCTTTAATGGGCGAGGAGCCAAGATGTTTTCCACCTCAGTAAGAGTTAATGGTGATGGGTGGTGAGCATTACCAACAAACCCGGTAACGCCAGGAGTATTTCTAACGCATGACCAAGACTCATCAGTTAGCTCCATGCGAACCAAAACATATCCTGGGAATACATTTCGCTTAACTACTTTAATAGCACCATTCTTTAACTCTCGAACCTCTTCCTCAGGAACTTCAATTTGGAAAATATAATCTTCCATATTTAAAGATTGGATTCGGTTTACTAAATTTCCCTTAACCTTCTTTTCATAACCAGCGTATGAATGAACTACGAACCATTCTCCTGGCGCGCTACGAAGGGCGGCTCTAAATTCAGCATTCTCATCATTTTCTTCAGCAGCACTTTCTTGAGCTACATCTTCAACAACAGGTGTAATAATTTCTTCAACAACTGGAGCTACTTCAGTGACAGCGAGCGCTGCTTCAAATGCATCCACTGGTGGATTAGCTGGCGTTTCAATTGACATCATATTTTCCTTTTCGCCTTAGCCAAATATCCAGAAAGTTATTCTTGTTAAAATTAAATCAAAGATCGAAACTATTAAAATTACAAATCCTACGAAAACTAATACCACCGCGGTGTAGGTAGTTAATTGATTACGGGTTGGCCAAACAACTTTTGCCAGCTCAGAAATAATTTGACGGTAGAACCGGCTAGTGCGACCGAAGATCCCCTTGGGTTCTTCAGTTGAGACGATCTCTTCGCTCATCTACCTTTTCCTTTCATCGCTGTGTAGTAACTTCTTTTTAAAACCAAACTTCTTGCAGGGCAGGAGGGACTCGAACCCCCAACCGGCCGCTTTGGAGACGGCAACTCTAGCCAATTGAGCTACTGCCCTTTGTCCCGAATTAAGGCATGAAAAATCATGGCCTAATACAAGCGCCGGGGGCGAAAGTGTAGAGGAGGTTATGTAAGAAGGTAAAACCAGGATAAATATGAAGCCACTTTTAGGCGTAGATGGCAGACTGTCCCCCCATGGGAGCATCCGAGAAATCCAGAGTTTCAAAGCGGGTTGCAGCGATCGCAGAATCTGCCACTTTAGCTGTTGATAGTAAAGCCAAAGCATTAAAGGCAGCCGGAAAACCAGTAATTGGTTTTGGCGCAGGCGAGCCAGATTTTCCAACGCCAGATTACATAGTTAATGCTGCAATTGAAGCGGCAAAAAATCCTACCAATCATCGCTATACCCCAACGCCAGGATTACCAGAGTTAAGAGATGCCATAGTTAAGAAAACTAAACGAGATTCAAATTATGAAATTACTGCAGAACAAGTACTAGTTACAAATGGTGGTAAGCAATCTGTCTACCAATCTTTTGCTGCAATTTTAGATCCAGGCGATGAAGTTTTACTACCCTCTCCGTTTTGGACTACATATCCTGAATGCATCAAGTTAGCAGGTGGTGTTGCAGTTGAAATCTTTGCTGATGAAACTCAAAATTACCTAGTAAGTGTTGAACAGCTTGAAAAAGCGCTAACTCCTAAAACTAAGGTGCTGTTATTTTGTTCACCCTCTAATCCAACTGGCTCTGTTTATTCACCAGAGCAAGTTAAAGCTATTGGGCAGTGGGCACTAAAAAATAACCTATGGGTCATAACAGATGAAATCTATGAGCACCTACTTTATGACGGTGCAAAAGCGCCAAGTATTTGTGTTGCAGTACCAGAGCTTGCAGATCGAACAATCATTATTAATGGTGTAGCAAAAACTTATGCCATGACAGGTTGGCGGGTAGGTTGGATGATTGGACCAAAGGATGTAATTAAAGCTGCAACTAATCTGCAGTCACATTTATCTTCTAATGTCGCAAATGTTTCCCAACGTGCTGCAATTGCTGCCCTAAATGGAGATTTGGCAGCAGTTCATAAAATGGGAGAAGCTTTTGATCGCAGACGTAAATTGATTGTTAAATTACTAAATGAAATTCCTGGTGTTAGCTGTCCAACCCCAACCGGTGCTTTCTATGTTTATCCATCGGTAAAGGGTGTATTGGGTAAAGAGATTCGAGGTAAGCGAGCTAACACTTCAGCTGAATTGGCAACTTTAATCTTAGAAGAGGCGGAGGTAGCAGCGGTTCCGGGCGAAGCTTTTGGACCGTCTGGATATCTTCGATTCTCTTACGCTCTTAGTGATGATGATATTTTGGAAGGAATTTCCAGAGTTAAAAAATTACTTAGTGAAGCTATTTAATCTAGATTTACGCCAACTAACTGGACTTCTGCCTCTAGTTTGATACCAAATTTTTCATAGACTTTTTTTCTAGCTCTTTTAGCAAGTTCAACAATATTTTCAGCTGTTGCATCACCTGAATTAGTTAAAGCCAGAACATGTTTGTCTGAAATTTGGGCACCAGCTAATTTTTCACCTTTAACAACTCCTGAATGTTCCATTAACCAAGCAGCAGAGGTTTTTATTTTGCCATCATTTTGTGGCCACCTAGGCGCATCGGCTGGCAGTTTATCGGCCGCAGATTTACTTAGAATTGGGTTTACGAAAAATGATCCAGCAGAATAAATCTCATTTTCTAAGTTAATCAACATTCCTTTACTTGCCCTTAATTTAAGGACGGCTTCTCTAACTTTAGTTACCTCAACTTGATCTCCAATATTTACTGATAATTGCTTGGCTAATTCAGCATAAGTAATTGGTAATGATTGAGCTCCTTTTCGTAATTGAAAAGTTACAGTCAAGATCACATACCTGCCAGGCTGCTCTTTAAAAATGGAGTTTCGATATGAGAATTTACATTCAGTATTAGTAAAGGTTTTTACCTTACCCTTACTCCGATCATAAGTTTTTACTCTTGCGATAGTTTCACTTACCTCATGCCCATAAGCACCAATATTTTGAATCGGGGCCCCGCCAACTGTTCCAGGTATTCCACTTAGTGACTCTAGATCTGCAAAACCTTTTTCAATACTTATCTCTACAAACTTATCCCAATCTTCACCAGCTGATACTTCAATCATCCCACCACTACAAGCGTCATAATCTAAAGCATTACCTTTACTTTCAACTCTAATTACTGTGCCGGCAAAGCCTGCATCACTAATTAATAAATTAGAACCACCACCTAAAATTAATATTGGTTCCTTTGCACTATCAGCTGCCTTAACAAATTCAATTAATTCTGCTTCGGAATGAGCATGCACAATTTTCCGAGCCGGGCCACCAACTCGTAGCGTTGTAAAGCTAGACAATTGCTCCATTACTTAAGCCTATCTGCGGGGTGCAAGGATTTCATTTTTACCTCTAAACCTATCCAAAATTCTTTGGTAATTCTTTTTGGAGTTCTTCTCTCGGTAATCAGGGTCAGTATCGTAATAACCATGATGCCTGCCCTGCTCTAGTGGCAGATCAATTTGAATTAACTTACCACCAGCGTCTCTCATTGCTAGCGATAACTCAATATCTGCATTTCGATAATACTTAGCACTTGGATTAGCTCCCCCTGCCTTTAATGTAAAAGATCGATTTAGTGCAAAGTAGTAACTAAATAAAACATCTACCTCTCCTGATCCCTTATCTTCCGTGCTCCGCCACTCATCAGATAAATTCACTAATCCACCTTTCCAGCCAGCCCCTTGGTAACCAGATTCCAGCGCCGCTAAAGTCTTAGGAATTGGGTCTGCTAAAAATATTGTGGATGGATCCATAATTATCAAGTAATCCTCGGTATGGTGATTTAAAAACTGATTAATTAAATTACCCCACCCAAGAGGGTTTTTATCCTGAGAAATACTTACCTGGCTTGGATCGAATAAATTTTGTTCAAGCCAATTACTCTTGCCGTTAGCATGAATACTTACTGGCGTTTTAGTAAAATTCTGGATTGAAAAAACACACTTTTTTAAATCTTCAACAAAACCCTCTGCAATTAAGCAAATTCTGATTGACCCAGCCATTGGCGGGCTTTAATTAACGTGTTTCGCGGTGAAGCTGAGAAGATTTACAACGCGGGCAGAATTTTTTTAACTCTAACCGATCTGGATCATTACGGCGGTTTTTACGAGTTATGTAATTTCGCTCTTTACACTCAACGCATGCCATTGTAATTTTCGGACGAACATCTGCACTTTTACTTGCCATAGTTGAGCTCCTAGCCTTGTAGTTAAATTAACTTTTGTTAATTTCTTATGAGGTGAGGTTACCTGACCTGCACCATTTACTGAAATTGATATCAATTTCTATCGTAATTTTGGTTCTGTAGTACTTGTAGCGGAGGCGGGATTTGAACCCACGACACAGCGATTATGAGCCGCTTGCTCTACCAAGCTGAGCTACCCCGCCAAACTTATTTCTCTTCTATATTAAATTGTGTTCGAGCCCCCTAACGGAATCGAACCGTTGACCTTTTCCTTACCATGGAAACACTCTACCGACTGAGCTAAGGGGGCGAAGTGCTGACTAAGGATACAACCCACCTTTATGAATTACGAATTACAGCCAAATTACTTTAAGTAAGCCTTTTTTGCAATCTCAATACGCCTATTTTTATATGTAGTTGAAGCTCCAACAATAAGGTGCTCAAATGGGCTTTGATTTTTTATTAATTTATGTAATTCATCTCGCTGATCAATCTCAACCAAATTTATCTCGCTGACATTGCTGCTAGATTCATTTTTGTATGGCTTTAATGATCTGTATGCGTAAGATAAAAGTTGTAGTAATGAAAATGCAGTTCTTCGCCAACCTCGGCCAAAAGTATTTTTAAGTTTAAGTTTGAGTAAGGTACTATTTATTTCTGAACGATTTTTTGCTGGTTTATTAAGTAAATCCTTAAATATTTCAGCAACATCTATAGCACCGGTTACCTGAGGTAATTTAGCGCAATTTAAAGTAAGTTCATTTCTAAGCTCTTCAGATGAAAGTAGTCTTGCACTCTCTCTAATTTCCTCTAAATTAGATTGATCCACAGTTAACGCCATTTTATTATCTGCCGCCCACTTAGCTCTGGCTGCTTGATTATCAGTTCCTCTTACATTTGGAATAAATAAGGTTGGGATTTTTGCAGCTAGTTCTTCATGAACGCTGTTATAACCAGCAGCACAAATTGCAGCATCGAAAGCATTTAAGACATTAGCTAGTGGAAAATATCGAACCACCTTAATTTCTAATCCCGAAGGTGCCAGATTCTCACCAGAAGAGGTTATTGGATCCTTAGTTAAGACAACTTGTAAATTTGGCCACGAAGTTAACCCTGATAATGCAGCAGTTAATTTGGAGTTTAAATCCGCCTCTCCTATTCCTAATTGCACAAGTATGGCTGGACGATTTAAATCTAAACCTAACTCCTGGCGAGCCTGTTGCTTGTTAAAAGATAATTCTGGTTTATAGATTGATATAGGTTTTACAAGTACAGAATCGTTTCTATTTGTGGTTGGACCTTTATCATAATCTTGACCAAAATCACCCGGAGTCACAACTAAATCCATCATTTGTGATTGCAGCGTAAGCACATACTTCCGAGGAGTGTTCTGCCAAAAACCTCTTCGTACCCAAACTAATTTAACTCTTGGTCTTAAACGTTTAATGCTTATAATTCCTGGATAAGGTACCACTCCATCAAAACTTACTATTGATGCATCTGTTTCATCGATTAACGCAACTAGTCGATCTCGAAGATATGCATCCCACTCTAAACGTCTCATCCACTTTCTATCTCTACCTGGAATATATTCAAATCGTACGCCAGCAATTTTTGGTACTTCGATAACGCCTGCTGCCATTGAGACTATTATTGGGTCTGAAAATTCTTTTAACTCAGCAGCAATTGCACTTGAACGCGTTAGATGACCCATGCCAATACCATTACTTGTAGCTAAAATTATGGTTGGCTTCTGCATGTATTTAGTATAACTAAACTGAAATTAGATTCATTTACTTGCTTGATAGTGAGCAATATTTTCTATTATTCTTCAGATATTTGGAGTAATTTCAAGAATTTTTGCGGTGGTAAGTAGATATCTATTAAATTAGGTTTAATCTTATCCCATGGCTAAGTTAGTAACTAAATTTAATCCAATCCCTATATTTATTGGTGGTACTGGGCGTAGTGGAACAACAATTGTCGGTGACCTTTTAAATGAACATCCAGAAATTAGAACGAGCTTGCCTACCGAGATTAAATTTTTGGCAAATCCTGGAGGCCTATTAGACTTTACTTTTAGTCGCCACAAAAATATTGATGAACCTCAAAATAAAGTTTCAATCCTAAATTACAGAACCTATCGAAAAAGGAAAAGGAAAGACCGAGAACAATTCAGTGAGTTTTTGGATTTGGTTTGGAGCAAATGGTGGGAAATTGATGCTCCACCACCTCATGGCAGGGGGTTAACTTCAGGAATTACAAAATTAAAGCTTGAAAGATTACTTAATCGGCTGAGAAAAAATTACCGCCGTGACCGAGTTAAAGCTGCTAACCAATTTATGTTGGGATTGATATCTAACCAAGATACTGCAGGAGAAGAAAAGTACTGGGTAGAAACAACTCCATTAAATATTGCTAATGCCACCAGAATTATAAGAGTTATTCCCAACGCTAAATTCATTAATATGATGCGAGATCCTAGGGATGTTATTTCCTCTTTACTTACTAAGAATTGGGGACCTAATACAGCACTTGAGGGAATAGAGTGGATTGAAAAAAGACTTACCAATGGCCATAAATGTCTTAGTGCAATACCTGATAGCCAACAGATAACTATAAAGTTAGAAGATTTAGTGATCGATAAACGAGAAGAGACTTACTTACAACTACTTGAATTCTTAGGTATTGAGGATTCGCCAAAAATGAAAAACTTTTTTAATTCAAAGATGACTGTAGCTGCTGTATCTAGTGGACGCTGGAAAAATGAAGTGGCAGATCCTATTTTTGACCAGAAGTACTCGGAAATGATTGAAAGATTAAAAACAATAGGAATAGCAACCTACGGGAATTAAACTTATAAATTAAGTGGTGGCGGGTGAAGGATTTGAACCTTCGAAGGCAGAGCCGGGGGATTTACAGTCCCCTCCCATTGGCCGCTCGGGCAACCCGCCAGGATTGTTAAGCGAAGCGAAGTCTAAAGCCTAATTGGTTGTTTACCAAAAGTTATATTACTAATCAGCGTATCTTGCGATGAATCTAACATGGTCAGGATTCAATTCAGCTACATTGCTGACGCCTAATAATTTCATAGTCCTGGTAATTTGGATCCGAAATATTTCTAATGATTTATCAACACCAGATTTTCCACCTGCCATTAATCCATAAAGATAAGCACGCCCAATCCAGGTGAACTTAGCTCCAGCCGCTAACGCTGCAACCACATCCTGGCCATGCATTATTCCAGTATCAACATGCACTTCGGCTTTATTGCCAATCTCTTTTACAACTTCAGGTAATAAATGTAGTGGAACTGGTGCTCGATCTAATTGTCTTCCCCCATGGTTGGAAAGAATAATTGCATCCGCTCCTGATTCTATTGATTTAACCGCATCGCTCACATTCTGTATACCTTTTACTACTAGATTTCCTTGCCATTGATCTCTAATCCATTTTAAATCTTCATACGTAACTGTTGGGTCAAACATTGAATCTAGAAGTTCAGCAACTGTTCCATTCCAGGAATCCAAAGAAGCAAACTTCAGTGGATCTGTTGTTAAAAAATTCATCCACCATGCAGGTCTTGGAATTGCATTAATTATTGTTCTAGCAGTTAGTGAGGGAGGTATTGTCATTCCATTTCTAACATCTCTTAATCTGGCTCCTGCAACGGGAACATCAACTGTTAAAACTAAGGTATCAAAGCCAGATTTTTTAGCTCGATCAACTAGTGCCATACTTCGATCGCGATCTTTCCACATGTAAAGTTGAAACCAATTTCGCCCATTTGGTGCTGCATTTGCTACATCTTCTATTGACCTAGTTCCCATAGTTGAAAGCGTGTAAGGAATTCCAGCATCAGCTGCTGCGCATGCTCCGGCATACTCACCCTCAGTTTGCATCATCCGAGTAAAACCTGTCGGTGCAATGCCAATGGGCATTTTCATAACTTTGCCCAACATATTTACCGACAAATCTAACTCTTTAACATTGCGCAATATATTTGGTTGAAACTCTAATTTCTCGTAAGCATTTCTTGCCCTAGTTAAACTCGACTCAGTATCTGCTCCCCCATCTGTGTAATCAAATGGTGCTTGTGGTGTTCGGCGCTTAGCAATATCTCGTAAATCATAAATTGTTAAAGCTTTTGATAATCGTCTCTTTGTAGGGCTAAATATAAATTTCCTAAACCGAAGTAGTTGCGCTAAATCCTTAGGACTTGGAATACGGCGCTTAATCTTTACCTTACTCAAACTCACTCCAGTCGCAGTTGTTAGAGCATTATGATTTAACTAGTAAAGTATAGACATGGCCGACAGTAGTTTCGATATCGTCTCAAAAATTGATCAAATGGAGTTAGATAACGCATTTAATCAGTGTGATCGAGAGCTAGCCACTCGATTTGATTTCAAAAATACAGGCACCAAGATCGAAAAATCTGGGGCAAGGGTGGTTATTGAGTCTGATACTGAAGAGCGAGCAAAGGCTGCATTAGATGTATTTAAAGACAAACTTGTTAAAAGAAGTGTCTCTTTAAAGCACCTTGATCCAAGTGAGCCAAAACTTAGTGGAAAGACTTACATCATAACTTGCGAGTTTAAAGAGGGCGTCTCAACAGAGAACGCAAAAAAGATTGCAAAGTATTTGAAGGATTCAGGACCAAAATCAATCAAGGCTCAGATTCAAGGAGATGAGCTAAGAGTTTCAAGTAAGAGTAGAGATGACTTACAAGCTGCAATTGCGTTGATTAAAAAAGAAACTTGGGAGTTTGCAGTTCAATTCACCAACTATAGATAATGAATAGAGTTTTTAATTGAAGCTAAATGGCACCGGAATCGCCTATGGCGTTGGCGCTTATGTTATTTGGGGACTACTCCCAATTTATTGGCGGTGGCTAGAGCGCGCATCCTCATTTGAAATACTTGGACACCGTGCGATCTGGTCGCTAGTAGTTTGCTTATTATTTTTAGCTTTCCAAAAGCAATTAAAAAGTACATTCAAATTATTAAAAAATCTAAGAACTTTTTCACTCTTGGCATTAACCTCATTACTTTTGTCAGCTAACTGGGGTATTTATATCTGGGCAGTCTCAGTTGACCGTGTAGTTGAAGCAGCGCTAGGTTATTACATAACTCCACTAGTTGCAGTTAGTTTTGGAGTATTTGCTCTAAAAGAAAAATTACATAAACAACAACTTATTTCAGTACTTCTTGCCACAATTGGCGTGCTGATTTTAACTTTTACTTATGGTCGCCTTCCCTTAATCGCTATTGGCTTAGCAGTAAGTTGGGGATCATATAGTTTGATTAAAAAACAATTAAATGCTGGAGCATTAGAGACTTTATCGATAGAAACAATAGTTGCCTTCATTCCAAGCTTCTTCTATGTCTCATACCTTCTTAATAATAATGAAGCAGAATTTGGACAAGATTGGGGATTTTCCATAGCACTTGCGAGTGCTGGTTTAGTTACTGTAATACCTTTACTTTTGTTTAATGCAGCAACCACAAGACTTCCACTTACGATTACTGGGCTTCTGCAGTACATAACTCCTAGCATTATGTTTTTAATTGGAATTGTGGTATTTCATGAACCACTACAACTTACAAAGTTAATCGGGTTTATTTTTATTTGGATTGCTTTAGTAATACTAGGTAAAGATTTAAGAAAATCAGGTGGATCTATTAACTAAAACGTGCGCTACATTTTTTAATGCCTCTTTTGCCGCCCCATCTGGGAGACTAGATATTAAATCATTAGCCTCTTTTGCAATATTAGCAAGGTATTTGCGCACATCTTCTAAAGCTTTATGAGATCGAAGTTGAGTAATTACAGTTTTTAACTCATTTTCTGCTACTGGTCTATTTAACTTTGCGATTAATTCTTTGTCTTCAGGAGCATTTGCCGCCATGACATATAACGTCACCAGAGTCGGTATGCCTTCTTTTAAATCTGTGCCGGGTGTCTTTCCTGAAGCAGTTGAATCGCTAGTTACATCCAATAGATCATCTGCAATTTGAAAAGCAATTCCTATTTTTTCTCCAAATTTGGTTAATATCTCAACTATCTCTGGCTTTGCACCAGATAAAAGGGCGCCAAATCTTGCACTTGTTGCGATTAAAGATCCCGTTTTATCTGAGACCACTTTTAGATAATGTTCTATTGGCGTTAAGCCTTCAGACTCTCCTTGCGTCTCTTTAATTTGACCAATTACTAGTCGCTCAAAAGTTTTAGCTTGTAACTTAACTGCTTCTGGACCTATGTCAGCAAGCATGTCTGAAACTTTAGAAAATAAATAATCGCCGGTTAAAATTGCTACTGCATTGCCCCATTTAGTATTTGCACTTGTAACACCCCGCCTAAGTAGTGCGTCATCCATAACATCATCGTGATATAAAGTTGCAAGATGTGTAAGTTCACATGAAACCGCGGCTTTGATAATGTCATAGTTTGTTGGATCACCAAATTGCGCAGCGATTAATGTTAAAAGTGGCCTTAAACGCTTTCCACCGGCTTCAACTAAATGCCTAGAAGTTTCTATGACTAATGGGTATTCGCCTTCAATATGAGATCTAAGTAGTAGCTCTACTTTTGCCATATCGGCCAATAAAGTAGCTTCTAAATTTTTATCTAAATTAGGTATTCCTATTGGATTCATTATTTAATTAAGTTTGCAAAGTTATTTGCAGTATTTAAAATAATTGAGGGGAAAATTCCAAGAACAAATGTTATTAGGGTTGCAATAGCAATTGAAATTCTGCTCTTTATTGAGGGAATTACTACTGAAACTGAATCATTGGCTGGGTCAGTAAAGAACATCATAATTATTACTCTGACATAGAAGAAAGCTGCAATTGCACTTGCTAAAACTCCAACTACAACTAATAATGTATTTCCTGATTGGTAAGCTGCTGAAAAGATTGCAAACTTTCCTATAAACCCAGAAGTTAGTGGAATTCCTGCAAAACTAAGTAATAAGAGTGAAAACACTGATGCAACTAATGGAGATTTCTTGCCTAGCCCAATCCATCTGTTTAAATCACTTACTTCGCCAGTTGAATCACGAACTAGTGAAATAATTCCAAAAGCTGCAAGTGTGGTAAATCCATATGCAAATAAGTAAAAGAGTGAAGCTGCAAGCCCTTCTTTACTTAATGCGATAACTCCTAATAATAAAAATCCAGCATGTGCGATTGATGAATATGCCAGCATACGCTTTACATCACGCTGGGCTATAGCAACTACTGATCCAAAAACCATCGTTATTATCGCAATTACAGTAATAATTGGCTGCCATAAAGTTTGTGATTCAGCGAAGCCTACGTAAAATAATCTTAAAATTGCTCCAAAAGCTGCAACTTTTGTACATGCAGCCATAAACCCAGTTATTGGAGTAGGCGCTCCTTGATAAACATCAGGCGTCCAAGAATGAAATGGAACTGCACTAATTTTGAATAATAAGCCAACAGACATAAATATTATTCCAATATATAGGAAAATATCATTAGCACTTCCCGCTGAAGCACTTATATCAACTAGTGAAACACTTCCTGAATATCCATAAATAAAGGCTGCTCCAAATAAGAAAAATGCCGAAGAATAAGCTCCAAGTAAAAAGTACTTCAGCGCTGCTTCTTGAGAAAGTAATCTCCTTCTTCGAGATAAGCCTGCAAGTAAATATAGAGGTAGAGAAAATACTTCTAGGGCGACAAACAAAGTAATTAAATCGGTTGCTACCGTAAAAAGCATCATTCCGGCAGTTGCAAACATGAAAAGAGGGAAGATCTCAGTCTGCTTTACTTGTTGTTGGGTTGCAATCTGTTCCTCAACTGAACCTGGGATAGTAGATGCTCGGGCAACAAAATTATCTTGATCTGCAATTAGTAAGACTGCAACTATGGCCAGAACAATAATCGTAAATTGTAAAAATATACCTGCTTTATCAATTGTCACAGAGTCAACTGCGGCTGTAGTCGAAGACATATCTCTAATTTGCCAGATCTGAAGTAGCGCTAGGAGTAATGCCCCAATACTTACGGTAAGTTGAACTGCAGCGCGATGTGTCTTACCCAGAAAGGCCTCAATTAAAACTCCAAGAACAGCTGCAGCAAAAACAATTAGCATTGGTGAAAGTAGTACATAACTAAATGATGGTGCGCTTAACATTATTTACCAACCTTTGCCACTGGGTCTGAGTAACCGGCATTAATCACAATTTTCTCTGCTGTTGGATTAATCAAATCTAAAACTGGTTTTGGATAGAAACCCATTAGAACAATTACTAATATTAATGGTGATATTGCAACTTTTTCTCTTATGTTCAGATCTTTAAGATTTTCGTTTCCGCTAACAATTGGACCATGTAAAGCTTTTTGAACTGGAATTAATATATAAAGTGCTGCTAGAACTATTCCTAAAGTACCAATCACTGCTGCAACCGGATAGCGCGTATAGGTTCCGACTAGAACTAAAAATTCACTAACAAAACTAGACAGTCCTGGCAAAGCCAAGCTAGACATTCCAGCGATAAAGAATGTCCATGCCATTACTGGTGTGACTCTTTGGAGTCCGCCAAAATCTGAAATTGTAGAAGATCCTCTTCGCCAAATCATCCAACCAGCAATTAAAAACAGTGCAGCTGTAGAAAATCCGTGATTGATCATATAAAGGGTGGCACCAGACATGCCTTGAGAGGTCATTGCAAAAATTCCCATCGTAATAAACCCAAAGTGGGAGATAGAAGTAAATGCAATTAAACCTTTTATATCTCTCTGGCCGATTGCCATAAATGCACCGTAAATAATTGAAATAACTGCCAATGTAATAATTAATGGTGTAAATGTTTTTGTAGCATCTGGGAATAATTGAATACAAAATCGGATCATTCCATAAGTTCCTACTTTATCGAGCACTCCTAGTAATAGAACTGATGTGCCAGGGGTAGCTGACTTTGCAGCATCTGGAAGCCAGGTATGAAATGGCCACAGTGGAGCTTTTATTGCAAATGCAATGAAGAATCCAAGAAATAGAAGGTACTCCGTTTGATTATCAATTTGTAAAGTTGCCAATTTAGCTAAGTCAAAAGTTGCACCAATTTGGTTCCCTGAAATCACATAAATTCCTATAATTGAAGCCAACATTAGAAGGCCGCCAAATAAGCTGTATAGTAAAAATTTAACAGCTGCTGCTGATTTGTTACCTGTACCGTAACCACCGATCAAAAAGTAAATTGGAATTAGCATCGCTTCAAAAAACACATAAAACAAAAATAGATCTGTGGCTGCAAAAACACCTATCATGAGTGTTTCTAAAACTAATATTAAAACATAGAATATTTTTGTATTCCATCGACCAGTATCAGATTCATGCCAAGTAGCTAAAATTACAATAGGAACTAAAATAGTAGATAGAAGAATTAAGACCAGCGAGATACCATCTACTCCAACGGCAAAATTTACATTAAATGCTGAAATCCAAGAGTTACTTTGAATAAATTGAAATTCAGTACTTGCTTTATCAAATCTAACTGCTAACAAAATAGAAAATAGAGCAATTAGGAGAGTAATAATAAATGCAGTGCGCTTAATTAATTCGCTTTTCTTGGCCGGAATTAATAGGACAATAAGTGCTCCGATTAAAGGAGAGATACCAACTAGGGTTAATAAACTCATGCGGTTACCACCCAAATTACAGCAATTAAACTTAGTACGCCGATGACCATCATCAGTGCATAACTTCTAACATATCCATTCTGCAAAGAGCGCAGTTTGCTTCCGGCGCTAATAGATACAACTCCTACTGATCTAACCGCTCCATCTATTACTAAGTGATCGATATTTAAAAGCTTTTGAATCAAAGACTGTCCAGGGCGCATAAATGCTGCCTCATTTAGTGAATCTTGAAACAGGTCTTTTCTTGCAGCAATAGTTAACTTTGAAACTTTCTCTGGTGCTGTATCTGATTGGTCTCCGCGATATTTTCTTACTGCTATTGAAACTCCAATTATCACAACTGAGATTGTCATTAGCGACACCGTTGTGTGTGAAAACAACTCTTCAGCATGGTGTTCTTTTAATGGATTAACCACTGGCTCAAGCCAGTTAACCAAACTCTTACCCCTTGATAATAGATAACCAGATGCAACTGATCCAATAGAGAGTAAAGCGATTGGAATTAACATTAAAGCCGGGCTTTCATGAGGCTCATCCTTATGACCCCAACGTTCATTCCCAAAGAAAGTAAGAATTACAACTCGCGTCATATAAAAAGCTGTAATTGCTGCACCAAGTAGAGTTGCAATACCTAGTGCTATGCCTTTTATACCACCTGCATTGAATGCTGTTTCAATAATTTTATCTTTGGAGTAAAAGCCAGCAAATGGTGGAACGCCAATAATGGCTAGGTAACCTAATCCAAAAGTAATTGCTGTAATCGGCATGAATTTACCTATGCCACCATACTTTCGCATATTAACTTCATCTTTCATGCCATGCATTACTGAGCCAGCACCAAGGAACATGCTTGCCTTAAAGAATCCATGAGTTAATAAATGCATAATTGCAAATGCGTAACCAATTGGGCCTAAACCTGTTGCCAAAATCATGTATCCAATTTGAGACATTGTCGAAGCGGCCAATGCTTTTTTAATATCATCTTTTGCTGTTCCAATAATTGCGCCAAACAGTAATGTAACTGCACCAACGATTAGCACCATTAGTTGAGCAATTGGAGCTTCATCAAAAATAAAACTTGATCTGGTAATTAAATAAACACCTGCAGTTACCATCGTTGCAGCATGAATTAATGCTGAAACAGGTGTTGGTCCTGCCATTGCATCACCAAGCCAAGATTGCAGTGGAAATTGTGCTGACTTACCACATGCTGCCAGCAACAACATTAAGCCAATAGCAGTAAGTTGGGCAGTTGAAGCTGCATCTGTCTGCTCTTTAATACCTGAAAAAGTTACGTCGCCAAATGTTGCAAAGGCAATCATTATGGCAAGTGATAGACCGACATCACCGACTCTGTTTGCAACAAAAGCTTTTTTTGCTGCAGTTGCATATGCTGGTTTTTGATTCCAAAAACCAATCAACAGGTACGAAGCCAAGCCCACACCTTCCCAGCCAACATAAAGATTTAGGTAGGAATCACCTAACACCAGCAATAACATCGATGCAATGAATAGGTTTAAATAAGCAAAAAATCTTCTTCTATCTAAATCATGAGACATATAAGAAATAGAGTAGATATGAATTAATGTGCCCACGCCAGTAATAAGTAGTACAAAACAGATTGAAAGTTGATCAAGTAACAGTGAAGCATCGACATTAAATGAACCTACAGAGATCCAAGTAAATAATTTTTGTACTACCGCTCGATTCTCTTCGGGTCTAGCTTGCATCGCAAAAAATTCGATCACACCAATTACAAAGGTTGATGCCGAGACCGTTGTGGCCGCGATATGACCCCAGGAGTTTGCCCTTTTGCCCACTAGTAAAAGAATTGCAGAGCTAAAAAGTGGCAGTGCAATGAACCAAACTAAATTTTCAGATATCTGCATTTTATCTCTTCAACAAACTTGCGTCATCAACGGATGCAGATCTACGGGACCGATAAATCGTCACAATAATTGCTAGTCCAACTACTACTTCACATGCTGCAACTACCATCGTAAAGAAGGCAACCACTTGGCCTTCTAAATTTCCATTAATTCGAGCAAAAGTAACAAATGCAAGATTTGCAGCATTAAGCATTAACTCAATACACATAAACACAACAATTGCATTTCGGCGAACAATCACACCTACAGCACCGATTGTGAATAAAATTGCAGCCAGATAAAGATAGTTAGCAATAGGCATTACTTATCTTCCTCTGCTTCCTCTTTTAATTGATAATTTGCACTTTCAATCATGTCACCGCGCGCTTCAAGCACAGCAGATATTGATGTTGGTGCAGGACTTCCTGTTGGTAATAACGCAGGAACATCTACTGCGTTATGTAATGCATATACTCCAGAACTTGGTAATCCAGCTGCATCTTTAAGTTCACCTTTTCTAAATCGAGCTATAGATAAATCTCGCTGCGCAAATTGTGATTTAGTTTTCTGGCTATGTGCCAAAACCATTGCCCCGACTGCAGCCGTAATTAGAAGTGCTGAGATTACTTCAAAGGCAAAGACGTACCTGGTAAAAAGAAGTTCAGCTATTCCTAGAGCATTGCCTTGTGCATTTACCTCGCTAAGCCCTACTACATCTCTACCAAATGTGGCTCGAGAAATTAGAGTTACAAGTAATCCTCCAAAGCCAACTGCTGCCACAATAGAAATTGCTCTTAAGCCTTTTATGGTCTCTACAAGTGAGTCAGAGGTATCAACTCCTACTAACATTAAAATAAAAAGAAACAGCATCATTACTGCTCCGGTGTATACAACGATTTGTACAATTCCTAAAAATAGAGCTTCTTGAGCAATATAAAAAATAGCTAATGTGATCATTACCCAGGCAAGCAATAGCGCCGAATGAACCGCTTTTTTAACTAACAACATTCCTACGGCAGCTAAAACTGAAAGTGGTGCTAGTACATAAAATAGGTAAGACTCTGGGGCAGCCGTAGTGCCGATATCTAAAGCAAGATTAATCATTCTTTGCAATCCCTTGCGATGGGTGAGAAGTTGTTACTTCACCCTTGTAATAATTTGAATCATCCGTATTCGGATACATCGGATGAGGTGGTGGCACCATTCCGGCTCGTAGTGGTCCTAATAAATCATCTTTTTCAAAAATTAATTTTCCGCGGCTATCATCTGCCAATTCATATTCATTTGTCATTGTTAAAGCTCGAGTTGGACAGGCTTCAATACAGAGTCCGCAAAATATGCATCGTAAATAATTTATTTGATACACCTTGCCGTAACGCTCACCTGGAGAAAATCTCTCCTCTTCTTTATTGTCAGCTCCTTCTACATAGATTGCATCTGCAGGACAAGCCCAGGCACAAAGCTCGCAACCAATACATTTTTCTAAACCATCTGGATGGCGATTTAACTGATGGCGGCCATGAAACCTTGGCGCAGTTGGTTCTTTGACCTCTGGGTATTGAACTGTGTTAACTTTTTTAAACATCGTTCTCAATGTGACCCAAAAACCAAGTAGTTGTTTACCAAAACTTGCACTCTCGTGATTAGTGATTGGCGCCTTAGATTGATCAGCTTTTGCTAATCCAAATTCATCAGAGCGTGGGGTTAATTCATTATCCATTTATCTGCTCCACTCTAGTATTTGGAATAACTGGTACAGGAAAATCAGGCTCTGAACTGGTGATATTTCGCGCAGCTTTTTCTTGAGCTGCTTTCTTTCTGTCTATAAGTGTTGCAATTGCTACATAAATTAAAGCAATTGAGAAAATAAATGTAGCAATCAATGCTGGTGGTGCTTCTTGTTGTGACATTACTCTTAAAGTTGAAACTATCAAGATCCATGCAAGTGAAAATGGAATTAAAACTTTCCAACCAAATTTCATGAACTGGTCGTAGCGCAAGCGCGGTAATGTTCCTCGTAGCCAAACAAATACAAAGAAAAATCCAAGTACTTTGATGAAGAACCAGACTAGGGTAAACCAGCCACCAAGCCACTGTTCTGTAAAGCCAAGCCCTGGTAATGCACGGTAGCCGCCTAAGAATAATGTGGTAGCCAATGCTGAAACAGCAATAATGTTTACATATTCAGATAAGAAGAATAGTGCAAACTTTAGTGATGAGTACTCAGTATGGAAGCCACCAACTAACTCGCCTTCGGCTTCTGCTAAATCAAATGGAGCTCTATTTGTTTCTCCGACCATAGATATTGCAAAAATTACAAATGATGGGAAAAGTATTACGGCATACCACCACTTGTCTTGAGCAGCCACAATTTCTGAGGTAGACATTGAACCGGCATAGATAAAAACTGCTACCAAAGATAGTCCCATTGCAATCTCATAAGAAATTACCTGGGCTGAAGATCGAAGTCCACCGAGTAAAGGATAGGTAGAGCCAGACGACCAACCAGCTAAAACGATTCCATAAACTCCAACTGAGGCTATTGCTAAGACATATAAAACACCGACTGATAAATCAGTCATCTGCATAACTGTTTCTTGCCCGAAGAAATTAACTGGCCCAGTTAATGGGATGACAGCAAATGCCATAAAGCAAGTTGTAGTACTAATTATTGGTGCAATCACAAAAACTATTCGATCTGCCGACTTAGGAATCAAATCTTCTTTAAGTGCTAACTTCACACCATCTACTAAGGCTTGTAATAAACCGAACTTACCAACTCTATTTGGTCCACTTCGCTGTTGCATTCTGGCAACAATTCGGCGCTCTCCCCATACTGACATAATTGTTAAGAAAACACACACTGCAAATACCAGCACACCTTTGAGTGCAATAACCCAACCTGGATCTTGGCCAATTATTTCTGCATTGCTCATGCCTTGGCCACCTTTACAACTGAGTTACTTACAACTCCTAGATTTCTAATTAATTGACTATTTAATGAATTTCTAGGTAGCCAAATGGAAGATTCATCAATATCTAAAATCTGACATGCAAGTGTTACTGCACCGTAATTATTTGAAACTCTTACCAAATCACCATCACTTACATTTAATGATTTAGCACGTGATTGACTAATTACAACTTTAGACTTTCTGGCTGTACCGGCGAGATTTTCTTCTCCGTCTTGTAAAGAGCCCTTATCAAGCAAATTGCGCCATGAAGAAATGATTGCTTCATCATTATTAATGGCCTTATTGCCAGCTCCAACTACTAATTTCATGGTGCTGACTTCTCCATCCCAACTTCCAATTGATTCAAATTCAACTCTAGCGGAATTTACTGTCGGTAGATTGATTGGCTTACCTATTTCATCTGCAAGCATAGATAAAATTCTTACATCGCTTCGATTTAATGTTTGATCAACTGCGGCCTCAAATTTGCGTACTTTTCCTTGCCAATCCATAAACGAACCTGATTTTTCAACTACAGGCGCTACTGGTAAAACTACTGATGCAATATCAGTAATATCACTTTGTCTAATTTCTAATGAAACTATAAATTTCTTTGCTAGTTTAATTTTTGCCTCTGGTGATATATCCATTGGATCTATTCCACCAATTAACAAAACTTGAAGATCTGAATTAATCATTTCCTCAGTACTTAGGCCAATTTCACTTGGTACTGAATCAACCGACCAAGCTGCTGCGATATCAACTCTTGCTGAAGAGTTAGAAATTAATCGGTTACCTGGTAACAGATTTGGTAGTGCTCCCGCAGCTATAGCGCCTTTTTCCCCAGCCCTTCTTGGAATCCAACCTAACTTTGCACCGGTATCACTAG
>Ga0222714_10001558_pt1 | contig 25732 bp, 22 predicted proteins | sample C33_3DmetaG_FD_165048 | JGI IMG/M metagenome (GOLD analysis project Ga0222714, IMG submission 165048) | Estuarine water microbial communities from San Francisco Bay, California, United States - C33_3D | ecosystem: Environmental > Aquatic > Marine > Unclassified | place: USA: California...
TGGTATCGGCGGCGGGTCAAGTATGTAAGTAAGGAGCGATATGGACTACAATGAACGGACTTGTGAAGCCCGTTACGAAGCCCTAGAGTCGGATCGCCTTACGTTCTTGGATCGCGCTCGCAGATGTAGTGAGCTAACCATTCCAACACTTGTGCCTCCACAGGCACACTCTAAGTCCACGATTTATTACACACCGTGGCAAGGCATCGGCGCTAGGGGCGTTAATAACCTAGCTTCCAAACTCTTGCTCTCGCTGCTTCCGCCAAACAGTCCGTTCTTCCGTCTAGTCGTAGATGACTTTACTCGTGACGAACTTACCGGCCAGCCCGGTTCTAAGGCGATTGTTGACGAGGGTCTTTCTAAAATTGAGCGAGCAGTGCAGACTGAAATTGAAGGCTCTGGTCTTCGCAGTCCTGTCTTCCTCGCATTAAAACATTTGATTGTAGCAGGTAATGTCCTGCTCTATCTTCCCAAGGAAGGTATTCGCATCTGGCGCTTGGACAATTATGTCGTTAAGCGTGATGTGCTGGGCAACGTCCTTGACGTTATTGCAAAGGATGAAGTTAGCCCTTACTCACTCTCCAAAACTGAAATCGAACTGCTTGATGACTCGTCAGCAGATGAAAACGAAAACGAAGAACTGGAACGTACAGTAAAGGTCTACACTCGCTGGTATCGCTGTGACGATGAAAACGAGCGTGTACATTGGAAGATGTACCAAGAGATCAACGGCAAGCGTGTTCCAGGTTCTGAAGGCCGTTTCCCTGTAGACAAACCCCCGTTTATGGCACTCCGTTGGAATGCTGTCGATGGGGAAGACTACGGTCGATCTTACGTTGAAGAGTACCTTGGTGATCTTATCTCTCTTGAAGGCTTGTCAAAGGCGATTGTAGATGCGTCTGCGGTAGCTGCGAAAGTGGTCTACCTACTCAACCCAAACGGGCTGACTCGTATCAAGGATGTTACCAAAGCTGAAAGCGGTGACGTGATCCTTGGTAAGGCAGATGACATCTCTTCACTCAAGTCTGACAAACAGGCTGACATGCGTATTGCCTATGAGGCATCTAAGACAATCACTGACAGACTGGCTATGGCGTTCTTGATGAACTCTGCTGTCCAGCGTCAGGCTGAGCGTGTTACTGCTGAAGAGATACGCTTCATGTCTGCTGAGCTTGAGCAGATTCTTGGTGGTGTTTACTCTGTGCTTAGTCAAGAGTTCCAGCTTCCGCTGGTCAACCGCCTCATGGATCGCATGACTCGTTCCAAGCGTCTACCCGCCCTGCCGAAGGGTGTTGTCAAGCCTGCAATCGTTACAGGGCTTGAGGCGCTAGGACGTGGACACGACCTGAATAAATACATTTCATTGTTGCAGGCTCTCCAGCCGCTAGGCCCAGAGATACTTATGCAATTCATGAACCCCGGCGACTACATCAGTCGAGTGGCTACGTCACTTGGCATCGATTCTGCCGGTCTTGTTAAATCGCAAGAGGAAATCCAAGCAATGCAGCAGCAGCAAATGCAGCAGCAAATGCAGCAGCAGATGATGCAGATGGGTGGCGATCTTGCAGGTAAACTTGGCCCTAACGTTGTTAAGGGTCTTTCTGACAGGGCAGCACGAGAAGATCAGGCACCGCCGGATCAAGAACAGGCTGCACCTCCACAAGGATAATTTTGATACATGGGTGAGACTCTATCTGTGTCTATTGACACGTCTAAGGATGTTGCTGAACCGACGCTCGAAGAAGAAGCCGCAAAGTATGAGAGCGATAACTTTGAATCTTCCGCTGACGACCGTCCTGAGTGGCTACCCGAAAAATTCAAAAGTGCAGAGGATATGGCTAAAGCCTACTCTGAGCTTGAGAAGAAGTTAGGTTCCCGCAGTAATACCAATACGGAGGAAAATGTTGAGCAGACGTTGGAAGAACCAGAGGGGCAGAATGCTAATGATGCCGACGAAGGAGAAGACAACAGTGAAGAGACCGAAACGGTTGAACAAAAAGCTCGACAGGTTACTGAGAAAGCTGGATTGGACTTTGATGAGCTTTCTGCCTCCTACTGGGAGAACGGGGAACTAAACGAAAGCCAGTATAAAAAGCTGGAAGAAGCTGGCATTCCAAAAACGCTTGTTGACCAGTTTATCTCTGGTCAGGAGGCGCTTATCGACTCAACACGTAATACCGTGTTTGCGTCTGTTGGCGGTGAGGATTCGTACAATTCGATTACCTCATGGGCCGCTGACAATTTCTCTGAGGATGAAATCTCCGCTTATAATGCGGCAGTTAACAGTGGCAACACTGCATCCGCAATGATGGCCGTCAAAGGTTTGAAGGCTCGTTATGATGCAGAGGTTGGCTTTGAGCCTTCTCGTGAAGTTCGTGGACAGACTGCTAAGGCAGGTGCGAGCGTGTATCGCTCCGTTGCAGAACTAGAGAAGGACATGAGCGATCCTCGTTATAGAGAAGACCCAGCATTCCGCAGGGACGTTGAGCGAAAGCTTGGACGCTCTGACATTTTCTAAGGATCATTTTATGGCTCGTGATTATGCAAAAGAATATTCTGCATCACGGACGCCAGAGCGCCGACGCGCTAACATAATGCGTAAACGCGCTAGGCGTTTGATGATCAAAAGACACGGAGAGGCTGCTGTTAATGGCAAGGAAGTGGATCACAACAACTTAAATCCAACTGACAATAGACCTAGCAATCTCTCTATTAAGTCTAAGTCTGCTAACAGACGTAAGCAGCCTAGACACAAGTAGATACAACTAAACCTTCCGGCCCAACGATAAGCTTTGCGGAGCTACAATAGGACAACTGGTACGGTGATTGGGTTCTACACTTTTTCAACTCAACTCACATAATTTTCGGAAGGAAAATATATTATGGCAAATGCTACTCCCTCGCGTATTGGTCAGCAGCTTGGTGCTGGTGACGCACGCGCACTCTTTCTCAAGGTCTTCAGCGGCGAAGTTCTGACTACGTTTAACGCTGCTACCATTATGAAAGACAAGACTCGCGTTCGTAACATTTCGAGCGGTAAGTCGGCTCAGTTCCCCGCAATCGGTAAGACCATTGCAGAGTACCACACTCCGGGTGCTGAAATCACTGGCAACATTATCCAGCAGGACGAGAAGGTCATCACCATCGATGATCTGCTCATCGCTAACACCTTTGTTGCTCGCATAGATGAGGCTATCTCTCACTTCGATGTTCGCAGCGAATACTCCGTACAGATGGGTCAGGCTCTGGCTCAGACCTACGACCGCAACCTCCTGTCGCTTGGCGTTAAGGCTGCTCGCGACACTGGTGCTGGTGGTATCGGTGTTGGTGCTGTTGGTCAGGGCAACGCTGTATCGTCTTCGATTGGCGCTACTCCCTCTGTTACTGACATTATTGATGCTGCGTTCGCTGCTGCCCAGAACTTCGATGAGAAGAACATTCCGGCTGAACAGCGCTACCTGATCGTCTCTCCTGCGACTTATTACTCGCTGGTATCGAGCGACAAGCTGCTCAACATGTTCTACAACCCCGGCAACAACGGTTCTTACTCTGACGGTGAGGTGCAGACGGTTGCTGGCTTCACCATCGTGAAGTCTAACAACCTCGCTGTTGATCACACCGCTGCTACCGGCACGTACCCGGACTACTCGTCCAAGTACACTGTCAATGCCTCGGACACGGTGGGTCTGTTCATGCACCCACAGGCTATGGGTACTGTTAAGCTGCTCGATCTGTCGAGCGAAATGGAATACGACATGCGGCGTCAGGGTACGCTCATGGTTTCCAAGATGGCTGTCGGTCACGGCGTTCTGCGCCCCGAATGCCTCTACGAAATTCGCGCTGCGTAATTTCAATTTGGGGAGGGAGAAATCTCTCCCCCTTTTTTTCTTTTAACATATATTGGAGGTTTGATTTGGCCTACTACGACACTCCGATGACGAAGCTGGAAGCAGTTAATATCTGCTTGTCATCTATGGGCGAGCCGGTTGTCAACACGCTTGACGGTGCTGCCATCGATGCACAGATGGCTTCAGACCTCATCGATGAGACAAGCCGCTCTGTTCAAGGCATGGGCTGGCACTGGAATCGCGAGAAGCATACGCTTCAGCCTAACGTAAGTAACGAGATTGTTCTCCCTGCTAACACCATTCGCGTCGATACGATTGAAGACAATCGCGACGTAAATGTTGTTTACCGAAATGGTAAGCTGTTTGACGTGGAGAACGCAACATATCAGTTCGATCAGACTGAGCTTAAACTAGAGATTTATGTAGTCCTTCCTTTTGAGCATCTGCCGTTTGCGGCTAAGCAGTTCATCACTGCTCGCGCATCCCGTTTGCTCCAAACCCGTTTGCTTGGTTCAGAGACGCTGAACAAGTTTAACACTGCTGACGAACAGCGAGCATGGGTAGCGCTTATGCAGGAAGAGGCTGAAACTTATGACGGCAATATGCTGTATGACTCTTGGTCTACACGTTCTATTCTAACTCGTGGAAACTTTGCTAGAGGAGTGTACTAATGTCTCTCCTTGCAGGCACGATCCCTAATCTTGTTGGCGGTATCTCTCAACAGCCTCCTGCGCTCCGTCTAACGACTGCTTGCGAGGCAACGGAAAACACTTGGCCGTCGATTGTTAGCGGTCTACAAAAACGACCGCCTACAGAACACGTAGCTAGTCTTGGCGTATCGCTATCCGATAGCGCTAGTTCCTACATGATCGAACGAAACGATGACTACCGCTACCTTGCGATTGTTGAGAATGGCGACCTTAGAGTTCTAAATCTTAATACAGGACTGTTTGAGACGGTTAGCTTTCCTGACGGTAAGTCTTACCTGTCTGCCGCATCTCCTGTAGACTCTTTTCGTTTTGTCACATTTGGTGACTACACATTCATTGCTAATAGAAATATAGAAACATCCACGAGTGCTGTAGCTGAACCTGTTGGAGGTGCTACCCGTCTTGATCCTACAAATATGGGTACGGTCTATGTGACGGCAGCCGCCTACAACACCTATTACTCTGTCTATGTAAACAATGTGTTGAAGGCCAGTTGGCTATCTCCTAATGGAGCAAGCGGTAGTCACGCTATTCAAGACACTAGCCAGATTGCTACCGAAGTAAATAACGACTTGATTGCATCTGGTTATACGACCATTAAGACTGGTTCAACGATTACCATTACCAACCTTGGAGCTAATGATACTCTGCAAGCTCAGGGCGGAACTGGTGATAAATCAATTCGCGTTTTCAAGCGTGATGTCCAGTCTTTCTCTGATCTCCCTCCTACATCTCCTGAAGGACGCATTGTGCGTGTGGCTGGTGATTTGGAAGCCCTTGGCGACGATTATTACGTCGTATACGAAAATGGCATCTGGAGAGAGACGTTGGACTGGGGACAAGGTGAGCAGCTCGATGTCGCGACGATGCCCCACGTTCTTATCAACAATGGGGGCGGCTCATGGACTTTCCAACAACATACATGGGACGGTCGTACCGTAGGTGATACCGAAAGCTCTCGTAACCCTTCGTTTGCTGGAACTACAATCAACGACATCTTTGTCTACAGTAACCGTCTTGGTATGCTATCCGACGAAAACGTCATTCTTTCTGAAGCTGACAACTTTGAAAATTTCTATCGAACAACGGCTGCTCAGGTTCTAGATGGCGATCCTATCGATGTGGCTGTGCTACACAACAACGTAGACATACTGTATCACGCGATACCTTACAATCGCGACTTGCTTCTAATGTCGCAGAAGAACCAGTTCAGGCTAACATACCAGAACTATCTTGGTCCTACGACAGTAAGCATACAATACCGTACAGCGTTTAATGTGACGACTCGCGTCAAGCCGATGAACGTAGGTAACTCTGTTTACTTTGTTGACGATAGAGCTGACAAGCCTTTCTGTGGATTGTACGAATACTTCCCAACAGACAATGCTACACAGGATGACGCTGAGAACGTAGCTTCCGCAGTGCCTGAGCTTATTCCTAGAGATATTCAGTTCACTACAGCTTCAAACAGCTCAGATGTTGTTGCCCTTTTCAGTCACACTGATCCTACGTCTCTCTATCTTTACAAGTTCTTTTGGGCTGGAAACAAGAAAGTTCAAAGCGCGTGGACTAAGTGGACATTCCCAGACGCTGAACACATTCACTGGGCTGGCTTCTCTGGAACGATCTTATACATGTTGATTCGCCGGTCTTACGGTTTGTATCTGGAAAAGATCAACATAGAAGAAGATGTGTTTGACACTGAGACTAACTACACGCTCCTTCTGGATCGTTACGTCACCTTGTCGGCAGGTAGCTACGACGCTGTGAATGACAGAACAACGTTCACGCTTCCCTACTCTACCGACGCTACGGTTGACATTGTTAGCAACGACGCTCCAAACGGTATCTACGGTATTAGACAGGTGGTGACACGCATCAACGCTTCTGAAGTTTCTATTCCCGGTGATTACACGGGTTATACAAACTACGCAGGCGTAGCTTACGAGAAGCTATACGAGTTCTCAACCATCTACGCGAAGCAAGCTCAGGGCGAAGGACAGGTAGCCATCCTCGATGGTCGCTTGCAGCTCCGTTATCTGACGCTTGAACATCACGACTCAGCATACTTCACAACTGAAGTTATAACACCCGGACGTGATCCTGCTGTGTCAACATATGTTGGAACAATCCTTGGTTCAGAAGACTCTGAGCTAGGTCGTGTTCACTTTGCTTCAGGTCGCTTCCGTGTTCCTGTAATGTCGGAGAACTTGAAAGCTCGTATCTTGATACGTAATGATAGTCCATTTCCTTCAGCTATAGGTTCCGCTGAGTGGAGTGGGATTATGTCACCTAAAGCAGTTAGACGAATTTAACACATGCTATACCGACAAGCTCTGCGGAGCGATGTTGGCTATGTTGCAGACAATATGCGGAAAGAGGATCAAGAGGAGTGTCTCGCAGGAGGCTTAAACCCTTATGATGCTCTTTCCACGAGTTTCACCAACTGTCCCTTTTGCTACACCTTAGTCAACCCTGTTAACTTCAAGCCATCCGGGATACTAGGTGTTAGCGATAGTCCTCTTGGACCTGCATTCGGTATTATCTGGATGCTAGGGACTGATGACATAGCTAAACACAAGTTTGCTTTCCTTCGCAAGTGTACGCAAGGCGTCAACGACCTGTTCACAGTGTCGCAGAAGGAATGTCTTTACAATTACTCATATTCGCAGAACGATCTGCACCACGCTTGGCTCAAGTGGCTAGGCTTTAAGTTTTTAAGAGAGGTACGAATGCCTCCACACGGAAATTCATTTTTAGAATTTGTTAGACTAAAGGGATAAAACAAAATGTGTACACTGACAGCAGCCATGATGGCTGTAACTTCAGTTGCTAGCGGAATGCAGCAGATGGCTGCAACCAACGCTTACAACGCAAATGCGGCTGCTGCTCACCAACAGGAACGCATTGCAGCCACTCAGAACTATACGAGACTTCAGCAGAAGGCTCAGTTTGATAATCAGTCTTTGAACCGGCAAGCTCTACAGCAGGCATTCAAGGGACGTGCAGCTCGTAGTCGATTAGCCGCCTCAGCAGGAGCTTCTGGTATTGCATTTGGGTCGAGGACACTCGATGAGCTTGAGATGGCATCTTATGCTGTGTCTGCTGAAAATCAAGGATTAGTTGACACCAAGCGTGATGATCTAAAGTCCGCCACTCAATACGCAGGGCTAGACGCCTATAACAGAGCGTCGGCAAACATCGCAAGTCTTCCTTTCAAGGATGAGAATGCTCCCCTTATCAACATGGGCCTTGGTATCGCCAACGCTGCGGTAAAAGGATATGGAAAAGCCTAACTAGGAGTAAAAATGGCATTATTGATTAACGACCCTTACGGGGGTGGCGAGAACCTGATGGATCAGGGACAGTCTCGCATTACAGCCAGTGCTACTTCTGGCGCAAGCGCAAAAGGCGTTGTTGCACAATACAACGATGCAATGTCAAACGCAGCAAAACTGACGCAGGCATTAAGCTCTCTGACAGGAACTATTTCTTCTCAAGAACAAAAAAATCAAGCGCTAACTGACCAAGCGTATCGTCTTACAGAAAACGAAAACGTAAACGCCCTACGAAAAGGGAACGACACTGGCGGTATTACCGGAGCATTACGTTCTGTATTTGGAGGAAATAAACCTAGTCCTTCCGCTTTCATGGCTGTGGCAGCATCGCAAGGCCGTAAAGTTGTTACTGAAGGTATCGAAACACATAAGTTATGGAAAGATTTTCAAGACCAAGCTTCTAAGCTTATCGTAGATAATCCTGCTGAGTACAAAAAACAATATGAAGCGACGATTGAAGCTATACGTGCTGACTTGTTGCAACGTAATAAAAACTTTGCTGACAGTCCGTATCGTTCCATATTTGAAGCTCAGTTAAATGAAGCAGTAAAAGAGATTAAGTCTAAGCAAAATATTGACGCCGCTAAAACGCAAATCCAAGCAATGCGTAAAGCTCAGCTAGAAAAGGCTAACGCAGATTTTGTTTCTCGAAGTAAAGAAGTAAACTTTTTCGATCTTTTTGGTAGGACTACTGGAAGCAGTGGTACCAACCTTCCTTATGAAGCTGCTCAAGTAGCTCGTCTAGAAAGTGGCTTTGATGGTACACGACCTCACCGCTCTTCGGATGGGTCTCCTGTTACAGCTAAGGGTTTGTTTGGCATAAACGACGCTCGCTATGCTACCATCATTGCGAGTATGAAACGAGATGGACTGGATGTAAGTCAACTCACAGATCGCAACAGTGATGCTGTGAACATGAAGCTCTTTCAGTACGAGTGGCAACAAATATCTGAAACTGCTGCAAAAGATTTGGGCCGACCAGCTACTACTGCTGAAAAGTATTTGTATTGGCAGCTACCGAGTATTGCCGGAGGAATACTGAAAGCTAAGCCGGACACTCCAATAAAAGATATTGTAGCAGACCGGTATATCAAAGCGAATCAATCTATTTATGGAGACGGTAATATCTCTGTAAAACAGGTGCTGAATAACATCAATGACAAAATGAAAAGTGGGAGCGTTACTTATGGACAATTACGTCCTGTCGCTTCTCTGTCTGACAATTACATTACTGCTGATACATGGGATAATGCATCTACAAAATGGGGATATAAGTGGACAGAACTTAACCCTCGTAAGATGAAAGGTGAAGATGCCACGCTCCGTATTCATGCAGGTGTTGTCCAAGCCTTAGATCAGTTATCTTCTGCGCTTGGTCGAAAAATACCTGTATACAGCAGCCATCGTACCCACGAATATAACCAAACCCTAAAAGGTTCTGCTAAACGGGTTTACGATGCTCAAGGTAATATAGTCAAGCGTGGTTCAGCGCATATTGAAGGCGCTGCTATGGATGTTGGTATTACAAATCCTGATGAACAGCGTAGAGCAATCCGTATGCTTGGGGCAATGGGCGTAAAGTCGATTGGTGTGTACGGTAGTCATCTTCATTTCGACATTAGAGGCAGCGGAACATGGTCTCGTTCAGGGGGTAAAATTCCTGTAGACGAAATCAAAACTCTTCTGAAAGAAGGTCAGGAGCTTGCTAGCAAGGGAGGGTTTTACCGTGTTCAGGGCTTTAACGGCTCTCCGCTAACGTCTCGTGAAATCGCTATCAAGAAGTATTCTGAAACTGCTGGCGTTCCTCTTGCTGTAGCTAAAGATAATGTTAACAAACTCACGGTTACGCAAGCCGACACGGCTGTTGCGGCTGGTGATTTCAACAATGCTCGCGAAGTATTATCTGTTCAGCTTGCTGATCCTAACTTGTCTGCTACTGAGAAATTAAACTTTCAGAAAAAGTTAACTGAAGTTGATGCAAAAGAGAATCAGCGTTTCAATGTTGAAAAGGCTACAATTGCTCGGCAAAACAGCCAAGCGACAGACGCTTATCATTCACAAGTACAGGCTGAACAAAATGAAGGTAAGCCGCTTACTGCTCCTGACCGTAAAAAGTGGTCTGCTGACGTCGCTGGACAGAACGCATATGAGAATGCTCAGAAGTTCTACGAGCTGAATCCGACTGCATCTTTCGCTGATAGACGCAAACGACTTGATACTTTAAGTCAATCAATCACAGCAGACAGACCCGCTTTCCTACGTTTGATAGGTCTTGATCCCGATAGCACTCCTACACCTGCACAAGTGAGGGATGCTTTGATTGCTACACAGCGTGATTATTTAAAGCATACAGATGTTGCTAAACTTCAGGAAGCATATTCTAATGAAATATTAGCCGCTCCTTTTACGGAACGAGTTGCTAACGCTGCTGTAAAATCTTCGGTTGGGACATTATCAAATCTACGAAAGGAAGCGACTCTTGCTGTTCCACAGGAAACGTTTACTAACGCATCTGATAAAAACCTAGCGGCTCAGGATGAGGTCCGCCTTCAACAGGCCATTGATGCACATTTCAAAACTACTTATGGAAGCTTGTATAGAGCAAAGCAAGAAGCATTAGGTCTAACACCTACGCAGTACCTAAACGGAGCAGACGAAGCAACTGTTCGAAAAGAAGCCTTATCAGACACTCAAAAGTTTACACAAGCGGAATCAGTGCAGCTTCGTAGAAAGTGGATTGATAGGACCGCTGAAGGAGTTGGTAAAGAAGTAATACGGTCTAACTCTTTCTTGGAAATGCGTAAACAAGGTTTACTTAATCTTGATATGTTAAGAGTATTGAAGACGGGATCGGGAAAGCTGCTATTTGGCGCTTACACAGCAGAGCAACACGCTCAATATGTAGGAGTAGGGGCGCAGTCTGTAGCAGAAGCCATTGCTTCCCGTATGACAAAGGAAGCTGCTGCCAACAATCCAAAGGGAATTGTAGACAAAGATACCTCTGACAAGATACGCGCTGCGGCTATTAAAGGTGCTAAAGAATATATTGATAGCACTAACAAACCATTCGCGCCAATACTTAAACGAGATGCTCAGACTAAGGAGATTGTTCGCGATAAAAATGGTAACCCAGTATACGAAACTCCTACTGCTAAGGCTATCTTAGCAAGACTCTCTGTCATAAGAGACCCAGCTCTTGTACTCACAGCGCAATACAATAAATTTGTGAAAAAGCAGTTACACGGTTTAGATCGTCAGATTATAAATACTTACATGCAAAGTGCAACAGGGTTTTTCAAAAGAGGCGATTACATAGTCACTAATCAAGACGGTTCTCCTCAAGCGGTGCAAGATGATAGTGGTGATTTTATTTACACCATTATGCGAGGAGGAAAACCTATTAACTTCAGCATGGGTCAGTTTATGAAAGAACAAGCTGAACAACCTGATTTGACAGAACTTGTTACCCCTGAGCAAGCTGGAATTAAACAGACTAAGCCTGAGACTTCTCCTGTGAATAGAGATGGATCAGTAAATCCTGACGCTTACCGAAAGCCTACAGATGTTCCGCAAAGGCGAACTAAATTGGATGACATTGCTGAAGGCATTTCAACAGGTATTGCATCCTTCTTCCGTAACAACGTAGGTAAAGTAACTCCTACTGAACAACAGCAGAAATTCTACACATACTTTGATGAACAGAAGAAAACTAATCCGCAATTGAGAAACTTTGATACTTTTACGCCTGATGAACAAAATCGTATTTATACTCAAATGTGGGAACAGTTTTCAAAACAAAAATAGAAAGGAATGAGATTTGTCCGTTACTATTTTAGTAAACGGTGAACCTGTTACGTATACGGATATTGATGACCCTCAGGAAGCTTACCGGCGTGCTACTGGCGCAGGTATTCCTCGTGGATTGGAAAGCAGTTTCACGTATTCTCCTGACACCAAAAGCGAAAGGAGTACGGACACATTTGATTCTAGCAAAATCCAAAAAGGTATCCGAAAAGAAGTGCTGACGGCTGATCCTGACTGGTTAGCCGCCAGCTCTAACATGTACAGGTACACCACTGGTAAAGATTGGAAAGGTACTGACGCTGACCTTGGTAAGTGGGGGTTGGACCGTATGTCTGCCTTTAACTACAATATGCCAAGGATGACTCTTGATGCTGTCAGGTTAAAATCTGCTCCAGAAGATGTTAAGAAAAGCTTCTTGTACCTCATGGATGGGTTTGATAAGGCAGCGTGGTCTTGGGGAGGTGTTCAAAACTTCTTCTACTACGCTGCCATCGATCCTACAACATGGGTTGGTCTTGGTACTCTTGGTATAGGTACAGCAGCCGGTAAAGCTCTTGGTGAAGGAGCTAAGCTTGGTGTAAAAGAACTACTCAAAGCAGGGACGAAAGTCGGGGCGATTGGTGCTATCGAAGGAGGTGTCTTAGGCGCCACTTCAGAGTACCTAACGCAAACGGCTAAAGTAAATGCTGGTGGTCAGGAAGAAAAAGATTATGGTAAGATTGCTCAGACCGGAGCTATAGGCGCAGCGGCTGGCGCTGTACTTGCGCCTGCTCTTACCATGGGCATCAACAAACTGTTGGGTAAAAAGGCTTCTGATCTACATCTGAAATCTCCTGACGAGACGCCTGCTGATCCGCTTATTCCTGATCAAATCGGTCCTGAACCAACAACGCTGAGTTTAGATTTACGTCAGCCTGACTACACCACGCAGACTCAGCTACCGGGTATAGCTGATGTTACGCAAACACGGCCACTCAACACCGTAGCAGAGTGGCAGCAGCGCTATAGCAATAATATAGAACCACCTCCAGTTCGTGATCCTGTATTCGATAAAGAAGGCGCTATCGTAAAAGATGATTTCGGTATTCCACAGACTCAGCCCAGCGCTCCTCGCGTTGGCGACAGGGCGCAGGGAAGCTTAGACCTTCCCATGCCTGAGCAGCAGCTAGACCTTTTCGGAAACATGCCAACACAGTTTGGTATTGGAGGAAGAGAGCGTAGAGCTGCGGAAGAGTTGCGTAGACAGGCTGATTTAATTGATCCTGTCTCAACCCCCAAGGTGGGTGGACGTGAAACGTTTATTGATCCTGCAACAGGGCAGTTGGCTAAAGACACGCAAGGCGTTCTTGAAACAAAGCCGTTGCCTGATCAGCAGCCCGGCCTTTTCGGAAACATGCCAAAAGGTGAAGATACTGTTCTCACACGTAGGCAGCGTAGGCAGGCAGAAGCTGACTCTCTTCGTAGAAAAGCTGACGAGATGGAAGCCAAGGCGCAAGAGGCGCAGTTTGAAGCTTCTCGCGCTCGTCAAGAAGCACTTATAGAAGGTGTGCAGGAAGTACGTAACCCTGACGCTCGTATCACCAAGCGTCTTCCTGAAGACCGTCTTGATGTCAACAACAACACTCGCGATCTTGTCGCTCTCGTTCGTCAACTTGGTTCACAGAACCTAAAAGAGCAGATAACAGCTCTCAGAAGGCTTACCAAGTTTACTGATCCTTTGACTCGTGCTTTGAAGCATACTACTCCTAGAGAAGCGTCTCAATTTGTACGAGAAATGTTAGAAAGTCCCTTATATCAGCGTGAAGCTGGCGTTCTTCAAAACGCTTTGGACAACGCTGTTAACATGATGGCATCAGAAACCAAAGTTTTGTCCAAGGCTGCTGACGATATTAAGCCTATCAATACACAAGAGTATGAAAAACTACGCGATGCAGCAAACGAATTACGCATGGCGTTTGATCCTCTTCGACTTATGTCAAAAGAGTTGAAATCTCAAAGTGGACGTAACCTTCGTTTTGCTCAGCAGGCGTGGTTCAAGGGGGACAAACGACACGCTGATGTCGATGATTTTCTTCGTCAAATGGGAATTGATCCTGCCAAAGCAACACCAGATCAGCAGTTTGCAGCTACTAAGATGCTTGTTGAAGGTGCTGTAGACATTAAAGACAAGGTTGCTAAAGACACACGTTTGCTTGATGCTAAACGAGCGTTGACCGACATTGATGCTCTAGCCGATCCTGACGGATACATACGCGCTCTTAATAATTATGCAGCTCTTGAAAAGAATATTGAAGATGAGCTTTATGCGTCTCTGAATATTCTTCAAAAAGGTCAGAAGACAATGAAGAATGCCATGCAGAGTGCGGCAAACTACATAGCGCTAACCGTGCTAGGTCCATCTTCAGTTACAGTCAACGCTGCTTCTAACTTCTTCCGTACAGTCTCGCGACCAATGTTAGACTTTCTTGGAAAAGGTCCACTTGAAGCTGGAGCCTTTAAGGAGATGATGGTTGCGTATGGAGCAATGAGACGTTCAACGTCCGCTGCTTTCCGTGCAGCAGCAGAATCATTTCGTATCTCTGACAGTATTCTCCTTGGACACTCAACCAAGTGGGAATCTGATATGACCAATCACCTTGCGAGGGAAGGTCAAAACGCTGTTGCAGGTTTCCTTGGTAGGAATTATGTCAAACTGTGGATGCGTATGCTTAACTCTACAGATGAGTTCTTTGCACACTGGGCTTATGCCGGTGCTGTAGAAGGTAGAGCATATGCTGAGGCAGTTGAGAGGGCGTTAAAAGAAAACGTTAAAGGCGCAGCAAGAAACAAGCTTATTAAAGACGCTATTGAAGAAGCGCAAAAGAAAGCTTACACGTCTCCTGACTCTACCATGGTCGCTCAGCTACGTGACGCTGCTATTGATCAAGGTTACCGTGGCGAAGAGATAAACATGTGGGTAAAGAAGCGACTACAAGAAAAGCCTGAGCTGTACAAGCGTGCTGCTAACGAGGAAGGCATTTCTTACGCTAACGACTTGCTGTTTAAGACAGAGTTCTCAGGGACTGGTCTTTTGTCAGGGGCTGCTAAAGGGTATGAAAGTGCCGTTAGACAGTTTCCGATACTTCGTCTTGCGGGTCAGCTCTTCTTCCGTACTCCTGTTCGCGTGTTTGAAGCTGGTGTACGCCTGACACCTCTGGTACAGTTTACACCCGGAACCAAGATGCTCAGTGATCTTTTCGGCTATAATGGTGTAGCTAAGCAGATCAAAGCACAAGGAGAAGTCATGTTCTCTTACGGTGTGATGATGGCGACGTTTACGGCCTACGCTAACGGAAACATTACAGGATCAGGAGCGGGTCTTAACTATCAAGAACGTCGTAGACTTGAGGAAACAGAAGGGTGGCAACCCTATAGCATTAAATGGAACGGACAATACGTCAGCTTCCGTAATTTTGATCCTTTCTCAACGCCGTTGAAGATAATGGTAAACGCTCTTGAACGTTATGAGCGTATGGATATGGAACGCGCACAAGGCGTCTACGATAACACAGATAGACATAAGGAAGTTCTTGCTATCATGTCCACTGCATTTGGATCGACTATCCAAGCAGTAAAGGATGCTAACTTGGCAGCAGGTGCTGCTGAGTGGATTGATCTGTTTGAAGCGTTTAGCGATGTTGAACGAAGCGAAGGTAAGTTTGTTCGTATGTTCAAGAACAAAGCTCAGCTTCTTGTTCCTAATTCGTTACGCAAAGGTATCAAAGCGTTTGGAGAAGATCAGAACGTGTTAACTGACCCTGTGACTATTGAGCAGTCGATAGAGTCAATAATCAACCCGTCTAGCCCATCTGTTACACACGCTTACGACGCGCTAGGAAATAAAACAAACACCATTAAACAGGGTTTCTTATATTACTTAGGTATCGAGGTGTTGTCTAAAGGTCAACGCAAGCTAGAAAACGAACAACTCTGGGCGTTGAAAGAGATTGCTAAGATGACTATTCAGACTGGAAGTAAATTCATACCTCCGTTTAAGTCTGAGAAGTTTTACCCCGGAAGTGACCTTCGTGGTGTCATGATTAGTGGTTCAAACGAAACCGTTTATAATGCTGCTATGAAAGTCTACTCTGAGCTGATGAAAAATGATGCTATCTGGTATCTTAAAAACTCAAAAGACCTTTCTACAGGGCGTAGAGGTTCTAAAGGAACACGTGTAACTGGTTTTGAAAACCTTGTTAAAAGTAAGTGGGAACAAGCTTTAGCAACAGTTGTAGGTGATGATCCTAAAGCTACGGCGGCTGTTAGTAACAAGCTTACGGACACGTACAACGTCAAAACTGGTCAGCGTGACTCGTTCACTGCGCTATTTAATTAAAGGAAAACAATGGCTTTTTATAATACTTACATTAACTACTCAGGTAATGGAGCCACTACCGACTTTAGCGTCCCGTTCTCATATCAGAACGAGGATGAAGTCATTGTAACTTTTGCAGGTAGTGGTTCATACACATATGTGTTTATCACATCGTCTACAATCAGAGTAACTCCGGCCCTAGCGGTCGGAGACTCAGTTGAAATTCAGCGTGAGACAGACCTCGCATCCGCTAAGGTAACGTATGCTAACGGCTCTCCTGTAACTGGCGGGCAGCTCAACACCACGGTAAACCAGCTCTTGTATGGTATGCAGGAAGCTAACGACGTTGCTGGTCAGTCTATGGGACGTGACGCAGCGTTGAACTGGGATGCTGAAGGTAACAAGATCAGCAATGTAGACACGCCTACGCTTGCTACAGATGCTGCTAACAAGGATTACGTAGATACAGTAGCTTCCACTCCCGGTCCTACCGGTCCAGCGGGCGCTACGGGTGCTACTGGACCAATTGGTTTGACAGGTCCGGCAGGTCCAATAGGATTGACTGGTCCTACTGGTCCGCAAGGTCCGGCTGGCCCTACTGGTAACCAAGGTCCACAAGGCGCACAAGGTCCACAGGGTATCCAAGGAGCTACAGGCTCTACGGGTGCTACAGGACCGGTTGGTCCACAAGGCTCTACTGGCCCTACAGGATCAACTGGGCCGACAGGTCCACAGGGCATACAAGGACCAACGGGAAGCACAGGTGCTGACTTTCAGCCTGACGCTGTAGGCTTGTATTCAAACAGGTCAACATATGATGCGGAAGCTGCTGGCTTCGCTTATCTAGCTACTGACTACGAGCAGATTTACTTCAAGTTGTCTGCCACGTCTGGGGACTGGTCGAACGGTATTACATTTGGTGTTGGTCCTCAAGGTCCAGCAGGTACGCAAGGAGCAACTGGTCCAACCGGTGCTACTGGTCCTACCGGTCCGCAAGGTCCCGCTGGCCCTATCGGTCCTACTGGTCCAACAGGCGCAGACGGTCCTCAAGGGCCACAGGGTATCCAAGGTCCGCAGGGTGTACAGGGTGTAGATGGTGAAAAGGGCGCTCAGTGGCGTGGTTCATACTCTTCCGGTACTACCTACGTTGTAGATGATATCGTTCAGGACAGTGGATCGTCTTGGATAGCAATTCAGGGCGGAACTGGTAATGCACCACCGACGCTTCCTACTGTAGCAAATGCTTACTGGGAGCTGGTGGCTGAGAAGGGTACGTCCATTGCGTACACTCCAGTAAACAGGGCTGGCGACACGATGACAGGCACGCTCAACCTGCCTAGCAATGGGCTGACGGTTGGCACGGATCAGTTGCTAGTGAGTGGCGGCAACGTAGGTATTGGGACGGGTTCGCCAACGGAAAAACTGGAAGTAGCCGGAAACTTAATTCTTGATGCTACAGATGCTAACATTAAGCTGAAGGCTGGGGTGACTGGGGCAGCTGGTTCAGTCAATTGGACTTTCGACACTGACAGCACAGTCTATGGTTCAGTTTCTTTACCTTATGACACAAGAACAACTGTTGGGTTAAAAATAGAAAGCAACCCTTCCTATCCAATCACAATAAATTCCGGCAATGGTGTGATCTTCCAAGAGGATGGCACTACGGAAACAATGCGTATCGACAGCGCGGGCAACGTAGGTATTGGGACGGGTTCGCCTGCCCAAAAACTATCGGTCGCTGGTACCGTAGAAAGCACTACCGGAGGCTTTAAGTTCCCCGACGGGACAACGCAGGCAACTGCTGCATCCGGCGGGATTGAGCCGGGGGATACGCTGATTACTGCGCGTACACTTAGCTCACCAGAGTTTATTACTGAGTCTGGCAGGTACTTAAAAACAGACTATCCTCTGATTGGCTCAATGTCTGCGTTCAATGAAAGCGGAACTAATTGGTCAGATACATCGGTAACATCAGCTACCTCTTACGGACTTGGACTTGGGTACGGAAATGGGACTTGGCTTGCTTGCTCAGGCACTGCTTATAACTTACAAAGATCAACAGATGGTGGCAATACTTGGTCCACTGTGACAACTCCATCTACTTTTGGTGATGTTGCTTATGGTAACGGTGTCTGGATAGCTCGTTTTTACACGGTTGGTAGCTCTACTCTTTATAGGTCTACAGACGACGGATTAAATTGGTCAGCTGTTGGGGCTTCCATAAGTTATTACACAGCCATGCACTATGCTAATGGAGTTTGGATCGCTACTACCTCCGGCGGAGGAATATACCGGTCTACGAACGACGGTGCTACTTGGTCAGCAGTAACATCAGGGACTACAAATAGCCTTATTTCAGTGCAGTATGGAAACGGGGTTTGGATTGCTGTTGGACTGAGTTCAACCGTCTTAAGGTCAACTGATAATGGTGTTTCTTGGACGACTAGTCCTCCTAGTGCTAACGCTAACTTTTATGGGGTTTCCTATGGAAACGGTGTATGGATAGTAAATTCTAATAATGATACTTTCTGGCGATCAACAGACGATGGCTTGACTTGGGAATCACAACCGTTTTTTACGGATTTCAGAAATACGGCATATGGCAATGGTACTTGGTTAGTAGGTGGAGCTTATTCCCTCTTTAAATCAAATGATAACGGGAAAACTTTTGACCTAGCAGGCGGCGCTGTTGGTTCCCTTAGTTACAGAACAATTGCTTATGGTGGTGGCGTTTGGATGTCTCGCGCATATACAGGCTCCACTCAAAAAGTAATACGTTCCCCTGACGACGCCACTAAATTCTGGGTGCCGCCAACCCGTATCAACCTATATACAGGAGAGTAATTATGACAACAATGTATCTTTACGACTCTCTCGGAAACTACACTGGTTCTCAAGAGCACATTAAATACTCTAGGCTGCCAAATAATTATACTGAGATTGCTCCACCAGACGGTCAGTTTGCAGTGTGGGTTGGCAACCAGTGGGAACTTCGTGACGCCCCAGTAGTACCTCCTCCTCCAAGTCCACCAGTCGAGACCATTGAGAGTCTAAAGGAGAAACTGGTAGAGACTGACTATGTTGGGCTAACGGATTACGACAAGCAGAAGCCAGAACTGCTAGCGCAACGTCAGCAGTGGCGTGAAGCAATTCGTGCATTAGACAATCAAGGAATCTAACAAATGGCGACTATATACACTTGGTCGCTTCCCCAGTTCGACGTAGCACCGTTCTAGGAGTACCTATGCAAAACAGCTTATCAAAGGATTGACAAACAATGATTACTAAGTTCAAAAAAGCTTACGCTATTGCAATGACTTTTTATGACGTAGTGATTGAAAAGGTTGTTCGCTACCCTGACTTTGCGCTAGCTCTTGCTATCGTAGCAGTCGCAGGAGCATTGATGGTCTAATGAACATCAGCTCAGACGGTCTTGCCATCGTAAAGGCATTTGAAGGTTGTCACAAAGCTGTTAAAGGTCGCCCCGGCTTCTTCACCACATATGATGATGGAGTCGGGGTATTGACCATAGGCTATGGACATACCAATCACCACGAACCTCACTTCGTTAAAGGAGATGTATGGGAGCAAGCAAAGTGTGACGAGGTGCTAGCACTCGATATGCGTACCTTTGAACACCACGTATCCCGTATGTCACAAGTTCCACTGGAGCAGCACGAGTTTGACGCTCTTGTTAGTTGGGCTTTCAACACTGGTGGACCTGCGTCAGCTACTCTGTGGAAGAAACTCAACGCAGGTAACAAGGCTGCTGTACCTAAAGAGCTGCTGAAGTGGAATAAAGGCGGTGGACGGGTGTTGAGAGGGCTAACACGACGTAGAAAAAGTGAAGCTGCGTTGTTCCAAGCTGACTTTGAGGATGCTTTTGGACACGCTGGTGTTAAAAGACCTAAAACAGATGAGCCTACGTCTACTGTCCGAATCCCCTCCACTAACAAGGAAGACGAAAGTCCTACCTCCGGTAAATTTATTCCTATTCTCCTTAAACTATTTAACATACTCGTAACTGCATTTACTAAAAGGACCAGTCTTAAATGATACTTGACATCATCAAGCTTGTCCTTCCAGTGTTCGACAAGCTGATACCTGATGTCAACGCCCGTGAAAAGGCTAAAGAAGAGCTGACAAAGACTCTTCTAGAGAATCAGACAGCGATTATGGGCGCTATGAAGGATACTATGGCAGCGGATGCTGCCTCTGAGAGTTGGCTAACACGGTCAGCTAGGCCAATCGTCGTTATGTGGTCTCTTGCTATGATCACTTGGGTTGTTCTCTCCCCTATATTTAACTTACAGACTGCAACACTGACTGCCCTTAGCGGAGTTCCAGATAGTCTGTGGAACTTGGTCAGCGTCGGTATTGGTGGGTATATGCTCGCTCGCACCGTCGAGAAGGGTATGGCAAATTGGAAAAAGAAGTAGCAATTGAAGTTGCTGTCCTTGAGGCAGAGTTAAACCACGTTAGGAAAGACCTAGATCAGGTCAAAGACGATTTGAAGATTATTAGAGATACGCTAGCACAAGCTAAAGGCGGTTGGAAAACCCTTATGCTTGTAGCAGGCATATCCTCAACCGTTGGAGCGATGATCGCTAAAGCAGCTCCGTGGTTTATGATTGGACCAAGATAACATGAGTAAGACCAGAGCTAGCGAAGAGCTACTTGGTCAGCTTCATGAAGCAGTAACGCTAGACCTCCTTAGACGTGTTAAATCAGGGGAGGCTAGCCCTGCTGAACTGAATGCTGCCATTAAGCTCCTCCAGAACAACGGTATTGAGGCAATATTGACTGATGAGTCTCCGCTCAAGGCGTTGATGGACAGCCTGCCTAAGTTCGACGATGAAGGGGAGTATACGAACTGACAAGCCTCTCTATTAAACGAGGAGAAAAACTCCCAACCAAACAAGGAGCAGGGCTGACTGCTAAAGGCCGAGCAAAGTACAACAGAGAGACTGGTTCTAACCTCAAGCCTCCCGCTCCTAATCCTAAGACAAAAGCTGACAAGGGTCGCAAGCGCTCCTTCTGCAAACGTATGCTTGGCATAGTTAAGAAGTCTAAGAACGCTGAGCGTGCCATAGCATCAATGAGAAGGTGGAAATGCTAATGTGTTTTGCATCCACAAAAGAGCAACCTAACCTAATTCCTTTCGATACGAACTTACACGTTCCGCAAGACGTTGGTTTAGGAGGTAAATCTACTGAGTACCTCACATCAGATTACACAAGATCGTCAGGTAGTGAGACAACGAATTACCCTAGAATTTGGTGGGATAAAAACTTACAGCCTCACGTTTTAGATGAGTCTAGTGCCTACGATGCTCACATTACTTACGAAGGTCTAACAGGTAAGCGTTCTCCACGTTATACAAGCATGGATTTAGCTATCGATGCAGCTAAATCACGTTCAGCGTCAGGAGGAGGAGAGTCAGGTTCATTATATGAGTGAAGACCCTCTTAAAAAAGACTTCCGTCTATTCCTTTACCTAGTCTGGAAGCATATCAACCTGCCAGACCCTACCCCTATCCAGTACGACATAGCTACCTTCCTTCAACGTGGTCCTAACAAGATCGCCATCCAAGCTTTTCGAGGCGTAGGCAAGAGTTTCATTACTGCTGCCTACGTCCTTTGGAGGCTCTATTGTGACCCTCAGTTAAAGTTCCTTGTTGTCTCTGCGTCTAAGTCACGAGCAGATGCCTTCTCTACGTTCACCATGCGGTTGATACAGGAGATGGACATCCTAGCTCACCTTAGACCAAGGGAAGAACAACGTAACAGTCGTATCGAGTTTGACGTAGGCCCAGCTAAAGCTGACCAGTCACCATCAGTTAAGTCTGTTGGCATCACTGGACAGATCACTGGTTCACGTGCTGACGAGATCATCGCTGATGACGTAGAGGTGCTGAACAATGCAGCTACTGCTGACATGCGTGAGAAGCTGTTAGAACGGACTAAAGAGTTCTCTGCTGTCCTTAAGCCTCTCGAACACGCTCGTATCATCTACCTTGGCACTCCCCAGACTGAAGATTCAATATACTCTAAGCTGCCTGAGACATTCTCTACGCAGATTTGGCCTGCACTCATTCCTAGCAAGGAAGAGTCAGAGAAGTATGGGGATGATCTAGCTCCTTACATCCGTAAGCTCATGGCTAACAAGCCTGAAGGGACTACAGCAGACCCTGAACGCTTCTCCGACATGGACCTAGCAGGTAGGCAAGCTGAATACGGTAGAGCAGGTTTCTCTCTACAGTTTATGCTCAACACTCAGCTATCTGATGAGGATCGTTATCCTCTGAAGATCAAAGACCTGATTGTCATGGATATAGACAAAGAGAAAGCTCCTATGAAGATCAATTGGCTACCCGATTACAAACGGGAGCTAAAGGAGCTACCTAACCTAGCCATGTCAGGGGATCGTTTCTACATGCCAGCATCTGTTGACGATACGTTTGCATCGTATACAGGCAGTGTAATGTCCATTGACCCTAGTGGACGAGGTAAAGACGAAACTGGCTATGCTGTTGTCAAGATGCTCAATGGCTTCTTGTTTGTTACTCGTGCAGGTGGTCTACCGGGTGGTTACGATATGCCAACTCTCCAGAAGCTAGCTAAGATAGCCAAGGAAGAGATGGTAAACCACATCATCATCGAAGCTAACTTTGGTGACGGTATGTACCAAGCCTTGTTTGAGCCTGTTGTCTCCAAGGTACACCCTTGTATGATCGAGGAAGTAAGACACTCTACACAAAAGGAAAGACGCATAATTGACACCCTTGAGCCTGTGATTAGCAGACACAAGCTAATCGTAGACAAGAAGGTGATCGAGGATGACTATAAGACAGCTCAGTCTTACGAGGCTGACGCAAAGTTTAACAAAACCCTAATCTACCAGATGACACGTATCACGTTTGATCGTGGTGCATTAAAACACGATGACCGATTGGATGCTCTAGCCATAGCTGTAGGCTACTGGAGCGAACAAATGGCAAGGGATGCTGACAAGGGCATAGCTACAGAGAAGTCTGAAGCCCTAGACAGAGAACTACAGAAGTTCATAGACCACGCTAGCGGTCGTAAACATCAATCTAACAGTGGCGCTGCCTTCCGTGGTCAAAGCGCTAGGATGATCTAACATGACATACACTTGGGGATGGCACCTTTCGCTCGATATGGGCGGGTGTGACAAAGAAAAGATTACCAGCAAAGACAACATCATTGCTTTTGTCAAAGAGCTTGTAGAAAAAATAGGCATGAAAGCCTATGGAGAGCCAGCGTGTGTTCACTTTGCTGAACACGATGCCAGCAAGGCAGGCTTTACGCTAACTCAGCTTATAGAAACTTCTAACATCTGTGCACATTTCGTTGACGCTACAGGGGAGGTTTATCTGGACGTGTTCAGTTGTAAACCTTTTAACGAGGAAATTGTCGTTGAAGTGGCTGGTAACTACTTTAACCCTACGTTTGGGGAAGTCTACATGCGTGAACGGGGTGTTAGCGCTGCCGATTACGAAGAAGTAGACACATATAAAAAGGAGAATACATGCCTGCACTAGAAGATAACAATGCCCAGCCCAAGTACGAGATGTCGGTAACCATCCGTTCGCTTGAAGATGACATCGCTGGAGAGACTGATCCCGGCGCTAAGGCTACAATGGAAGCTTTGTTGACGGTCCTTAAGCGAAAATTTGGCGAAGGTCAGGTCTGGTCGAACAACAATTATTAAGTAGGCTCTAGGAGCGTCTAGGAAGCCCGTGGACGGGAGTTTACATACCCTTGGCTACTACCCTAGCCGGGAGAGTAAACGCCTGTCAGCGGGCGTTCAGCAACGCTAAGGAGCGTTAGAGAGGGTTTGAGGGGGGTTGACAGAATTTTGAGCAAAAATCTGAAAGCCCTAACGTTATCTACGAGTGGTCGCTACCCCCCATGGCCCTCCCGCAACAGCCACGCTACAGCTTGCATACGGCCAAGCACACGCTTATTCACGTTAAACGATTGATTCTAAACGTTATTTAACGGATCATTCATCCGTTTTTTGCACCTAAAGCTTGAACGCAAGCATAAGCCGACACAATACAGCCAAGCTTCGACCTAATAGTTAAGCTTGTCTGCTTTTTGTCAGGTATTTTTTACAGTCAAGCTAACGGTCACGTTTACTTGCACAAGCTTAAGCATACCTAGCAAGCTTAAGCATACCGAGGAAACAGTATAGGTTTCTTATAGTTTAGCTTAAGCTGCTATATATAAGGAACGCGCGTTCATATATTAGATCAACGATCTTATAGTTAAGCTTACTTTTTTTTATTTTTTTTATAGCTAAGCTTACTACACTGCTAAGCTTCTGAAAAACCTGCATCTTGCACTATAACATACTGAAAACAAACGATTCACAATGACGAATCACCCGTGAAAATAAACTTAACAATAAACACTAACCTACTGATTTTATTGGTATAAAAAAACAGTTTGACGGGGAAAAAATAATAGATATTCTGTATACATCGGACGAAACAAGAGCGCCTCGCGGCGGTACCCGGACGGGCTTGCACGTCAGAGCTGTTTGACAATCGAAACTGATGCTAGCGCCCATTGGCGCAAGGTCACTGCCTAGCCGTGAAAGCGTGTTAGGTAAGGTGCGGCGATACGCTAGCTAGAATGTTTCGTATATCTGGAAACTTGAGAAACACTGTGTGTTTTGGGCTGTCGATTTGCGCCTAGTCGCCGACATTGTATGGGTCACAGTCCATTAACTAGCATAAGCGCGAAAGCGGTTGCCGTATGGCTATGTTAGACGCAATGTAAAGTATCAAGCGGCGTGCGAGAAGACGCTGTAGAAATATCTCTCGCCCAAGTTCTCACTTTGCTAGGGTCATTGTGCCGTTGCTGGATAGCAGCAAAGTGTGGGCTTTCAGCATGTCGGTATTGTGCCGATATGTCCAAAGCTCATAGGAGAATAGTCATGTTTAAGTCTGCAAAGCCTATCCATGTTAAGCTTCCGTTTGTCCGTGTTATGATCCGCAAGCGGTCTGTTGTTTCTAAGTGGGAAACACACGCTGGCAAGGTTGGCCGTGTGTTTAACGCTGGCAAATTTATGATTGCCACATATCCCAAAAAGTCGGCACGTTGTCCGTCTGTTAACTTTCGCTTGTCCTGATCATTGCGCTAGCGTATATAGTGCGCTAGCGTGTTTGTCCCTTTTCCAAATGTACTAGGAGAATAGTTATGGTTGCGCTTTCTAATACCAGCAAGCTGAATGCTAAGTCATGGTCGTTAAACGCTGGCGAAACGTGTCCCGGCAGTATTGATCCAGAAACCAAACAAGTGTTGCCAGTCTGCGGCGGATGCTATGCCAAGGGCGGTAACTATCGCTTTGCCAATGTACGAAACCCACGTGATCACAATAGGGAGGATTGGAAACGCCCAGAATGGGTAGATGATATGGTCGAGCGACTGGATAGCGAACGTTATTTCCGCTGGTTCGACAGCGGCGATGTGTACCATCCTGCGCTTGCCTTCAAGATATTTCTTGTGATCCAACGCACGCCATGGGTTAAGCATTGGTTGCCAACCAAGAGCTACAACATCCCAAAAATACGTGCGGTTCTTGATCGCATTGCTACACTGCCTAATGTTGCATTGCGGTTTTCATCGCCTAACATCGATGGAACC
>Ga0222714_10001559_pt1 | contig 25731 bp, 31 predicted proteins | sample C33_3DmetaG_FD_165048 | JGI IMG/M metagenome (GOLD analysis project Ga0222714, IMG submission 165048) | Estuarine water microbial communities from San Francisco Bay, California, United States - C33_3D | ecosystem: Environmental > Aquatic > Marine > Unclassified | place: USA: California...
AGTGGGAATCACATGGTATGTGTGGTCGTTTCCAATATTGTACTGCCCAGGACTCTCTTGTTTATCATAATGATGGGCAAACTTGGGCGGCTATGATATATCTCAACCCAGATGCTCCTTATTGTACAGGAACTTCTCTTTTCGCTAGTAAGAATGGTGCTAGGAGAACAAGTGACCCCAACTTTACAGATGATGTGTTTGCTGGCGGTTTTTATGATGAAACCAAGTTTGAACTAGTTGACTCTATTGGTAATGTGTTCAACAGACTATTCATCTTTGATGCTCAAAACATTCACGCAGCATCAAAATACTTTGGTCAGACCAAAGAAGACTCAAGACTTTTCCACATTTTCTTTTTCGACTAATGAATTTTACAGTTTATTCGAAGGACAACTGTCCTTATTGTGTTAAGGTAAAACAAGTTTTAGAGTTGACAGGTTCACAGTTTGTCGTGTATACTCTAGGTCAAGACTTTACTAAAGAGGGGTTTTACTCTGAATTTGGTCAAGGTTCAACCTTCCCACAGGTTGTTTGTGATGGTAAAAAGTTAGGAGGTTCAGTTGACACAATCAGATTCCTCAGGGAGCAACAAGTCATCAAGTCCTAACATAAATAAACACAAGAGCCACGTAAACCGTGGTGTTGATTTACTGCTTAATGGAGGTAAGAGAAAGCAAACGCAACCATTCCACATCATCTTTGAGAAGATGGTTTGCTTTCTTAACAGGGAAGTTACCATCTATTTTGAATTTTCCTTTAAGTCAAGGAAAAGAATAGTAGTTTCCCGAGGCAAAAGAAATGTTAGCAGTTAGTCTAGTTTTTGGTTCATTCATGACCGTATTGTTTCTTATTGTGGGACTTATAGGAGGTTGGGTTGCACGAGAATACATGATGAACTATCGGGAGATTCCAAGACCTCACCCCGAAATGTTTGATAATCAGGGTAACCTGATTCCAGATGAGGTGATCGCATTTAACTTTGAAAACTATCATGACTACGAAAGCAACGACGAAGAAGACATCGACGAGTGATACAACCAAAAAGCCAAGGACGGTAAAGGTTTCCACTTCATTGGAACTTCCTAAGAACCCCTTGACTTTTGAAGTTCTTGACCTTGTTTCAAAACAGCGCAGCAAAGCAAAGAAGGTCGAAGTTCTGAAAAAGTATGAGGATATGTCTCTTAAGATCCTCTTCGTTTGGAACTTTGATGAGAGTGTTGTGAGCGTTCTCCCAGAAGGAGATGTTCCATACTCTTCTTATGACGAACAAACTGTAAACTCTGGTACACTTTCTACCCGAATCACGGAAGAAACACGTAGAATGTATGAGACTGGTTCGTTCTCCATGGGAGTAACTGACCAGCAGGGTAGAACTACTATTCGTAAAGAGGCAAAGAACTTCTACTTCTTTGTTAAGGGTGGTAATGATGGTATGAACAAGATGCGTAAAGAAAGCATGTTCATCAACCTTCTCCAAGGTTTGCATCCACTTGAAGCAGAGATTGTTTGTCTTGTTAAGGATAAGAAACTATCCGACAAATACAATCTTACTCAGGATGTTGTCGCTGAGGCATATCCTGATATTCAATGGGGTAACCGTTCGTAATGGGAAAAGGCATTAACATCATTTATGTAAACTGTCAACCAGAAGCTGCTAATGATAGGAGTCTCCCACGGGACTCTTATCTAGTAACCTATGGTGATAACAACGAACAAAAGCACGACATTGTTCAGGGTCTTCAATCAGATATCTTTGATCAATATTGGGACAAGTATCGTGACTTTAGAGGAATGGAATGGACTGAGGGAACAGTCAACCCTAAGATGTGGGGTTACAAACCATCCGAATCCAAAAAGCGGAAGTAGTTTCCATAATCGTCGGAAAAAAACCCGGCAAAATTTTTAGTCTGTAAGGTTTTGTATCACATTTTACAAAACTCACTTGATAAATACTTGCATCGGGGGTATAATACCCTTACGTTCATCTTATGATTTTACCTTTACTGCTAGCACTGTCTCAACCAGAACCAAAACTACTTCTCACTTGTGAGCAATATGAATGGTTGGCGGGAAGGACCATGAGTTCTAAGATTCTCACTGTATGGGAGAAAATAGAATTCATCGCTAGATATGCAGAAGGAACCGATCCTGCCTGCTTTCCAGAGGTAAAAGAATAGGACGCAAGTAGGACGACGCGGAACGGATCGTTCATCCCATAAGGGACGCAAACGCCGCCCGAAGGAACGGGATTTAACAATCTCATTTCTTTGGAGTATTCTCATGTCTCAAGTTACTTATCGTGGTGTTGTCTACAATACCGAGAGCCGCCCTAATCAAGCAGATCAACCTCCCGCTCATGTAGAAGTTTACCGTGGTGTAAAGTTCTACGTTAATGAGCAAGGACACAAGTCCGCTATGGTAGGAGGTAAGTGATGCAAAAACTTAACGTTCTACAACTTATCAAACTGCAAAAGCAGAAAGAAGAGAGACAGCATAAAGCTGCTCTCTGCTCAATAGGTCACTGTGGAGTAAAGAAATGATTCCTCTAATCAGTGGAATCGTTTTCGGTTCAACAGCATTTATCCTTTTGATATATGCGGAAGTGATACTATTAGATAAGTGATGAGAGAGGGTTGACGCCCTCTCTTTTTTTATGTAAAATAGTAGGAGTGGATACTACCCCAATGGACAAAGAGAAACTCAAACTGCTTGTTCGCAACCTGGAACTCCTAGTAGACTCACTCAAGGCAGAAGTGTACTCTGATGCTCAAAGTTACCTCAATTATGAAGAGGTAAAGACAGGTTTGCACGATTACGACGAAATTTTTGATGATGATGATGGATACCCCGACTAGTAGAGCACGTAGGATGATGAAACTACTAAAACGTCTCATCAAACAAGAACATCTCTATACTGATGATCAGTTGGTAGAGATGAAAGGACAACTGAGGATCCTGGAACAAGAACTCTCAGACTTGGATAAGAAACTTTCAAAAGGATTTGGTAAATGAGTGTAAAACTGGTCAGTGTAACTCCTGATGCGGAGAAGAACATGGCGTATGTCGCCCGTGTTTCTAACCCCAACAACCAGGAAAACCCCAACTATGCTAAGTTGTTGGGGTATTGTATTAAGCACAACCACTGGTCTGTGTTTGAGCAGAGTTTCATGACTCTGGAGATTGAGACTACTCGTGGTCTCGCAGCTCAAATTTTGCGTCACCGTAGTTTCACATATCAAGAATTTTCGCAACGCTATGCTGATTCTTCCCTACTCGCGGAGACGATCCCAGTCCCAGAACTTCGTCGTCAAGATACCAAGAATCGCCAGAATTCTATTGACGACTTGGATCCAGAGTTCGTGGAACTGACTAACAAGCAGATTGAGACTTACTTTGCTCAAGGTATGAGTTTGTATCAGCACCTGCTTGATAATGGAGTCGCAAAAGAGTGTGCTCGTTTTGTGCTTCCTCTGGCAACTCCTACCCGACTCTATATGTCCGGTTCCTGCCGTTCGTGGATTCACTATATCCAACTGCGTTCTGCTAATGGCACCCAGAAGGAGCATATGGAGATCGCAGAGGCATGTAAGCAAATCTTTGCCGAACAGTTTCCCACAGTGGCAGAAGCACTGGAGTGGGTCTAAATATCATTACTTGAAAACATAATTCTATGGCGACTTATCCTGTTGTAAATACATCCACTGGTGAACAAAAAGAAGTGACGATGAGCGTCAACGAATGGGACCAGTGGAAAGCGGAAAACCCAGAATGGATTCGAGACTGGTCTGATCCTTCTACCTGCCCACAACCTGGTGAAGTGGGTGAGTGGAAGGACAAACTCAGAAAGAAGAATCCTGGATGGAACGATGTGCTTCATCGAGCACAGAAAATGCCTGGTTCACGAGTTAAGAAAATCTAAATGGCAAGAAGAAAGAGAGCATCTGCAGAGCAACCAATCGGGGTTGGACTCACGGCAAAGCAGATGAAGCGGAAGAAACCGCTCAGTTCAGAGTACATGGTGGATATTGATCCACTTACAGACAACCAGACCCGTTTATTTGACTCATACAAAGAAGGTAAGCACATTGTTGCTTATGGATGTGCTGGTACAGGTAAGACCTTTATCACACTCTACAACGCCCTCCAAGACGTTCTTGATGAGAGAACTCCCTATGAGCGTATCTACCTTGTACGCTCCCTTGTAGCAACCAGAGAGATTGGTTTCCTCCCTGGTTCACATGAAGATAAGGCAGACATCTACCAAATTCCATATAAGAATATGGTGAAGTATATGTTCCAAATGCCTTCTGATGCTGACTTTGAGATGCTCTATGGTAACCTTAAGTCACAAGAAACTATCAAGTTCTGGTCTACTTCATTCCTTCGTGGAACCACTCTTGATAACTCTATTATCATTGTGGATGAATATCAGAACCTTAACTTCCACGAACTGGACTCTATTATCACCCGTGTTGGTGAAAATACTAGGATCTGTTTCTGTGGTGATGCTGTCCAGTCTGACTTACAGAAGTCAAATGAGCGTAATGGTATTCATGACTTTATGAGTGTGTTGCGTAAAATGCCTTCTTTTGATATAATTGAATTTGGGGTCGATGATATCGTCCGCTCTGGACTTGTTAAAGAGTACATTCTCGCAAAAATGGAAGCAGGTTTTTAATGTTTGATCATGTTGATATTAGTCTCCCTTCTCTTGAAAGGGAGACTATTGATGGTGTAAGGTATTACAAAGTACCCGATGACGAAGAACTCCTCCGACTGGTCTCCATCACTTCGGTGACCAGTCATTTTAATAAGGAGATCTTTATCAACTGGCGAAAGAAAGTTGGTAATGAAGAGGCAGATCGTATTACGAAGGCTGCAACAAGTCGTGGTACGGACATGCATACTTTGGTAGAACATCATCTGAAGAATGAAGACCTACCAAAGGTGCAACCTATCTCAGATTTTCTTTTTAAGATTGCTAAACAGAACCTAAATCGTATAAATAATATTTACACCCTTGAAGGGTCCCTATATAGTAAGCAACTAGGTATTGCTGGGACAGTTGACTGCATCGCTGAATATGACGGTGAGTTGGCTATAATCGACTTTAAAACTTCTAAAAAACCCAAACCACGCGAGTGGATTGAACACTATTTTGTACAGTGCATGGCATATGGTTGTATGCTGTACGAACTGACTGGTATTTCAGTCAAAAAACTTGTAATCATCATGGCTTGTGAAAATGGAGAATGCGTCGTCTATGAAGAACGAGACAAATCAAAGTACATCAAACTACTCAGCGAATACATTAGAAAGTTTGTTAGAGATAAACTGGAACTCTATGGAAAATAACAAAGAACTAGAACAAGCAATAGAAAGTAAGTTTCTGACTCCTTCTAAATTCGCCCTTGAAATTGAGAAAATTGTAATTGAAGAAAACTTCAACTACATTGATGCGATTTGTCACTATTGCGAAATCAATAATCTTGAGGTAGAATCGGTAACGAAGCTCATTTCAAAACCATTGAAAGAGCGTCTTAAGTGGGACGCAACTCGTCTCAACTTCATGAAACGCACTTCAAGAGCAAAACTTCCTCTATGACCGTGACACCCTTTGAAACTTATCAACATTATCTGTCACTAAAAAATCATTTCACAAATCCCAAATACGACTTCTTTAAATACGGTGCGAAGACCCGTGCTAGTGTAACGTCCTTCAACAAACGAAAGGACAAGTACTGGTTCGAAAAGACTTCCCGCAAGTATTCTGATAAAGAAGTCGTAGATTTTTTAGTATCCAATTTCACCGCCACCGACAACCCGCAAAACTTATGGATTGGAGAAATTATCAATTCTGGCGAAAGAAACTATTCCGAGTGGATGAGACGCCAACAGAGTTTGACGTACTTGTTCAAAGAGCAAAGCAGCGAATTGTTATCGGAGAACGAGTTAGAGAGTTTGTTCAACTGTACCAAAGGTCACCCGCTGATACTCAAAAGGTTTCTAAGCGGGAACGTATCGCTAGAAACATTAACAATCTTCGACAAAGTATTCCATTTTTCAAAAAACTTCGATAAGAAGTTGACTGATCCAGTGTGGGAATCCGTAAGTTTGAAATTGAAGAAGTATTCTCCCTTTCTAAATATTGATATGTTTCATTATAAAAAAATCTTAAGGGACATTGTAAATGAGTGAATTTTTTAAATCTGATATTATTCAAGATGAACTTGAAGAAATCAATATTCTTCAAGAAGAAATCTACGGAAGTATTCTCACTTTCGGCACGATGTCCAATGAGACCAAAATGGAACATGTTGAGAAGTTACAGACCTTGCTAGAAAAGCAAAGGATCATGTATACTAGGTTATCTCTTTCAGACGACCCTCAAGCGGTTGAGATGAAAGAGAACCTTCGCAAGTCGGTTGCCCTGATGGGATTCCCACCAGACACAGACATGCAAACTTTATTCGACAGTATGAATGAAACAATCGAATCCCTCAAGAACTATCTTGACGACTGAGGGCATCCTTGCTATACTATCCGAGTAAATCCCCCGAATCCAAATTAATCCGAGGTAATCCAAATGTCTTTCGCAGACCTTAAGAAGCAATCCAAGCTTGGCTCCCTGACCGCGAAACTGGTCAAGGAAGTCGAAAAGATGAATAACAATGGCGGTTCCAGTGGCGATGAGCGCCTGTGGAAACTTGAATGTGATAAGAGCGGCAACGGTTATGCCGTTATTCGTTTCCTCCCCGCCCCTAATGGTGAAGACCTTCCCTTCGTGAAACTCTACAGTCACGCATTCCAAGGTCCTGGTGGTTGGTATATTGAGAACTCTCTGACTACTCTTGGTCAGAAGGATCCTGTGTCCGAGTACAACACGATGCTGTGGAACAACGGCACCGACGCAGGTAAGGAAGCAGCACGCAAACAGAAGCGTAAACTGACCTACATTGCTAACATCTATGTGGTCAAGGACCCTGCTAACCCTTCTAACGAAGGTAAGGTGTTCCTGTACAAGTTCGGTAAGAAGATCTTCGACAAACTCACTGCTGCTATGCAACCTGAGTTTGAAGACGAGGAAGCAATCGATCCGTTCGATTTCTGGCAGGGTGCTAACTTCAAACTGAAGGCAAAGAACGTTGCTGGTTATCGTAACTATGACTCCAGTGAGTTTGCTCGCCCTGACGCTCTCCTGGATGACGATGACGCCATGGAAGCAGTGTGGAAGAAAGAGTATTCTCTTGCTGAACTCGTTGCTGCCGATCAGTTCAAGACTTATGATGAACTGAAGACTCGTCTGGACTATGTTCTGGGTAACAAGGGCACTCCTCGCTTCCAAGATCCTGACGAAGGTGAAGAGGAAGAGTACACTCGTGGTTCTTCCCGCGAACTCACTGAAGATCTTCGCGGAGAACTGAACTCTCTCCAACCCACCCGTACTGTGTCTTCTACTGACGAAGATGAAGACGACGATACCCTTTCCTACTTCGCACGTCTTGCTGAAGAGTGAACTACAACCAAATCTGCCTAACACTTTTAGTGGTGGCAGCATATATTAACTTACTGTTCAAGTGAAAACCGATTATTACATTGATAGAGTAAGTAAGACCGAAGCCGCAGAGTTACTTCTGCGGTTTCATTATCTTAAGGACTTCTCAAAAGGTTTTAAATCAGGTTACAACTACGGACTCTATAAGTCCAATGATTTCAGTCCGCTGAACATTGGCGGCATTCAGGGAGTCTGTATCTTTACGGGTCTCCCTGTTCCTGAAGTTGCACAAGGCGCATTTGGTTTAGAGAGGAATGAGCAAGAAGGACTATTTGAACTTTCACGACTTTGCATCCACCCTAACACACAACAAGATGAATACAACATTACATCGTGGTTTGTATCGAGATGCATCAGACAACTCCGAAAAGATACAAGGGTCAGAGCCATCATATCTTACGCTGATAGCGATTTTCATGGCGGCACAATTTATCGCGCTTGTAACTTTAAATATTGTGGGCTTACAGATGCTAAAAAAGATTTCTACTATTCAGACGGCACCAAGCATTCACGCGGCAAAATAAAAGGTGCTGAGGGAGAATGGAAAGATCGCTCCCGCAAGCACCGATACGTTATGATGTTTGATAAAAAACTAGAGTTACTCTGGTGAAGTGTTTCTGGTGTTTTCAGTAGCAGCAATTCTCTTATTAACGTATTGAGAAGATTTTTCATACTTCATAATTCTTCTCATATCATTCAGATACTGCTGTAAGTATTCTGGTTTTAGAATATAAATTTGTCTCTTCTCTTCATTCAACCTTACTTCGTACTCATAGTTAGTGATACCACCAACAGGATTTAAGTTTGCAGTTGGTGTGCTTGGGTCTGGAATAGCAAAATTTGAATCAACAATTTTACCTTTGGGAAGGATAAGTCTTCCAGAAGAATCTTTTACTTCAGTTGTTTCATAAAATCTAATAGCGTTCAGATCACTACCATATTTGTTGTAGGCATACTTATAAAGTTCGTAGTCTGAAAGGGGCCATTGGTCTCTTACATTTACAATACCAGCAGTCAGTAAGACAACCCAATCATAAGATACATCTCCATATATTCTATTAGCAACCGTTTCTGGTCTCTCACCCTGTTGGATTTGAAACTTATTGAATAGAGTAAAAACATTCTGTAAGTCATCACGAAGTTTTACCCTTCTAAAAAGGTTCTTGACTCTTACATATTCTGTTGAAGAGTTTCTATCCTTTAGAGGTGACTGATATAATAAGTCTGGTAGTTCTCTGAAGTAACTCATTTTAGTAACCTACGCTCTCCTCATTTCCTTTGTAGATGGCGTCATAATCTTCACTGTAGATAGGATTGAGTTCCTTGAATGATAGAGTCATTACTATGTGTGAAGGCATTCCATCATGGAATGTTGAATATGTATTAGAACCTGTGTAGTTCACCTGCATATCAACTAAAGCCATTGGTAAGAACTTATTCAAGATTGGGTGTGGGTTATTTCCTTTCATATATCTTAGTTGGAATATGTCTGGAGCACTGATGAATACGCCACCAACAGAAGTATTTCCAGCAGCACCTTTTTTAGCACTCATAGAACGCTTCAGACAACGAATAATCCTAATGATTTCCTGAGCTTCTCTTTTGCTTCTAGCAAAAAATTCAAAGTTGAATGAGAAGTTTCTCAGACCAACACCATCAAAGAGTAGTTCTAAGTTTGGGTTGAATACTTGTCCAGTTGCTCTAGAGATGAGTTGGTTAGCACTAACGTTTCCACCTAGGGCAGATACTGCTGTAGCAGAAAGAGCATTTATTACTGCATTTTTAAGTTGAGGGTCTTGTAGAACAGTATTACCCCTTGATGTAATTGCGTTTATAACACTATCCAGAGTTTTGGTTGGACTATCTACAAACTCTTTAGCAAATGTTATACCAAGAGCTTCAGCAGGATTTAGAGTTCCTTCACCCCAACTAATTTGAGTTGTATCAGATATACTCTCTGGTATTGGTAGACTGATTGTATGTTTTATTTTTTTAGAATCTTTAGCAAAAGACCCTTCAACTGCTTTTGATTGCGTTGGTAATTCTAAATTTATGTTTCCAAGTTTTTCTGGATCTATAGATTTATATGGATTACCCTTTTCGTCTGTAGCATCTACAAATGCTCCTGATATATTTCCCAAAGCTGCATCAATATTTAAATTTGAAGGAACAAACTCCGCTATTTGAATCATCAAATAATCTGAGTTATTATCAATTCTTGTGTATGGATATCTAAGGAACTTTTCTTGCGTATACTCTGGTCTTGGTCCAGTTTGTCTTGTTCCAGTTGTATTAGTATCTCCAGGATAAGTGGGATTACTTCCCTGATCTTGAGGGACAGATGGGGGTGGAACTGGCCAAGGAGTTCCGTTAGAACTTACGGCTGGAATTACTGGTATGGATATCGCCATTACAGGACTTTCTAGTTATTTAGACGGAAGTTAGCAAAAGGTATCATCTGTAAGTCTTTTACTTCTGGTGGATAGACTTCATACAACCCACCAGCAACTTCATTCCAAGTATATTGTCTGGTCTCACCCCAATGGAAGTTCAGACCACGAAAACCCCACTGGAATACATCAGTAACAGCAACAAAGGGGTTTTGATCATAGTTTAGTGATGCTGTCTTAGCATTATAAACAAAGATATAAATCTTACCTGCTTCAGGTATCTTAGGTCCTTCATTCAGAACTGCTAAGAGTTCTACCATAATATCATCAGGATCTCTAATACCAATAATACTATCACTTATCCCACGGACTCGGTTTACGTTTGTATCTGTATCTGTGGGTCTTTTTGCCATTACTTGATACCTAGTTCTTTCTCAGTAAAGACTTTAAACTCATAACCTCTATCAAGACACCATTCTTTTGCTGCTTCCCACTTTGCCTGGTTTTTAGCATACTCATATGCCTCGCGCAAATAACCTTTGGTTTGTCTTTTTGGTTTTGCTGGAGGAGCAGTTTGTCGTAATGGTTTGATTTCAATGATGTATTTTTTAATTTTCCCAGACGACTCTTGTACTTTGATATAGAAGTCTGGAAAATATCTATGTGGTTTATTGTCTATTGGAGACTTATACCACACATACATTTCTTCACTACCCCATTCTAAAATACGTTCAGTCAAGTCACAGTATCTCATGAACTTTCGTTCCCAAAGAGAACGATATATTATATTGCTTGGATCACCTTTATATTTCTTTGGATTCGATGGTTGATATTTACCCTTATAGGACATCTAAATAACTAATAATGTAAGACTCGTATAAGGTATTTAGAGTGGCAGCACCTAGACCAAGAAGGATATCAGATTTCAAACCAGCACTAACAAACCTAGCGCAAACTTCACATTATCAAGTTATCTTCAGTGGTCTTCCCCTACCACTAAGAAAACATTTGAACGTTAGAGGAGTTGGATACAGGTTTATCACAGAAACATCAGGACTTCTTTGTTACTCCGCTTCCTTACCTGGAAGTTCCCTTGCTACTGCTAACGTCAAGGGAAACTTTATGGGAGTCGTTGAGAATATGGCTCACACAAGACTATTCACAGAGATAGGTCTTGAGTTTTATGTTGATAATGAGTATAGAACTCTCAAGTTCTTAGAACATTGGATGGAGTTTATCGCCAATGGTTCTGCTCATAGGAAAGCATCCGATGACTATTACTTCAGAATGGAGTATCCATCAGACTATAAATCAAACCAAACAAAGATTATCAAGTTTGATAGAGACTACAGTGAGAATATAGAATATACTTTCTGGGGACTATTCCCAAGAGACCTATCATCAACGACTGTTAAGTATGATAGTTCTGAAATATTGAAAGCATCTGTTCGTTTTAGTTACGACAGATATATCTGTGGTAGAAGTGATAGTTACTCTATTCATAGAGGAAATGAAGAGAACAAGGAAGAGGAGAAGAGTTCACCCACTGCAAGTGAATCTAGAAGAGTTAATCTTTCTGCTGGGGCAGCAGGTGCTGGTGGAGTTAGATCGGCAACATATGGTAGAGTTACTGAAGATATAGTAAATGATAGATTAGGTCCCCCTGGTCGTTGATAAATATTCCTAACTGAACTTTTTGGGTTGTTATGCCTTTACCAAAGATCTCTACGCCAACTTATGAGTTGGAACTACCTTCTACTGGAAAGAAAATTAAATATCGCCCCTTTCTTGTAAGAGAGGAAAAAATTCTTATCATTGCAATGGAAAGTGAAGATGATAAGCAAATCACTGGTGCTGTAAAAGAAGTTATCTCTAACTGCATCTTAACCAGAGGCGTTAAGATAGAACAACTATCTACATTTGATATTGAGTATCTGTTCCTGAATATCAGAGGTAAGTCTGTTGGTGAAGAAGTAGAAGTACTTGTAACTTGTCCAGATGATGGAACTACCCAAGTTCCAACTTCAATCAACCTGGATGAAATTAAAGTTCAAACTGCAAAAAATCACAGCAGAGATATTAAACTAGATAATGATCTTATTTTGAGAATGAAGTATCCTTCGATGGAGGAGTTCATAAAAAATAACTTTAGTGTTGAAGAAATTAATCTAGAGAATACTTTCGATCTTATCTCTTCTTGTATTGAGCAAGTTTATTCTGAAGAAGAGTCTTGGTCAGCGTCTGATTGTACTAAGAAAGAACTGAGAGAGTTTCTTGAGCAGTTGAGTTCAAAGCAGTTCAAGGAGATTGAAACTTTCTTTGAGACTATGCCTAAGTTATCTCATGTAGTTAAGGTCAAAAATCCTAACACTGGGGTAGAGAATGAAATTGTTCTGGAGGGACTAAACGCTTTTTTCGGGTAGGTATGGCTCATGAAGATCTTGAGTCATACTTTAAGGTAAATTTTGCCTTGATACAGCATCATAAATACTCATTGACTGAGATAGAAAACATGATACCTTGGGAAAGAGAAGTTTACCTCACTTTCCTAAAACAACACATTGAGGAAGAGAATTTAAAACAACAGCAAGCTGAACTAAATGGCTGAGTTTTCGCCAATTATAACTGGTTTAAGACCTAGGAGAACTAGAGTCTCTTCATTTACGTTTTTAAATCGTCCCCAAGAAACCCCAAGGGACGATTATAGAACTACGCTTGCACTGCAACAAAATAGAATTGCTTTTGAAAGCATAAACTCTTCCATTACAAATTTATCAGCACAAGTTTCCGCACTCAATAGTTCTCTAATTGGTATTGCTCAAGAGGTCAAGCAAACATCAGCATTAGATCAGGCAAGAGAGGCACAAAAGAGAAGGCAAGAAGAGATCTTAGCAGAACAACAACTCAGAGAAGGTAAAGAGAGTGTTGTTGAGCGTAAGATGCAAACCTCACTCCTTGTCCCTGTTAGAAAGGTAGGAGCAAAGGCGCAATTTACTTTATCCAGGTTAGGAAACTTCTTTATGATTCTCCTGGGAGGTTTCCTAGGAAACATGGCGATACAAACTCTGGGTGCTTTGATATCTGGAGACAAAGAAAAACTAGAAGAACTTAAGAAGAAGTTTTTAGATAATATTGGAGTTGTAAGTGGGATATTCCTACTGTTTAGTGGTGGATTTGGAACCATACTTGGATCCATCAGTAGACTAACTGCTACTTTAGGAGGAGCACTATTTAAAAATCTTTTACTCAGACCAGTAAATGCTTTATTGGGATTGGTAAAATCTGGTGCTGCTTTAGTACCAGGAGTAACTAGATCTGGTAAACTAACTAACAGTAACGCTGGAACATCAGCAAAACAATCTAGATCAACTAAACCAGCAGCAACAAGAGCAAAAGGATTTGCTGGGGGTGGAATCTTTAAAAGACTACCAATTTTAGCTGGTACTATTCAGGGTGTATCAGATATAATGTCTGGTGAAAGTATGGGAAGAACTGGTGCTGGATTGCTTGGAATGGGAACTTTGGGTGTAGCAGCATCCTTTATGAATCCATATGCTGGTCTTGCAGTATTCTTACTTGGATCTGGATCTGCTTCAAACTTCGCAAAAGACATATATGAACAGAGTGGTATTGAGCAGCAATTCCCAGAACTAGGAACTAATGTAAAAGATATTAAAGGTGGAATATTTAATATTTTCCAGGGCATGGCTGGAACACAAGTTGATATTCAGAGAAGTAGTAATCAACAAACACCAGATTTAGTTTCTACTGATTCTCAAGGTAATGTAACAATAATCAATACTGAATCTCAGACTAATGGTGGAAAAATAGTAGCGCCACAAAAAGATCTTGGAAGAGCAAATTATCTACCTAATGTTCCAAGTTCAAATCCAGAAAACTTCTACGTCATGTATTCAAGAGTACAATACAACGTGGTAGGATAATATGGCGTATACCTCTTCTCTTAACGTAAGATCAATTGGACGTTCTATGTCCAATTTAAACAAGAGTCTCTTGAAGGCTAGAGACTCTGCAAAGTCTGTTAGGACAACTATTCTGCAGTCAAACAGAGATAAAAGAAAATCATTTTCAAGTAGTCTGAGTGCATTCAGGAAAAGAAGAGAGGCTGCAAGAAGAAGAGAACGAGAAGATATTGTTGAAGCATCTACGGTTGGTGGCGCAATACAAAAATCTAGAACCGCTGTGGTCACTAGCACAAAAGGATTTCTAGGAAGAATACTTGATTTCTTAGGAACATTATTAGTTGGGTGGGCACTCACAAATCTACCAAACATCATAAAGATGGGCGAAGATTTGATGGGTAGGATGCAAAAATATTTCGATATATTCAATGAATTCAAGTCAGGTCTTCAAGAGTTCTTGATAACCTTTGGAGATATGGTTGGTGAAGTTGGTACAGCACTTCAGAATAATGATTTTATTGCAGTTCAAAGAAGTACTCAGAAATATATGGGTAGATTGCAGGATTCATTTAAGAAGATGGAGGGTTCTGTAGAATCTGTTATTAGGCAACTAAGAAAAGATGTTTATGAATTGCTAGGAATAGATCCACCACCTGATGAAGAACCTGATAGCACTACTACTGGTGGCGGTGGAAGTGGAGACCCTGCAGGGGTGCCTGCTGCTGGTGGAAACAAGTTTAGTGGAGAAGCTGCTAAGATTCCACCAGAGGGTAAAGCACTTCTAGATGCTATTGCTGGTTCTGAATCTGGTGGATATAACCGTAGATATCCATCTAAGACGTTTAGTGGATATAATGATCACCCAAGAATTCGTGAACCAATTTTGGGTGGTCCAAACAAGGGTCTTACAAGTGATGCTGCTGGTAGATATCAGTTTATATCTACAACTTGGGACCAGTACAAACGACCAGGTGCTAAGTTTACACCAGAAGAACAAGACCTTGCAGCATATAAATTAGCAATTGCTGCTTATGGATATGGTGAACAAGGATTGTTGAAGGCACTTAGAGAAAATCCTTTAAAGGTAGCAAACAAACTAAGTGGAACTTGGACTTCTCTACCTGGTGGTATTGAACCAAACAACGCAACTAATGGTTTCCTAAACAGATATAATTCAAGCGTAAAAACATATAGACAGTCGCAACAATCCGCACCAAAAACTATACAAAAAACAGAACAGAATAAGTCCGAATATAAAGGTGGATATACTCCGGAAGAAATTGAAAAACTTAAGAGAGAAAATCCAGGTTTCAACTGGGGAGACTTTCTTAACCAGAATAGTAGCAGTAGCAAGACAATCCAAGAATTTGAGTTTGCTTCATCTAAACAAAAGTTCTCACCAGAAATTGCACAGTTTAAACCGAAGAGACCTACGAATACTCTAATAATAAGAGAAAAAATAAAAGAACCTCCACAGATTATTGCTACTGGTGGTGGATCTCAGGGTTCTTCATTCCCCTCTGTTACTGAGGTAAATAGTACTGGAGACTTATTCAAGCAAATAACCCTCACACACGCAACGGTATAAAAATAAATGGCTGCAATAGATGCTTCACTATATGAAGAGATTATTATAGAATCTTCGGATGGAAAGAGATCTGTTGATCTTAGATTTGGTATTGTTGCGCTCAAATATTTTGAGGATTTGTTTTCACCAACATTAACAGCACAGATGACGATTGTTAATACTGGTGGAACAATTCCAACAGAGGATGGTTCTTATCAGTCAATATACAGTGGTCTACCATTAAGAGGTGGCGAAAGAGTATCTATAAAAATCGCTGGTAACTCTGATACCAATAAAGGATTAGATCTTAGCAACAAAGACAATTACATGTATGTTTCTAAGATAACCAACGTTATCAGAGAGGGACAGAGAGAAATATTCACACTTCACTTAGTCTCTAGAGAAGCGATTGCTAACGAGACTTCTAGGGTCTATAGAAAGTTTTCAAAAGGACCTATTGATAAGCATGTTAAAGATATTTTAAAAGAGAACTTACAATCACAAAAATCTTTAAAATATGATCCAGTAGAGTTTCAATATTCTTTCATTGGAAATCTCAGAAGACCTTTTAATGTAATGATCTGGTTGGCTGCAAAGTCAATTCCAACTACAGGTATCCCTGGATACTTTTTCTATGAAACTATCGAGGGATACAATTTCAAATCTGTTGAGAATCTGATTGCCGAAGGAAAACAAAACGTATCGGCAGAATATTTTCATCAGGAAGATCAAGACTTCAACAAGTCAACTGATAGAAGAATATTGTCCTATAGTATCAGTGTTAATAATGACTTGTTAGAGAATTTAAGACTTGGAACATATGCAGCATTCTTTGCTGAGTATGATCCTTATCTAGCAAGATTTAGTTTACCTCAAGACGGTAAGAGAACTCTTAGAGATTTTTCTGGAACAAACCTTGGAGATGATCCAGAGATACCACAGATATTGAGTTCTAATGGATTTGATCTGAGTAATACACCAAGTAGAATTCTAACATCGGTTCTTGATGTTGGAACATTAGAAAAGAATGTCGCATACAATTATACCAAAACAAATTATAGAGATGCTCTGTTTAGATACAATTACCTCTTCACACAAGTCTTGAACATGACTGTTCCCCTGAACACAGAATTGAAAGTCGGTAATGTTGTTAAGTGCAACTTCCTCAAAATTTCAAATAACAGTAAGGAATTTGACCGTGAGCAAAGTGGTCTATATATGATAAAAGAACTCTGTCATCATTTTGATGGGACTCAATCCCTAACATCTATGAAGTTGCTTAGAGATACATTTGGCGACGTATAAGAATTAAAAAGAATGGAAGAATTTTTACTCAAAAGTAATTTTATAGGTAGAGATGGATTTGTCTGGTGGATAGGACAGATTGCACCAATAGAATCTTGGATTGAACAAGCTAATGGTCCTGGTTGGGGTGTAAGATACAAAGTTCGTATTATGGGGTATCACCCATATACTGAGGCGGAGTTGAGTAATGAAGACTTGCCTTGGGCACATGTAATGCTTCCACCTGGAGTTGGAACTGGGTCCGCTAATACATTTAAGACAGTCAAATATAATGAAGGGGATACTGTAATTGGTTTCTTCCTTGATGGTGAAAGTGGTCAACATCCAATTATCATGGGTGCTTTTGCTAACTCTGTGGATGTTATAAAGGATGCAGAGAAGTTACCTTTCGCACCGTTCTCAGGATTTAATCAACATATTAAACAACCACCAAAAGGTGTTCTTGCTACTAGCGAATCTGGAGATCAAAATCGTGCAACTGCACCAGATCCACAACCATTAAGTCCAGCGCAATCAAAACAAGTAGATCCAAACAATCCAGCAGCAAGAAGAACTTCTGACGGAAAGATAATATCAACCCCATGTGGATCTGAATCTGAAGAAAGTAAAGGATCCAAAAAAGTTATTAATGAAATCAAGAATACGATACAAGGTTATGTTCAGTTCCTTCAAGACTTGAAGGCACAGTTTGATGAAAAACTAGAGCACTACAGGGATGAAATTGATAGGGAAATTGATGTTTTAGCAGAAAAAATAGCAACCGTAGCATCAAAGATGATCAACGGTATTGTGAACTTTATATTTAAAAAACTTATTCCAATTTTAGGAAAAGGACTTAAACTACTTTATGATGCAGTATTTGCAAAAGTTCTAGCAGCAACAGGTCTTTTACCAGCAGCACATGCCGCTGGAGTAGCAGCACAGACTGCAATGATTAATCCTGTAAAAATATTACAAGACTTAATTCCTTGTATCCAAAACCAGATCAAAGGAAAGGTAAAGGATCTAGTCAAACAACTTCTCAAGTCCATTGCCGACAACGTTCTAAACTTTGTTGATTGTGTTGCCGACCAAACCATTGGTGCTATGTTAAATGGTATCATTGGTCTTGTCGATAATGCTCTGTTACCTGCAATTAATGGTGTTGGTAAGATCCTACAATTCTTCGAAGACTTTAGTGTTGAAGGTCTTATGAGAAATGGTTTTGATGCACTACTTGGTCTTGTTGGACTTAAGTCTTGCAGTAAGACCGATGCTAAAGATAAGTGGGGTTCTTGTAAATATAGACTTGGATATGGTCCAGTCTTCCAAGATGATTTGGACTTGAAAGGTATTGTCGATAATGCTAACGCAGCAAAGGCAATATCAACAGCGGCAAAGGTTGCTGGATTCCCACTTGATGGTGTTCAGGATATTGCCGGTGCATTTGACTTCATAACAGGAACAGTCAAGGATCCAAACTTTATTGGAGATGTTGGTTCTTGTTACACTGGACCACCTATTGTTTGTGGACCACCAAAGATCAACATATTTGGTGGAGGTGGAACTGGAGCAAGTGCTGTTCCTATTCTTGGTGGTATTGTTGGTGAGGATAAGTATAAGACTGGAAGTATTATCAGTGTTAAAGTAACAAACCCTGGAAGCGGATATACATTCCCACCATTTGTTGAGGTTGTAGATAGTTGTGGTCAAGGATATGGTGGTATTGCTAGAGCCATCGTTAAGAATGGTCAGGTAAGTACAATTTATGTTGTATCAGAAGGTGAAAACTACCCAGTAGAAGAAGAGATACCATATGTTGTTGAAAGCGTTTCGGTTATCAATCCTGGTCAAGACTTTGAGGATGGAGATACTGTAATTGATAATCGAGGCAATGAATATGACGTGCTTATTCAGTCTGGTGCTATCATTAAGGTGACCCCAATAAATAGTAGAGATGTAACTAATATTCCTGTACTTGAGGTTATTTCTAAGAATGGTTCTGGAGCAATTCTTGCTGCTAACCTAGGAGAAAGACCACCATTTGATGGGGAAGTTAAGCAAGTTATTGATTGTATAACCTAATCAAAAATGGCTAGAAGTAATGAACGCCCAGAAGTAGAATGGATTCTAAGGGACTGTACTTTTGCGTGTCCCAACGTGAGAGAGGTTGTGAACAGTCCTACTATGGGACTTTTGGGAACTTCTACTCGCTTTTGGTATACAGCGACAAAAAAACAACTAAAAAACTCCATTGATTTTACAGAAGAAGGAAGACAACTAATCAATAGTGATAGTGCTATTGAAATGTGTGCTGGAGAGAGAGGTCTTGATGGTGGAGAGACTGTTGTTATTCACTCTAGACGTGGTAATGTAACCATTACGGCAGATAGAACTGGATGTGTTAAAATATCTGGTCTTCACATGGTCGTTAGTAGTTCAGGAACTCTTGAGATAACTTCTGGAGATGAAATAAGAATCAATGGTGGAAATATGGTTCTTGAAGGTAATAGTATTGAATCAGATGCAATGTCTGGAAATTTAGTTCCTCCAGCAAAAACATTTCTAGGTCAGATATTTAAAGATACTTTTGTTGGTGGTGGACTAATATTAAAAGCACTTGGAGTACTTGTAGGATAAAATGTCATCAGAAAACATCTGGGTACAAGGACAAGAGTCATATTTTAATGAAGACGCCAAGTTCTTCAAAGACGTATATGTATACGGTAAACTTTACTATGACTTTGATGGTACTGGAGATGATTTAACTCTTGATAATTTAACCGTAAATGAGCAGTCATATTTAAACAATCTGTATGTAGCGGGACTTTCAACCTTTGTTGGTGCAAGTCAATTTAACAGTTCAGTTACTATTGGTGGAATAGTTTCTGTTGGAAATACTGCTACTTTCCAAAGTGATGTTAATATTCTAGGAACACTAGATGTAGATAATATTGATGTTGGTATTGCTACTATTAGAGATCGCTTTGAAATAACAAGTGATAGTGGAACTAATTACCTAGTTGGTTTTGCTACTGGTTCTCGTGCTGGTAATATTGGTATCGGAAGCACGTTACCTGAACAACTACTTGATGTTGGTAACTCTATTCGCATTGTTAGGAATATCTTTGACTCCGCCAATTTCCCTGGCGATAATGGATACTTTCTATCCCGCGATGCTAATGGTATTCGTTGGATTTCTGCACCACCAAATGCTCAGACTGATGGTTTCTTCGCACAAAATGAAGGCGTAAGCGTAGGTGTCGGTTCATTTACAACCATTAACTTCATCGGTAATGGTAGTGGTGGAGACGTTGTTAATGCTGTAGTAAACAGTTCTGATTCCAACATTCTTGATGTAAACATTGTAGACCATTGGATAAGAAATGGTGCTGGTATTCATACAACAGTTAATGTTGGTATCAATGTTGTATCACCACAAACAACTCTTGACGTTAATGGAATTGTTTGGGTCAGAGATGAACTGAGAGTATCTGGAGTATCAACATTTACTCAGTTAGTTAGAATCGATGCTCCACTGAGAGTACATGATAATCTTATTACAGGTACAGCAACAACAGCATTATACGCAAACAACTCTGGTATTGCTACCTATGCAGACCAAGCAGGGTTCTCCACAGTATCTGGGATCTCAACTTTCGCTATTCAAGCTGGTTTCGCTACCGTATCAGGTATATCTACATTTGCTATTCAGTCAGGATTCTCCACAGTATCTGGAATTTCCACGTTTGCTATCCAAGCAGGATTTGCTACAGTCTCAGGAATTTCCACGTTTGCTATTCAGGCAGGTTTCGCCACAGTAGCAGGAATCTCAACATTTGCTATCCAAGCTGGATTTGCTACAGTATCTGGTATCTCAACCTTCGCAATTCAAGCAGGTTTTGCTACCGTATCTGGTATTTCAACATTCGCAATCCAGTCTGGGTTCTCCACGGTATCAGGTATTGCTACCTTTGCTATCCAATCTGGTTTTGCTACAGAAGCAGGGTTCTCAACAAATTCTGCTAGAGCAGGCATTGCTACCTTCATTCAAACCACTGAGACTCTCACAAACCAAGACTTCTTCATCCCATTTGTTCAGAATTCAACTAGTCAGACGAGTGAGACTGTAAGAGTTGATAGTGGTATTACATACAATCCATCAACCAATGCTTTGGGTGTTGATGGTACACTTGAAGTTGGTGTCGGTGGAACTGTTATTACCACTACTGGTATTGGTAGTGTTGGTTTTAACAGCACATCACCCACAAGAGATGTTGACTTCCAAAAGGACGTTCGCTTCCAGCAAGCAATATATGATACTGATGATAACGTAGGATTCAGAACAGAAAGATATCAGGTTCCAAGGAACGTTCTCACTACGGTTGGTGTTGATACTTCTGGAAATATTATTGGTGGTAGATTCTATGATGCCGCCAACCTGATACGTCTGAACCTAGACTACATTGCGAACGAGTCTGTTGGATTCCTAACAAGCACAGACTATAAGAGTCCTGCATTTGCTCTGTCTTCGGCGGACTATACCTCCTGTAAGGACGACATTAAGGATATTCTAAGGGCTATCACCTACGACATTACAAGAGGTGGTAACTCCCGTTGTGTTGGTGCTGGTGAATCTTATTATAATGCTGGTGTTTTACAGCACATTACTGGAACTGATGTAAATGGTTATAGTATCAAGGAAGCAACCATTGTTGCTATCACCACTGCTGCACAGATATCCAGATATGTTATCAACAACCTACCAGCACCTATATCTTATCAGGGCGTAGGTAATAGTGTTCCTCTCATTCGTGATTTAACCCTGCAAGATGACTCTGCTGTTGGTGTTAATACTTCCCCAGATGGATGTGCTAACGTTGTTTCTGCTATCACCGTTTGTGCTGGTATTGTTACCAATATCATTGAACTAGGTGCTGCTGCATTTACCACTATTGGTTTCACCACAACATCACCAAATGGTAAGGTAGTCTGGGCTCCTGCAGGTGCTGATGCTAGAAACCTTGTTTGGGTTACCAAGTATGGTAACGATGATAATGATGGAAGAACTGAAGGTTCTGCAAAACTAACCATCGGTGCCGCTGCTGCTGTAGCACAACCTGGCGATACTATTATGGTTCGCTCTGGTGTTTATGCTGAGAACAACCCTATCGGTCTAAGAACAGACGTTTCTGTTATCGGTCAGGACCTGAGACTGGTTACTATCTACCCACAGAACGATGATGATGTCTTCTATGTTAGAAGAGGTTGTTTGATTGATAGTTTGAGTTTTGCCTACAGTAAAGATCCTTATGATGATTCTGCACCACTATACATCACTGGTGCTGCTGTTGCCTTCCCACCACCAGCAGGTATTGGTAGTGCTAGAACTGGATTCCTAGGATTAGGTCCAGCAAACGAAGGACCAAGTGGTAGATGGAGATCGCCATACGTTCGTAACTGTACGAACTTCATGAGCAACAGTATTGGTATGAAGATTGATGGAAACCACGTTGCTGCTGCCTTTACAGGTACAAACAACCTTGGGCAAGACCTCAAGTGTATGGTTTGTGACTCATTCACACAATATAACCAGAATGGTATCGGTGTTTCTATCACCAATAAAGCATACGCTCAGTTGGTTTCTATCTTTACTATCAACTCTAAGATTGGTATCTTTGCTGGTAGTGGTGGTCAATGTGACCTAACAAACTCTAACTCCTCATTCGGTGATTATGGTTTGTATGCTGACGGAACCAGTGGTGATGAGTTTACTGGTATTACAACTGGAGCAACAGTTGCTGCAGAACAAGACACATACATCTTCTATGGCGTAAGAGACGACCTATCAAATATAAGAAAACCATTTGATGGTCAGGGTGCATTCTTTAAGATAAACCTAGATGATTATGCAGATACTGGAGCGAAGAGTGGTATTGTTACCGAACCTCTAAGAACTATTAGATCAATTAACATTACTAATGGTGGTTCTGGATATAGTGCATCTGCTCCACCAAACGTAACTGTATCTACACCATTTGGACCTGAGAGTATTCTAGCAGAACTCTCTGCTAATGTTAGTGCTGCTGGAACTATCAGTTCTATTGATATTATTTCTAGTGGTAGAAACTTCCTCCCTGCAGGTAGTGGATCTAACCAACAGGATATCACTATCACTATCTCTGGTTCTGGAGGAGCAACGGCAGAAGCACTTACAGATCCTATTCTTTACACTGTAAACACGGCAACAGAACCAACTGCTGTTGGTGTTAGCACAGTTACATTCAACGAATTCGTTCCTTATAGTGTTGGTGCTGGAGTTAGTGTTTCGTTCAGAAGACTCAGTAGAATCATTACCAGTTCACACTCCTTCGAATATATCGGTGCTGGTGTAGACATAAATAGTGCAAACCCCTTCCAGGGTGGTGTGCCTAATCCTGATAATGAAGTTGTTGCTATCAATGGAGGTCAAATTCCATTCACCAGCACTGACCAAAAAGGAAACTTTAGAATTGGACAAGGTTTAACAATCGACCAAACTACTTCTACTATTTCTGGAAGAGATTTCAACAGAGCGATACAAGCAAACTTAACACCACTGATACTTGCTTTGGGAGGATGATAAGATAAAATGGCGATTGCACCAGTCAATAAGTTTCTTACGGTTGCTGTTCCTGTGGCTCCAGGGGAACAGAAGATTTATGAGGTTCCCACTGGTACTTCTGCTATTTTGCTCTACGCACAAGTATCTAATGTAGGAGTTGGAACCTATCCAACAACAACTCTGATACACAGAAGAGAAAGTAGAAGCACAGGTAATACAAGAGATATTAGAGTTATAAAAAACATTGAAGTCCCACCAAACGATGCTGCTATTCTCGTTGATGGTCGTTTGGTTCTAGAAAAAACTGCTACAGTTCTTGATAGACTTTATATCACAGGAACTCAAACGGGTATTGTAACGATTACAAACGTTACTTATGATGAACCAACTGGTGTTTCTACATTTACAACATTAACGACACATGGATTCTCTGCTGGTTCAGAGATAACTATGTCTGGTATTGCTATGACCTGCCCATCAGGTTCAGGTATTACCACAACTATTTTCCCAAGTCCACAAAAGTCTTATGTTGTGGATAGTATCGTTGATGATGTTGGAACATCTAAAACATTCACAACAACTGTAGGAAGTGCTAATGGAATCGCTCATACATATGTAAGCGGTGGTCTTGTAGGACCACTACAAATGGAATTCATTGGTAGTTTTCTAGAAAATAGCACCACTTAATAGCAGATGGCAGATAATACAAGAAAGCCGACACAAAGATATTTAAGTGGTAGAGTAAAGATTGTTGATAATGTTGGTCTTCATTCAGACCGCCACTTATACGTCCACCCAGGTGAGGTAGAACCCAACCTGGGTTATGTTGGTGAGAAAACTTTACCACCAGCAGATACCTACTATCAACTTGTTACCATCAACAATGGAACAACTTATGATAGATATTGGACTGATATACCACCAGTAACCCTGGCGAATGGTATCAGTATTTTTGACGAAGGTTCTCTTGTAGGCACTGCGAACAGTGTATCGAAGATAAACTTTGTCGGTTCTGCTATTACTGCTACTGCTAGTGGAAGTATTTCTACAGTAACAGTACAAGTAGTTGCTATTTCAACATCACCACCAGCAAATGCTAATGCTGGTGATCTGTGGTGGGATAGTGATTATGGTGATCTGAGTGTTTATTATGAAGATCCTGATGGTGCTCAGTGGGTTTCTGCAAGTAATAGAGTTGGTGGTTTTACTGGAGTAGGAATTGGTTCCACTACAGTAAACCCAGAGTCTGGGGAAATATCTTACTACATCGGAACCAGTTTCCAAGACCTGAACATTGTTGGTTCTGGTATTAGTATTGTCGGTTACGGTGTTACTGCCGTTCTAGACTTCAGTAGTCTGAGTGCTGGTGGTGCAAACGTTTCTATCTCCACAGATCCACCATCTGGTTCAAGAGCTGGTGACCTCTGGTGGGACAGTGACCTTGGCGAACTCTACATTTACTATGATGATGGAGATAGCAATCAATGGGTTGAAACATCAGGTGGTAGTGAGACTGTTACTATCAGTGATGACGCTCCCACTAATGCTAATTCAGGTGACCTATGGTGGGAAAGTGATACTGGTAGACTAAAAATTTATTATGATGATGGTGATAGTCAGCAGTGGATTGACTCCAATGGTGGTTTGCTTGATGAGATAAGAACCCCATGGGCAATAAATTCTGCTGGTATCAATACTCTAGGTAATGTTGGAGTAGGAACCACAAACCCACTAGCAGCAGTATCTTCATCAAACACTGCAGTTCTTGCTGCTGGTATTGTTACTGCCTATAAGTTCTATGGTGATGGTTCTAGTCTAATAGGTGTTGGTGCTGGTGGAACTTGGGCAGTTGATACCATTGGTATCCATACCACAAAGAATGTTGGTATAGGAACTACCGCCAAGTCTGGATACGCCTTATATGTTGAAGGCGACATGAGGGCTACAGGTATTGTAACTTTTGGTCCCAATTCTATCACAATAGATGGTATCAATAATGAGATACATGTAGGAACTGGTGTTACTATTTACGGTAATACTGGTATTATTAGTGCTACTTATCTTTATGGTGACGCTTCCAACCTAATAAATGTTCAGGGAGCAAATGTTTCTATCTCAGATACTGCACCTTCATCACCAAATAGTGGAGACTTATGGTGGGAAAGTGATAGTGGTGACCTGAAGATTTACTACAATGATGGTGGAAGTGCTCAGTGGGTTTCTGCTAACAGTGCCGATACTCTAGTAGCAATAGCACAAACAGCACCATCAGCACCACAGTCTGGTGACCTTTGGTGGGATTCTGAGTCTGGTAACCTCCACGTTTATTATCAAGATACAAATACATCTCAATGGGTAACGGCAAGTAATGCTATTGAAGGACCACAAGGAGCAGTAGGTGCTCAGGG
>Ga0222714_10001561_pt1 | contig 25723 bp, 20 predicted proteins | sample C33_3DmetaG_FD_165048 | JGI IMG/M metagenome (GOLD analysis project Ga0222714, IMG submission 165048) | Estuarine water microbial communities from San Francisco Bay, California, United States - C33_3D | ecosystem: Environmental > Aquatic > Marine > Unclassified | place: USA: California...
TCAGGTGCGGGATCAGGTCCCGGGCCTGAGACCCGAAAATCCCCCCAACCGCTAACCGCCAACCGCTACCACCCCGGCGGGCTCGGAGAGCCCGCCCTACCCCCACCCCTAACCCTGCGGACCTGAATTTACCCAACCGCTAACCGCCAACCGCCGACCGCTGGGGCGGGGTCCCGTCCGCCATTGACACCCCTTCGCCCAATCGCCTTCTTTTGCCCTTCACGTTTTCACCCTACCCCTCCTCTTTCCCATGGCTAAAAACACCAAGAATACCTCCAAAACCGCTAAGTCCTCCAAGGTCGTCTACACCTGGGGCGACGGCAAGGCTGACGGCAACGGCTCCATGAAGGCCCTGCTCGGCGGCAAAGGCGCGAACCTCGCCGAAATGACCCGCATCGGTCTCCCGGTGCCTCCCGGCTTCACCATCACGACCGAAGTCTGCACCTACTACTACGCCAACAAGCGCACCTACCCGGCCAACCTCCAGGCCCAGATGGAAGCCGGCGTGCACAACATGGAGAAGATCATGGGCACCAAGTTCGGCGCCACCTCCGGCATGCCGCTGCTCGTTGCCGTCCGCTCGGGCGCCCGCGACTCGATGCCGGGCATGATGGACACCATCCTCAACCTCGGCCTCAACGACGACTCCGTCCTCGCCCTCGCCAAGGCCACCAACAATCCCCGCTTCGCCTGGGATTGCTACCGCCGCTTCATCCAGATGTACGGCGACGTCGTCCTCGGCGTGCAGAAGCGCGAAGGCGAAGACCATGAGCCGTTCGAGTCCGTCATCGAAGAATTCAAGCACAAGAAGTACAAGTCCGACATCGAGGACTCCGCCCTCACCGCCGACGACCAGCAGGAGCTCGTCAAGCGCTTCAAGGCCCTCGTCAAGGCCCGCACCGGCAAGGTCTTCCCGAACAGCCCGTGGGACCAGCTGCGTGGCGCCGCCGGCGCCGTCTTCTCCTCCTGGATGAACGACCGCGCGATCGTCTATCGCCGCAAGTACAACATCCCCGCCGAGTGGGGCACCGCCGTCAACGTCCAGGCCATGGTGTTCGGCAACACCGGCGACAAGTCCGGTTCCGGCGTCGCCTTCACCCGTAACCCCGCCAACGGCGTGGACGAATTCTACGGCGAATTCCTCGTCAACGCCCAGGGCGAAGACGTCGTCGCCGGCGTCCGCACCCCGGAGCCGGTCAGCAAGCTCAAGGCCGTGATGCCCCAGAGCTTCGCCCAGCTCATGAAGGTCCGCCAGACCCTCGAGAAGCACTTCAAGGACGTCCAGGACATCGAGTTCACCGTCCAGGAAGGTAAGCTCTACATGCTCCAGACGCGTAACGGCAAGCGCACCGCCGCCGCCGCCCTGAAGTTCGCCGCCGACATGGTGAAGGAAAAGCTCATCGACTGGGAAACCGCCATCATGCGCAACCCGGCCGACCAGCTCGAACAGCTCCTCGCCCCGATCTTCGACCTCGCTGAAGTCAAGAAGGCCAAGGCCATCGCCACCGGTCTCCCGGCCGGACCCGGCGCCGCCACCGGCAAGATCTACTTCAACGCCGAGCGCGCCGTCGTCGCCGCCGAGAAGGGCGAGAAGGTCCTCCTCGTCCGCGTCGAGACCTCCCCGGAAGATCTCCGTGGCATGATCGCCGCCGAAGGCATCCTCACCGCTCGCGGTGGCGTGTCCTCGCACGCCGCTCTCGTCGCCCGCCAGATGGGCAAGGTCTGCGTCTGCGGCGCCGCCGCCGTCCAGATCGACTACGACAAGAAGACGACGACGATCGCCGGTCACACCTTCAAGGAAGGCGACTACCTCTCCATCGACGGCACCGCTGGCACGGTCTACGCCGGTCAGATCAAGACCGCTCCTTCGGAAATCGTCGCGGGCCTGCTCAACAACGACAAGCGCGCCCAGAAGACCGAGAAATACAAGAACTACGTCCAGCTGATGAAGTGGTGCTCGCAGGCCACCCGCCTCGCCGTCCGCACCAACGCCGACAATCCTGAGCAGACCGCCCAGGCGCTCGCGTTCGGCGCCCAGGGCATCGGCCTCACCCGCACCGAGCACATGTTCTTCGAAGGCGACCGCATCGACGCCGTCCGTGAGATGATCCTCGCCGACACCGTCGAAGGCCGCAAGAAGGCCCTCGCGAAGATCCTGCCGTACCAGCGCGCGGACTTCACCGGCATCTTCAAGGCCCTCAACGGCCTGCCCGCCACGATCCGCCTCCTCGACCCGCCCCTCCACGAGTTCGTGCCGCACGACGAAAAGTCCCAGGCCGCCCTCGCCAAGAAGCTCGGCATCAAGAAGGAGAAGGTCATCGCCCGCGTCGCCGCCCTGCACGAGTTCAACCCGATGCTCGGTCACCGCGGCTGCCGTCTCGGCATCGCCTACCCGGAGATCACCGAGACCCAGGCCCGTGCCATCTTCGAAGCCGCCGCGGCGGTCCAGAAGAAGGGCATCAAGGTGAAGCCGGAAGTCATGGTGCCGCTCGTCGGCTTCAAGCGTGAGCTCGACCTCCAGGTCGAAGTCATCCACCGCGTCGCCGCCGAAGTGCAGAAGGAACAGAAGGTCAAGATCGCCTACTCCGTGGGCACGATGATCGAAGTTCCCCGCGGCGCCCTCACCGCCGACGAGATCGCCCAGACCGCCGAGTTCTTCAGCTTCGGCACGAACGACCTCACCCAGACCGCGCTCGGCGTCAGCCGCGACGACATGGGCAACTTCCTCGGCGCCTACACCGAGAACGAGATCTTCAAGAAGAACCCGTTCGCCACGCTCGACCAGACCGGCGTCGGCCAGCTCGTCCAGATCGCCATCGAGAAGGGCCGCAAGACCCGTCCCGACATCAAGCTCGGCATCTGCGGCGAACACGGCGGCGAACCCGAGTCCGTCAAGTTCTGCCACCGCGTGGGCCTGTCCTACGTCTCCTGCTCGCCTTACCGCGTGCCGGTCGCCCGCCTCGCCGCCGCCCAGGCCGCGATCGAGGAGAAGCGCGCCGCCAAGAAGTAAGCCTGCCCGTCAGGAACAAGCAAAGGGGCGCACCGCACGGTGCGCCCCTTTTTTGCGCCGCGGCGGAGACCGCGCGGGCGGCTCAGCCGCCCGTGGCCTTGGTCACGAGGTAAAGGCAGCCGAAGAGCGCCGCCGCCAGGGCGACGTAGAGCCAGAAAGGCTTCCAGCTGCCCGGACGTCCGCCGCGGGAAGGACGGAAGGAACGACGGAGACGGCGGCCGCGCGAGCTGACGCGCTGGACGGTGACGTTCGGGAAATCCTGGCCGGCGACTTCCTCGACCGTGCCGTAGGCGTAGCCGAGGCGGATCAGTTCGGCGAAGGCGCGGGACTTGCGGGCCGGCGAGAGACGGTCGAAACCATTGCACTCACGGCCGACGATGAGCCGCTCGAGGCCGAGCATGGCGTCTTCGGAAGGACGGGCGGAGGAATGGTTCTCGGAAGTGCTCACCGGTCGTTGTCTAAGCCGTTTTATCAGTCCGCTAAGTCCTTGCGACAAGACGATATTCGGATTACCTCCGCAATATAATCAGCCCGCCCCGCTGACGAATAATGCCCAACTCCGCCACCAGCCGCGAACTTCCCGTCGCCCTCAGCATCGCCGGTTCCGACAGCGGCGCCGGCGCCGGCGTCCAGGCCGACCTGCTCACGTTCGCCTCGCAGGGCGTGTTCGGCACGACCGCGATCACGTGCCTCACCGCGCAGAATCCGCGCGGCGTCTCGGGCGTGCAGGCGAGCCCCGCGGCGTTCGTCACCGAGCAATGCGCGCAGGTCGCGGCGCACTTCCGTCCGAAGGCGCTCAAGACCGGCATGCTGCTCAACGCCGAGATCGTCCTCGCCGTCGCCGGCTTCATCAAGGCCTCGGGGATCCCCGCCGTCGTCGATCCCGTGATGGTCGCCTCCAGCGGCGCGACGCTGCTCGCGCCGGACGCCGTCGCGGCCGTGCGCACGCGGCTCATCCCGCTCGCCGCGCTCGTCACGCCCAACCTCGACGAGGCCACCATCCTGCTCGGACGGCGATCCGCCGGCGGCGTCGACGAGGCGCTCGAACTCGCCAAGGCCTACGGCGTGCCGTTCCTGCTGAAGGGCGGACATGCCGAAGGCGACGACCTCACCGACTGCCTCGCCTGGCCGACCGGCGAGACCAAGACCTTCCACGCCCGACGCGCGCCGAACGTGGATACCCATGGCAGCGGCTGCACGCTTTCGGCGGCCATCACCGCCCAGCTCGCCAAGGGCAAGAACCTCTCGGAAGCCGTGACGATCGCGCACGCGTACCTCCAAGGGGCGATCCATGGGCCGTTGCAGGTCGCAGGGCTTAATTGTATCAGGCATCTCTGAAACAGGGCCACAAAAGGGCTAGGGCCAGGGCTAGGGTTAGGGCTAGGCCGAATTTAGGGTTAAGGACTGTTTTAGGAGGGAAAAAGAGGTTAAATGGTCCTTATTTGCCTAAAATTAAGCAAAAATTGCCTAACCCTAGCCCTGGCCCTAATCGGCTCTATTTTAGGCCCACTTATTCACACTTGCCCCTGCCCGCCGGCGACCTTTTCTAACCCATTCCCTGCAGGCGCGACCTGCCCCCTATGACCATGCCCAAAAAGAACGCCGCCCAGAAATCCACCGCCTCCGCCCCCTCGGCCGTCTCGGCCAAGACCGGCGTCAAGATGCGCGGTTGCGACGTCATGGTCCGCTGCCTCGAGAACCTCGGCGTCGACACCATCTTCGCCTACCCCGGCGGCGCCTCCATGGAGCTCCACCAGGGCCTCACCCGCTCCAAGAAGATCCGCACGATCCTGCCGCGCCACGAACAGGGCGGCGCCTTCATGGCGCACGGCTACGCGCGCTCGACCGGCAAGCCCGGCGTGTGCATGGCCACCTCCGGTCCCGGCGCGACGAACCTCGTCACCGCGATCGCCGACGCGCACATGGACAGCATCCCGCTGATCTGCATCACCGGCCAGGTCTACCAGCAGTTCATCGGCCGCGCGGCCTTCCAGGAGACCGACTTCTACGGCATGACCCTGCCGATCGTGAAGCACTCCTTCCTCGTCCTCGATTACAACGAGCTGCCGAGCATCATGTACAAGGCCTTCAAGATCGCCACGAGCGGCCGGCCCGGCCCCGTGGTCATCGACATCCCGAAGGACATCCAGCAGCACGAGTGGGTCCCGGTCTTCCCGAAGACCCCCGACGACGTCTCCATCCCCGGCCTGCCGACGCCGCCGAAGGCCTCCGACGCCGAGCTCGAGAAGGTCCTGCGCCTCATCGAGGGCTCCAAGCAGCCCGCCATCTACATCGGCGGCGGCATCCTTTCCGGCGACGCCCACAAGGAGCTCCGCGCCTTCGCCGAAGCCACCGGCATCCCCGTGGCCTCCACGCTGATGGGCCTGGGCGCCTTCCCCTGCGACCATCCGCAGTCCCTCTACTGGTACGGCATGCACGGCACCGTCGCCGGCAACTGGGCCGTCTGCAAGAGCGACCTCCTCATCACGATGGGCGCCCGCTTCGACGACCGCATCACCGGCGCCGTCGAGAAGTTCGCGCCGGACGCCACGATCGTCCACATCGACATCGACCGCTCCGAGCACCAGAAGAACAAGTTCGCCCACCACCCGATCCATTCGGACATCAAGCACGCGCTCGGCCGCCTCACGACGCTCGCGAAGAAGGGCTTCAAGAAGCCTGACCTCAGGAAGTGGTATGAGACCATCAACGGCTGGAAGAAGGAGCACCCGTATCCCTTCAGCTACGAGCGCAAGACGAAGCACATCCTCCCTCAGGAAGCCGTCCAGGTGCTCTTCGAAGAGTCCAAGGGCAAGGCCATCATCTCCACGGGCGTCGGTCAGCACCAGATGTGGGCCCCGCAGTATTACCACTTCAGCGAACCCCGCCGCTTCGTCAGCTCGCTCGGCGCCGGCACGATGGGCTTCGGCCTCCCGGCCGCCATCGGCGCCAAGGTCGCCCACCCGGACAAGCAGGTCATCGACATCGACGGCGACGGCTCGTTCCTGATGAACATCCAGGAGCTGGCGTGCATGAAGATCGAGAAGATCAACGCCAAGGTCCTCCTCCTCAACAACCAGCACCTGGGCATGGTGGTGCAGTGGGAAGACCGCTTCTACGCCGGCACCCGCGGCCACACCATCCTCGGCGACGCCAAGAACATCGGCTCCCCGGACAACCCGGCCGGCCTCTACCCTGACTTCGTCAAGATCGCCAACGGCTTCGGCATCAAGGCCCGCCAGGTGATGAAGCGCGAGGAACTCCGCGAGGCCATGCGCGAGATGCTCGACCACGACGGACCTTACCTCCTCGACGTCGTCGTGCCCTACACCGAGCACGTGCTGCCCTTCATCCCGCAGAAGAAGTCGGCGATGGAGATCCTGACGAAGTAATCGCGCAGCGATTACTTCGAGGGGGCACGTGGGCAAGGGGACACGGGGACAAGGGGGAACAAGTGAACAGGGGCGCGTCAGCGCCCCTGCTGCTTTTCGGCGTAATGCATCGGGTAGGGTCGGGACCGCGTCACGACATAGCTGTATCGAGGTAGGGGCAGCACCGCGTGCTGCCCTAGTTGCATTCATTCTCGGATGGCGGGTGCTGCCTCAGGTGGCGGGTGGCGGGCAGATGCGGGTAGGGATGCGATGACATCGCATCCGCATCCACACAGCCGGGTGACAGGTGACGGCCACCGGGGCATCAGCCATTCGGGAGTCGGCGGTTCGGCCGACGGCTACCGGAAGTCGGGATCAGGTAGGGTCGGCACTGCATGCCGACATAGCGGCAACGGACACTAGGTCAGCACGCAGTGCTGACCCTACCCATTGAACCCTTGCCCACGTGCCCCCTCGTCGCGGCTCTGCCGCGACGATCAGTGCCCCGCCAGCCAGCGCTCGGCTTCGATCGCGGCGCGGCAACCCATGCCGGCGGCGGTGATGGCCTGGCGATAGACGTGGTCGGCGCAGTCGCCCGCGACGAAGACGCCCGGGACGCGCGTGCTGACGGTGTTGGCGCCGGCGACGAAATAACCGCCTTCGTCGACCTCGAGGGCCGGCGTGAAGGCCTGCGAATTGGGCACGTGGCCGATGGCGACGAAGACGCACTTCACCGCGAGGTCGCGTTCGGCGCCGGACTTCTCGGTGACGCGGAGCGTGTGGACCTTGGCGTCGCCGAGGATCTCCTTCGGGGTGACGTTGAGGACGAGCTCGATCTTGGAGTGGGCCTTGACGCGCTGCACCATGATGTCGGAGGCGCGGAAGGCGTCGCGACGATGCACGAGGTAGACCTTGGAGGCGAAGCGGGTGAGGAAGAGGGCTTCTTCGCAGGCGGAGTCGCCGCCGCCGACGACGGCCACGGGGACGTCGCGGTAGAAGGCGCCGTCGCAGGTCGCGCAGGTGGTGACGCCGTTGCCGCCGTAGTAGTGCTTCTCGCCGGGGATGCCGAGGAGACGCGGCGAGGCGCCGGTGGCGATGATCACGGCCTTGGCCTCATAGGTGGCTTCGCCTCCCTTGAGCTTCTTGACCGGGCCGGAGAAGTCGACGGAGTCGATGCGGTCCCAGGCGAACTTGGCGCCGAAGCGTTCGGCCTGGCCCTTCATGTTCGTGATGAGCTCGTTGCCGTCGACGCCGTGGACGAAGCCAGGGAAGTTCTCGACCTCGGAGGTCGTGGTCAGCTGGCCGCCGGGCTGGCCGCCTTCGAGGACCAGGGGAGCGAGGCCCGCGCGGGCGGCGTAGATCGCGGCGGTCAGGCCGGCGCAACCGGTGCCGAGGATAAGGACGTTTTCAGCCATGGGTAAGTCCCATCTTGACGGCGGGAGGATGGCCGCAAGGCCGAAAACCCGATGTGAACAACCCGAGACAAGGCTTGCCCCGGGGGGCGGGGTCGGAGTTTGCTACCTCTCGCTCCCGGACCCATGTTTCTCAGCATCCTCAAGCTCTTCGCCGGCAGCCACCACCGGAAGTTCCTCCGCAAGTGCGCTCCCCTCGTCAAGCGGATCAACGTCCTCGAAACCGAGTACCAGAAACTGTCCGACGACGCCCTCCGCGCCAAGACCGCCGAGTTCAAGGCCCGTCATGCCAAGGGCGAGTCCCTCGACGCCCTCCTCCCCGAGGCCTTCGCCGTCGTCAAGAACGCCGCCCGCCGCCTCTGCGGCTCCACCGCCGTCGTCTGCGACCATGAGCAGAGCTGGGACATGGTGCATTTCGACGTCCAGCTCATCGGCGGCATCGCCCTCCACCAGAACAAGATCGCCGAGATGGCGACCGGCGAAGGCAAGACCCTCGTCGCCACCCTGCCCCTCTACCTCAACGCGCTGACCGGCCGGAACTGCCAGCTCGTCACCGTCAACGACTACCTCGCCCGCCGCGACTCCGAGTGGATGGGCCACCTGTACCGCTGGCTCGGCCTCACGGTCGGCTGCATCCAGAACCAGATGCCCAGCGAGGACCGCAAGCTCGCCTACGGCTGCGACATCACCTACGGCACCGCTTCCGAGTTCGGCTTCGACTACCTGCGCGACAACGGCATGGCCCTGTCGCCCGAGGAACAGGTCCAGCGCGACCACTACTTCTGCATCGTCGACGAGATCGACTCCATCCTGGTCGACGAAGCCCGCACCCCGCTGATCATCTCCGGACCCGTCGCCGAAGAGCGCGAGCCCGCCTTCCCGCGCCTCCGCCAGCCGGTCGCCGGCCTGGTCGAACTCCAGATCCGCCTCGTCACCCGCCTGATGAACGAGGTCCGCGACGAGCTCGAGAAGCTCGGCGAGGACAAGGAGCCGTCCGCCGATTCCCTCGACAAGCTCTGGCTCGCCGCCCACGGCATGCCGCGCAACCGCGTCTTCCTCCGCCTGATGGAGAACGGCAAGTGGCGCAAGGCCCTCGAGAAGCACGAAGGCGTGCTCGCCTCCGAGATCGAGAAGGACCGCCGCTTCCACCTCAAGGAACGCCTCTACTTCTCCGTCAGCGAACGTCAGCATGAGTCCGACCTCACCCAGCTCGGCCGCGACACCCTCCGCCCCGGCGAGCCCGACGCGTTCGTGCTCCCCGACCTGCCGAGCCGCTACGTCGAGCTCGACAACGACGAGTCCCTCACGCCCGAGCGCCGCGCCGAACTCCGGGCCGAAGCCGAGGCCGCCTACGCGCAGGTCTCCGAGGACATCCACGCCATCGGCCAGCTGCTCAAGGCCTACACCCTCTACGAGAAGGACAAGCAGTACGTCGTCCACGAGGGCAAGGTGAAGATCGTCGACGAGAACACCGGCCGCATCATGGAAGGCCGCCGCTGGTCCGACGGCCTCCACCAGGCCGTCGAAGCCAAGGAAGGCGTCGCGCTCGAGAAGGAGAACAAGACCTACGCGACGGTCACCATCCAGAACTACTTCCGCATGTACCAGAAGCTCGCGGGCATGACCGGCACCGCCGAGACCGAGGCTTCCGAGTTCCACGACATCTACCGCCTGACGGTCGTCGCCATCCCGACGCACCGCCCGTGCATCCGCGCCGACGACAACGACATCGTCTTCAAGACCCGCAAGGAGAAGTACCAGTTCTCCATCAAGGAGATCGCCGAAGCCCACAAGCGCGGCCAGCCCGTGCTCGTCGGCACCGCTTCCGTCGAAGCCTCCGAGACCCTCGGCCGCATGCTCGCGATGGCCAAGGTGCCCCACAAGATCCTCAACGCCAAGCACCACGAATCCGAGGCCGACATCATCTCGATGGCCGGCCAGCACGGCGCGGTGACGATCGCCACCAACATGGCCGGCCGCGGCACCGACATCAAGCTGGGCGAAGGCGTCCGCGAGCTCGGCGGCCTCTACGTCCTCGCGACCGAGCGCCACGAATCCCGCCGCGTCGACCGCCAGCTGCGCGGCCGCTGCTCGCGCCAGGGCGACCCCGGCCGTTCCCGCTTCCTGGTCTCCCTCGAGGACGACCTGATGCGCCTGTTCTCCAACGCGGGCATCATCTCCTCCCTGCTGGAGAAGTCCTTCAAGGAAGGCGAGCCGCTCGAGCACCCGCTCCTCAACCGTTCCATCGGCACCGCGCAGAAGCGCGTCGAAGGCCAGAACTACTCGATGCGCAAGCGCCTGCTCCAGTACGACGACGTGCTGAACCAGCAGCGCCAGATCGTCTACGGCCTGCGCAACCGCGCCCTGAAGGCCGAGGACAGCCGCGCGACGATCATGGACATCGTCGAGGAGGAGATCGACGAACGCCTCGCGATGGTCTTCCCCGAGGCCGGAGGCGAGGCCGACCGCCGCGCCGCCGAGGCCTTCGTCTACTGGTACGTGACGACCTTCCACATGCGCCTCGACCTCGGGGACATCCTCGCGCGCACGCGCACGCAGGTCCTGCTGCTGGCCACCGACCGCGTCCGCGCCCTGCAGTCCGGCCGCGAGCAGCACGAGTCGCCGGAGATCCTCCAATACCTCGAACGCAGCGTGCTCCTGCGCGCCATCGACCGCAACTGGCAGAACCACCTCACCGAGATGGAAGACCTCCGCCGCGGCGTCGGCCTGCGCAGCTACGCGCAGAAGGATCCGCTCAACGAATACAAGGCCGAGGCCTTCAAGGCCTTCGAACGCCTGATGCAGCAGCTCCGCACCGACGCGTGCTCCGGCCTCTTCCGCACCGCGACCTCGATGGAGGCGCTCGAGACCCTCATGCGCCGCGCCCAAGGCCAGGCCATGGCGACCGGCCCCGCCGAGCCCGGCACCGGCCCGGCCACCGAGTCCACGCCCGCCGCCGCGCCCAAGCAGGAGCCTTTCCGCCGCCTCACCCCGAAGATCGGCCGCAACGCCGTCGTCCGCATCCGTAAGGGTCCCGAGACCCAGGACCTGAAGTGGAAGAAGGCCGAAGCGCTCGTCCGCGACGAGGGCTGGGAAGTCGCCGAAGTGCTCTCGGAATGACGGAGACGGCCGCGAGCAGCCCGGGATCCGGCCGGCTCGCCTGGCTCGGGACGTCGCTGACGGCGCTCCTGCTCTTCCTTTCGTTCGGACCGGTCGGCCATCCCTTCTGGGCGTTCATCGCGCTCGTGCCCGCCGCGGTCGCGGCCGCGTCCAAGCCGGACTGGCGCGCGTGGCGTCGCGCCTCGTTCGCGCTGAGCTGGGCGCTCTGGATCGCCCTGCTCGTCTGGCTGCGCCACGTCTACCCGCCGCTCGGCTGGCTGGGCCTGGTGCTGCTCACGGCCTATTGCGCGCTCTACCTCGCCGGCTGGCTCGGCCTGCTCCGCTGGATCTTCCCGGCCTGCGCCGGCGCCGGCCTGCCCGCCCGCCTGCTCGCGATCTCCGGCCTCGCCGGCGCGTGGGGCCTGCTCGAGTGGACGCGTTCGACGATCCTCTCGGGCTTCGGCTGGCTGCCGCTCTCGGCTTCGCAGGCCGGCAATCCGGTGATGCTCAGCCTGTGCGCGTGGATCGGTCCGATCGGCCTGTCGATCGCGCTGGTGCTCTTCAACCTCGGCTTCGCCCGCTGGATCGTCCGGCTCATCGAATCCTACCGCGAAGACGCGCGCCTCGCGCCCGTCGGGCCCGCCGGCTGGCTGCGACGCCTCACGCCCGAGCTCTACGTCGGCCTGCTGCCCATCGCCGGCGGCTTCGTCGCCCTGCTCGCCGCCAACGCCGCCAAGGCCACGCTCCCGCACGTCACCGTCGCCCCCGCGGTGGTGCAGACGGATTTCGACCCCAACGCCAAATGGGACGGCGCGCGCCTGCAGGAACACCTGCGCCTCGTGGAGACGATGACCATCGACGTCGCGGGCGCCCGCGCGGCGGACTTCGTCCTCTGGCCCGAGGCGGCCCTGCCGCTGACGTTGGAAAGCGAGGCCTACGTCGACCGGCTCAAGGCGCTCTCGGCGGTCACCGACACCCCGCTCGTCATCGGCGCCATCGACCGACGCGGCGCGGGCTACGGCAACGCGGTCGCGGTGGTGACGAGCGAAGGCGTGCGCAAGCCCGCCTACGCGAAGCGTCACCTCGTGCCCTTCGGCGAATACGTGCCGCTCGCCGACTTCCTCCCCCTCCGCAAGGTCGTGCCGATCGAGACCGACTGCGTGGCCGGCACCGGCCCGGCCCTGCTCCCGCTCTCTACGCGCCAGGGCCGCACCTTCATGGCCGGCGCCTTGGTGTGCTACGAAGACGTCTTCCCGGAGCTCGCCCGCGAACACGCCCTCGCCGGCGCCGACGTGCTCATCGTGGTGACCAACGACGCCTGGTATGGCCGCGAAGCCGGAGCCTACCAGCACGCCGCCCATTCCGTCCTCCTGGCCGCCGCCACGGGGCTGCCCGTGATCCGTTGCGGCAACGCCGGCTGGAGCGGCTCCATCGACCCCCTCGGCCGCGCCTTCCCCGTCCTCGAGCAAGGCAGCGTCTATTTCCGGGGCGCCCGGCTGGCCGCGCCGGTCCGGATCCCACGGGACCGCCAGCCGGACACCTTCTGGGTGCGGCATGGCGACTGGGCCGTCGGCCTGGGCGGCCTCTGCTTCGCCCTGGCCTACCTCTGGCGACGCCGCCGGCAGGCCTGAGCCAGAAATCCGCAGGTCCTTGTCGACCTCCCGCGGATTCCGTCCAAATTAAGGTGACCCCGGCGCCACCCGCGCCCTTCGCCCACCGATGAAGCCCCTGCGCCTCCTCTTCGCCTGCCTCGGCCTCGCCTGCTCGCTCGCCGCGCAGGACCTCAAGAAGCCCAAGGTCGAATTCCCCGAGAGCGGCGTCGCGAACTACCGGCTGCGCATCAAGGCCATCCCCACGCTCGTCGTCCAGATCAACGGCGTGAACGTCCTCCTCGGCGTCGACACCGGCTGCCAGGGAGCGGCGGTGATCACGCCGCGCGCGGCGCAGCGTTGCGGCATCGGCGAGGCCTTCACGGTCCCCTCGATGGGCAACTCCGGACGCAAGGAGTCCACCTACGGGCTCGTCGAAAGCCTCCGCGCGGGCGAGGTCACCTGGCGCGACTTCCACGTGGCGATCATGCCGCTCGACGGCATGGAGCTCGACGGCCTGATGGGCGCCGACCTGCTCTTCGGCCAGCCCTTCTACATGGACCTGCGGAACAAGGTCATGATCCTCGGCAGGATCCCGGACACCTCCGCGGCCCACGAAGTCCCCATCTACAGCCGCGGCGGCCACTGCGGCGTCAACATCGAGGTCGAAGGCGTCAAGGTGCCGATGATCGTCGATTCCGGCGCCTCGAAGTCCTACATGAGCTCCCTGAAGTTCCGCGGCGAGACCGAGTTCCGCGGCTTCCTGCCCGTGGCCACCGTGCGCGGCACCTCGCTCACGCGCGTGCAGGTCTGCAGGATCAAGTCGCTGCGCATCGGCGGCGCCCCGCTGACGGGCGTCGAGTTCATCCGCGACGAGGAGCACAACCTGCTCGGCGACGACTTCCTGCGCGCCCACCCCATCGCGGTGGACATGGCCTCGCGACGCCTCTGGCTCTTCGAGCCTCAGGTCGCGGACAAGCCGGCGAAATAAGCCGCGGGCTCAGCGACGGCGACCGGACTTCTTGGAAGCCTTGCCGCCGCCTTCGGACTCGCCGCCCTCTTCGGCGGAGCCTTCTTCGGCCGCCTCCTCTTCGTCGTCCCAGCGGAGGTTCTTCTCCATGTCCTTGTCGACTTCCTCGACGTCGGGGAGGTCGGTGATGTCCTCGGCGGCCGCCTGGGCGCGCACGGGCTTGTCGTCGTCATCGTCGTCGCCCGGGACTTCGTGGCCCTGGGGGACGAACTCGAGGATGTCGGTGATCTCCTCGAAAGGATGGATGTCACGGCCTTCGATCATGGCTTGGTTGCGCAGTTCGCTGAGCTGCTCATCCACGTCCTCGACGGTGAGCTTCTGCTCGAGCTTGATCGTGTCGTTGATGAGCTTCACGCGCAGGCGCATGATGTGCTCGAGGAAGTCGACGTAGGCCCCCTTGTCGCCGTCCTTGATGTTCGGGAGGGCGAAGAGCGGCTCCTCGGAGTCGAGGATGTGCTCGGCCACGCGGACGAGGCGGACGGTCTGGTCCTTCTCGATGTCCTGAGGCTGGAAGGGCACGAAGGCGGCCTCGAGGATCTCGTTCGAGAGGCCGTACTCGCGGAGGGGATCCATCATGTCCAGGATCCACGGGAACTGGTAGGGATCGAGGATGCCGAGGCCGTCCGGCTCGTAATGCTTGGGATCGGAGTTCTCCTTCACCCACCAGTTGCCTTCCTTCTCCTTGAAACGGATGGTGCACCAGAGGAGCTTTGAGGTAGTCACAGCCATGGCAGGGTGGTTTGCCCAAGTCTGGGCGGGAGTCAAGAGGGGTCGGCGGCGGCCCCCACATGGCGGGCTTCTCCGCTTTCCTTCCGGCCTTTCCTCCCTTATCTCCGGGGGCATGTCTTTCCTGTACGACAAGGTGATCGCGAAGGCCCTCTACAAGCTGGACCCCGAGACGGCCCACCAGGTCGGCCTCCGCGGCATGGGCCTGCTCGGCGCCATCGCCCCCCTCCGCTCCCTCATGGAGCGCTCGCTGACGCCCAAGGGCGGCCGACCGATCGAAGCCTTCGGCCTGAAGTTCCCCAACCACATCGGCCTCGCCGCCGGTTTCGACAAGGACGGCCTCGGCTGGCGCGGCGCGGCGGCCCTCGGTTTCGGCCACGTCGAAGTCGGCACGGTCACCCCGAAGGCTCAGGCGGGCAACGAGAAGCCCCGCGTCTTCCGCTACCCGGAGCTGAACGCCGTGGTGAACGCCTACGGCTTCCCGAACGCCGGCGCCCAGGCTCTGCATGACCGCCTGAGCAAGCAGCCCGGCCGCGGCCGGCGCGTCAGCCCGCTCGGCATCAACATCGGCAAGAACAAGGCCACCGCCAACGAGCAGGCCCACGAGGACTACCTCACCTGCTTCAAGCTCCTCGCCCCCCTCGCCGACTACGTCGTCGTCAACATCAGCAGCCCGAACACCACCGGCCTGCGCGCCCTCCAGGACCGCGCCCCGCTCGTGACGCTGCTCTCCGCGCTCGCGCAGGAGAACCGCTCCGTCGCCGGCGGCCCGGTGCCCCTGCTCCTCAAGATCTCCCCGGACCTCAATCCGAACCAGCTCGCCGACATCGTCAGCGTCGTCGGCGAATGCGGCTTCGCCGGCATCATCGCCACGAACACCACCGTCTCCCGCCCCGCGGGCACCGAAGCGTGCTCGCCCGGCCGCGGCGGCCTCAGCGGCGCCCCGCTCCTCGAACGCTCCCTGCAGGTCGTGCGCTTCCTCGCCAAGGAAGCCGACGGACGCATCCCGGTCGTCGCCTGCGGCGGCATCCTGTGCGCGAAGGACGCGGGCCGCTTCATGGACGAGGGCGCATGCCTCGTGCAGGTCTACTCCGGCCTCGTCTTCCGCGGGCCGGAACTCGCCCGCGAGGTCGCCGAAGGCCTCGCCTGGCGCCAGCGCGCCTGGGCCTGATTCACTTCGTCGGCGCGACGGGGATGTGCACTTCCGACTGCTTGAGGAAGAAGGGCACGAACGGGCTGTTCCAGTAGACCGCGTAAGGTTCGCCGGCGGCTTTCACGTCCGTGCGTTTCCCGAGCCAGGCACGCAGCTCGGCCAACGCCTCGTCGTAGTTCTCGCGGCTGTACGAACCGCGGATGCCGATGGCGGCGACGCGCCGTTCGGGGACCGACGAGAGCTTCACCTGCGGGGTCTCCGCGAGGTCGGCCCGTCGGGCGGACGCTTCGTCCAGGTAGAACACCATCGTGCCGGGCTTGATCCCGGCCTCGACCGGCGCGGTCATCGGGATCTTGTTCGCGTCGATGTAACGGAAGAGCTTCATGAAGAGCCCGTTGTCCGAGGCGAAATAATCCTTCGACGACTCCGAGCGCATCCAGCGGGCGGCCGGCAGGGTCTTGAGCTCGAGGTCGCCCGGGGCGGTGCGCGGGTAGGCTTCTTCCACGGCGAGGAGGTTGACGGAAAAGCCGACGAGGGCGAGGGCAACCCGGAGGAACGTCTTCATGGGCGGGAGCCTAGCAAAGCCGGGGACGTTTCCAACCTCCGAAATCACCGACCGACCTTGCCACGGGTCAGGGACGGCGTTACCTAGACGTCATGAGTGATTCGCCGGAAAAGACCACCTTCGCCTCCCGCCTGAGCCATAACTTCCTGACCGGCCTCTTCCTCCTCCTGCCGGTCGGTCTCACGCTCTACGTGGTGTCCGTGCTGCTCGACCTGATGGGCAAGTTCATCCAGCCGGCCGTGGAGCTCGGCTTCCGCTGGCTGTGGGCCAACGCGAACCAGCCGGCGCCCGACTTCACCCTCGGCCTCCCTCGCCAGCTGGTCGTCGTCAGCTCCGCCGTGGTGATGATCTGCGTCCTGATCGTGGTCGGCTACCTCTCGAAGCGCCTCTTCGGCAAGCTGCTCCATCGCTGGTTCGCCGCCTTGCTCGAGCGCATCCCCGGCCTCGGTTCCCTCTACGGCACGATCCGCCAGATGGTCGACGCCCTCAGCGGCCGCAACAAGGACACCTTCCGCCGCGTGGTGATGGTCGAGTTCCCTCGGCCCGGGATGTGGTCCATCGCCTTCGTCACCCACGAGCAGCCGACGGTCTTCAGCGAAGCCGTCGGCAAGCAGGTCGTGAACGTCTTCATCCCCGCCGCGCCCGCGCCGACCACCGGCGTCATCCTGCACGTCGCCCCCGAGGATGTCCGCGAGACCAAGCTGACGGTCGGCGAGGCCCTCGGCCTGCTGATGAGCTTCGGCTCCGTCGTCCCCAAGCCGGCCAGCAAGGAATAGGCCGGATGTCCGCGTCGAGCCTGCGTTGCCTGGTGCTGGGTCGCGACCCTTCCGGGGAGTCGCATTCCCTGCTCACGCTGCTCGAGCCCGCCGAGGGCCTCGTGCGGTGCCTGATCCGCACGCACCGCGGCAAGGGCACGACGCCGCCCGACCTCTTCGACGAAGGCGAAGTGAGCCTCGAACGCGCCAAGGACGGCGGCACGCGGTTCGCCCGCGACTACCGGCTGCTCACCCGCCGCGCCGGCCTCGCCCGCGACCACCGCACGCTCGAACGCGCCTGCCGCCTCGCGGCGATGCTGCGCAAGAACCCGCCTCCGCCCGAATCCGCCGAGGTCTGCTACCGCATCGCCCTCGAGACCTTCGACGCGATGGCCGCGCGCCCGCGCGCCGACTGCGCCTATTTCAAGAGCCTCTGGCTGATCCTCAAGGACGGCGGCTGGGGCGTGCACGAGCAGTGGTTCCAGCGACTCGGCGCCCGGCAGACCCAGGCGGCCGCGATCCTGGCGCAGCCCCTCGACGCGCAGACGACCGATGAGGAGGCCGTCGCGAAGCTGAGCGCCGACCTCGAGCGCTGGTCCGCCGGCGAGGCGCATTTCGTCCTGCCCTGATGCGCATCGACCTCAAGGCGAAGCGCGTCGAGCTGAGCGCGCAGGAGTTCGCGACGTTCCGCCCCGGTCCGGGCGCGGGCGCCGGCGGCGCCCCGTGGCGCGCCGAAGCGGGCCGCCAATGGCACGAGACGATGCGCAAGGTCGCCGAAGCCGAAGGCCGGGGCTGGCAGTTCGAGCGCGCCGTCGCCTGCGAGGTCGGCGCCCTCGGCTGGACGATCGCCATCACCGGCCGCGCCGACCAGTGGCGGGAGACGGAGGCCGAGGTGAGCATCCGCGAGATCAAGACGATCAGCCTGAAGCTGCCGCGCAAACCGGAATTCCTCCTCGGCCGCTACGCCCATCACTTCCTCCAGCTGGCCGCCTACTGCCACGCCGCCCGCCTGGGTTCCGGCGCGCGCGAGGTGAAAGGCGAACTGATCTTCGTCGACCCCGCCGACGGCACCCGCCAGGAAGTCGCCCTGCCCCGCTCCGCCGAGGCCGACCTGCTCGCCCAGGCCGAGACCCTCGCCGCGCACGCCGAGAACCGGCGCGCCAGCCATGCCCGCCTCCTCTGCCTGCCCGACCGGCTTCCCTTCAAGGAACCCCGTCCGGAATGGCTGCAATGCGGCGCCGACCTCGACCAGGCCGGCCTCGATTCGCCGACGCGCCTGCTCGTCGCGCCGACGGGCTTCGGCAAGACCTCCGCGGCCCTGCGCCACGGCCTCGGCCTGCTCCGCGGCGGACGGGCCGGGCGGCTGCTCTACCTCACCGGCAAGGGCACGGGCCAGTTCCAGGTGCTCTCGGAACTGCGCCGCCTCGCCCGCAGCCACGAGCTCCGCGCGGTGCTGCTGCGCCCGCGCGCCGAGCACGAGGTCGAAGGCATCCCCGACGACCCCGAGCAGATCCGCCGCAACTGGGCCAACGCGAAGATCGACCCGCAGCACCTGCTCGAGGAGGCCGCCGACCTCCGGCGCGTCCGCGAGATCGGCCGCCTCGCCGGCGTGCCGCCATGGGACATCACCAAGGCGATGCTCGCGCACGCGGACGTGGTGATCTGCGACTACAACTACGTCTTCTCGCCGCGCAACCGCGCCGCCCTCGAGACCGTCCCGGGCTGGGACATGGCCGACACGGTGCTCATCGTCGACGAAGCCCACAACCTGCCCGACCGCGCCGCGGAATGCCTCTCGCTGCGCGACGACGAACAGTCGGCCGCCGACTTCGCCTTCACGCTCGCCCGCTTCCGCGCGCCCGAGGCCTGGTGCCGGACCGCGGAGACGTGGGCCGATTTCCTGCGCCGTCTGCCGAAGGCCGACGCGCTCTCGCCGGACGACCGCCTCGAAGCCATGGCCATCGCCGAACGGATGTCCGTGCTCGCGGCCGAACATCCGTTCAACACCGACGACCTGCCCGACGCCGCGAAGCAGGCCGTGTGGAACGCCGCGTCGTGGTCCGACCGCCTCGAGGCCGCCGACCTCGGCTGGCTGCTCTGGTCGCCCCGCCCCGGCCTGCTGAGCCTCGACTGCCTCTCCGCCGCCAAGGCCACCGGCGAACGCCTGCGCGCCTTCGGCCATACGTTGCTGATGACCGCGACGCCCGGGCCGCGCGGCTCGCTCGCCGCGGACTGCGGCCTCGACCCCGACCATCTCGTGACCGTGCACGCCCTCGCGCCCTGGCGCCAGGGCGCCTACGCCGTCGCGCTCGACGGGCGCGTCGACACGCGCCTGAAGACCCGCGACTCGCACCTCGCCCGGACCGCGGCCGCGCTGCTGCGGCTCTCGCAGGAAGGCGCGGTGGCGGCGTTCTTCCCTTCGTACAGATACGCCGAAGCCGCGGTGAAGGAAGTCCGGGACCTCGACCCCAAGGCCGACGTCGCCCTGCAGCCGCGCGGGCTCGGCCCCGACGGCACCGCCCGGTTCGTCGAAGACTCCCTGAACCGCCACACCATCCTCTGCCTCATCCTCGGCGGCTCGCTCGGCGAAGGCGTCGACATGCTCGGCGGGCGCATCCGCTCCGCCGTCGTGATCGGGCCGGCGCTGCCCGAGGTCAACGCCCTCCAGGAAGCCCGCCGCAGGATGTTCGTCGAGGCCGGCGCGGAGGACGCGTTCGCCCTGGCCTACGTCCGCCCGGGCATGCGCAAGGTCAACCAGGCGCTCGGCCGTCTCGTCCGCGCGCCCGGGCATGCGGCGCGCGTGCTCCTGCACTGCCGCCGCTTCGCCGACGAAGCCTATCGCGGGCTGCTCTCGACGGAATACGGCGACCCGCAGGTCCTCGCCGACGACGACGCATTCGTGCGCTGGGCGGCCCGCAGCTGATCAGACGCGGCCGATGACGCGGCTGGCCGGATAGCGGATCTTCTTCAGCGAGGCGTACTTATCCTCGGCGGAGCGATAGCCGACGGCGCAGGCGACGACGACTTCGTAACCGCTGCCCTTGAGGCCGAGGATCTCGGTGTAGGCGGCGGGGTCGATGCCTTCGAGCGCGCACGTGTCGACCGCGAGGGCCGCGGCGGCGCCCATGAGCTGGCCGAGGGCGATGTAGAGCTGGCGGGCGGCCCATTCCTTCTGGCCGGCGGCATCCTTGCCGTTCACCACGCCACCGATCATCATCTGTCGGTACGGTTCGAGCTTCGAGGCGTCGGCGTTACGCTCGGAGACCATCTGGTTGAAGAATTCGTTCACGTCCTTCTCGGTGACCTCGGTGCGACGGGCGAACACGACGAGGTGGGAGGCATCGGTGACCTGCGTCTGGTTCCAGGAGACCGGGCGGAGCTTGGCGCGGACGGCCGGGTCGGAAACGACGATGAACTTCCAGGGCTGGAGGCCGAACGAAGACGGCGTCAGGCGGAGGGACTCCTCGAGCGCGGCCCAGGTGGCGTCCGGGATCTTCCGGGTGTCGAAAGCCTTGGTGGCGTAGCGCCATTCGAGGGAGGCGAGGAGCTGGGCGGGAGTCAGGGCGGCGTTCATGGGAACGTCAGACAACCCCGCCCCGCCCGGTTGTCAAATCAGGCGGGGGAAAGCACGCCGCCGGAAAGCACGAGACGGCGGCCGGCGCGTTCCGCGAATTCGCGGCTGTGCGTGACCAGCACCAAGGCCGCGCCGCGGTCGGCGACGACGCCGAGCAGCAGGTCCATGATCTCGGCGCCCGTGCGCTCGTCGAGGTTGCCGGTCGGTTCGTCGGCCAGGATCACCGAGGGACGGTTGACCAGGGCGCGGGCGAGGGCGACACGCTGGCATTCGCCGCCGGAGAGCTTCGCGGGCAGGTGTTCGAGGCGCGCGCCGAGGCCGACCTGTCCGAGCAGCGCGCGGGCGGCGGCGGCGGCCGCGGCGGCGGGCGCGCCGGCGATGCGCGCGGCGAGCACGACGTTCTCGAGCGCGGTGAGCTCGGGCATCAGCTGGTAGTTCTGGAAGACGAAGCCCACGCCGCGGCCGAGCGAGGAGCGCGGCGCGACGAGGCCGTCGCCGGGCGAAAGGATGCGCACCTCGCCCGCATCGGGCTGATCGAGGCCTCCCAACTGCTGGAGGAGCGTCGTCTTGCCCGAGCCGGAGGAACCACGGATCGAGACGGATTCGCCGGCGAAGACCTCGAGCGAGACGTCCGTCAGGACCGGGAGAGGACCGGCCGGAGAGGCGAAGCTCTTCGCGAGACCGCGGGCCTGGAGGACGACGTCAGGCATCGCGCATGGCCTCCGAGGGTCTGCGACCGGCGGCCCAGAGCGCGGGCACGAGGCCGGCGACCGCCGTGGTCAGGAGGGTGAACGCCGCGGCGATGACGAAATCGGACGCGTCGTAATGAAGGGGCACCTTCGAGAACTGGTAGATGTTGGCGACCATGTCGCCGTCGCCGAAGAACGTGTTGATGGCGGACAGGATGCCGTCGCGGCAGGCGAGGATCGTCCACGTCAGCACGAAGCCGAGGAACGTGCCGAGCGCGCCGATGAGCAGGCCCTGCAGGCCGAAGAGCGCGACCACCTGCCAGCGCGCGGCGCCGAGCGAGGCGAGCACGCCGACCTCGCGGGAGCGGCGGATGACGGCCGAGAAGAGCGTGCTGCCGATCGAGAACGAGGCGACGAGCGTGATGATGAACATCAGGAAGAAGAGCATCGTCTTCTCGAAGCGGATCGCCTCGAGGAAATCCTTCTTGATGTCCTGCCACGGACGGAAGCGCAGGTCCGGACGAGCCGCGGCGAGGCGACCCGCCGTCGCGACGGCGTCCGCCGGATCCTGGAGGCGCAGCGTGAGGCCGTGGGCGCGCGGGCCGAGGTTCCAGAGCTCGCGGAAGCGGCGGAGCGGGATGAGCGCGGCGGCATTGTCGACCTCGGCGAAGCCGGTCTGGATGACCGCGGTGACCTCGAACTCCGCCGGCAGGGGCGCCTTGCCCTTCTCCGCGCGTTCGGCCATCGCCGGGGACCAGACCTCGATGCGGTCGCCGATGCGGACGCGGAGGGCGCGGGCGAGGCCGACGCCGAGGATGATGCGTCCGTCGTCGAGGTCGTCGAAACGACCGAAGTGGACGTAGCGGCGGGCGGGCTGGTCCGGATCGGTCGGATCGATGCCACGGACCTGCGCGATGCCGGAGAAATCACCCTGACGCGCGAGCGCCGGGCCTTGGGCGTAGAGGGCGGCGGAGGCGACTTCCGGGCGGGCGGTCAGCTGCTGCGCGAGCGCCTCAGGCTGCTCGAGCGTCGCGGCGCCGGTCACCTGGCAGTCGCCGAAGGATTCGCGGATGCGCAGGCGATGTTCCTCGCCGAAGCCGTTCATCACCGTCTGCACGACGAGCAACGAGGCCACGCCGAGGCCCACGCCGAGGATCGACACCGTCGCGAACGCCGGTAAGCGCTTACCGGGCGGGAAGAGCTGACGGAGGGCGAGATGGAGGAACCAGGGCAAGGGGAAAGGCTCAGGCCGGCGTCTCGGGCGCGAGCGTCGGGAACAGGATGACGTCGCGGATGTTGGCCGCGCCGGTCAGCAGGATCACCAGGCGGTCGATGCCGATGCCGAGGCCGCCCGCGGGGGGCATGCCGTGCTCGAGCGCGAGGAGGAAGTCCTCGTCGATCTTCTGGGTCTCGGCGCCGGCCTGGATCTCCAGCATCTTGCGTTGCACGCCGGGGTCGTTCTGCTCGGAGTAGGCCGGGGCGATCTCCTGGCCGTTGATGCAGAGCTCGAAGACGTCGATGGTCGAGTCGTCGCCGACGGTGACCTTGGCGAGCGGGCAGAGTTCCTTGGGGATGTGCGTGACGAAGGTCGGCTGGATGAGGCCGGGCTCGATGAGCTTGCCGAAGACCTCGTTGGTGACCTCGTAGTCTTCCCAGTCGGCGCGCGGCTCGTGGAGGCCGAGGGCCTTGCACGCGGCGATCTTCTCTTCCTTCGTGCGCGAGAACCACTGCGGGTCGCCCGTGCGCTCGAGGATGAGGTCCTTGTACTTCGCCTCGCGCCACTGGCCGCCGAGCTCGATCGCGACGCCGTCCGGGCGGACGACGGTGGTCGTGCCGAGGACTTCGGCGCAGACCTTCTGGATCATCGAGCGGACGAGCTCCATCATGCCGCGGTAGTCGGTGTACGCCTGGTAGGCCTCGAGCATCGTGAACTCAGGGCTGTGCTTCACGGACACGCCTTCGTTGCGGAAGACGCGGCCGATCTCGAAGACGCGGTCCATGCCGCCGACGAGGCAGCGCTTGAGGTGCAGCTCGAGGGCGATGCGCAGGTAGAAGTCGCAGTCGAGGGCGTTGGAGTGGGTCTCGAACGGACGGGCCGCGGCGCCGCCGGCGATGGCGTGCAGGGCCGGGGTCTCGACTTCGGTGAACTGGCGGCTCCAGAGGAAGCGGCGGATCGATTCGACGACGCGGCTGCGGACGAAGAGGCGGCGGCGGGACTCCTCGTTGACGACGAGGTCGAGGTAGCGCTGGCGGTAGATCTTCTCGGCGTCGGTCAGGCCGGCCCACTTCTCGGGCAGCGGACGGAGGGACTTCGAGACCAGCTTGTAGGCGGAGACGCGCACGGTGACCTCGCCGGTCTTGGTGCGGAAGAGCTTGCCGCGGACGCCGACGAAGTCGCCGGAATCGACGAGCTTCTTGAAATGGGCGTCATAGGCGTCGCCCAGGGCGTCGCGGGTGAAGTAGGTCTGGATGATGCCGCCGCGGTCGAGCAGCTTGACGAAGCTGGCCTTGCCCATGACGCGCAGGGCGACGATACGGCCGGCGACGGAGACCTCGGGGCCTTCCTCGACGCCTTCGGGCAGGAGGGCCGGGCACTCGTTCGAGACATGGGTCTGGTCCCACTCGGCGCGGAAGGGGTCTTCGCCCGCGGCGCGGAGGAGGGCGAGCTTCTCTTTGCGGACCGCGTGGAGGTCGTGGGAGATGGCGTTGAGGTCGGGCTTTTCGCTCATGTGGGCTACCCGCAAGGGGTGTCTCCGGGAAGGCGGGGAGGCAAGGGCGAAAGGTTCGGCTTTCCGTGTTGCGGCGGGGGCTTTCCGGAGAATAACCGAGACCCATGAAGGCCTACCTCGACCTGCTTCGCCACGTCCGGCAGCACGGAGAAATCCGGGGCGATCGGACCGGCACGGGCACGATCGGGATCTTCGGGGCGCAGCTCCGCTTCGACCTCGCCGAAGGCTTCCCGCTGGTGACGACCAAGAAGGTCCACCTCAAGTCCATCACCCACGAGCTCCTCTGGTTCCTGTCGGGCAGCACCCAGAACGCCTGGCTCACCGAGCGCGGCGTCAGCATCTGGAACGAGTGGGCCACCGCCGAGCAGTGCGCCAAGTTCGGCCGCGGCGAAGGCGACCTCGGGCCCGTCTACGGCCACCAATGGCGCAACTTCGGCGCGACGAAGCAGCCCGACGGCACGTACGCGAACGACGGCGTGGACCAGGTCCGCCGCGTGGTCGAGGAGATCAGGCGCAACCCGTCCAGCCGCCGCCTGATCGTGTCCGGCTGGAATCCCGAGGAAGCCGACCAGGTCGCCCTGCCCCCCTGCCACACGCTCTTCCAGTTCTACGTCTCGACCGACGGACGCCTGAGCTGCCAGCTGTATCAGCGCAGCGCGGACCTCTTCCTCGGCGTGCCCTTCAACATCGCCAGCTACGCGATGCTCACGCACATGATCGCGCAGGTCACGGGCCTGAAACCGGGCCATTTCGTGCACACCTTCGGCGACGCGCACATCTATTCCAACCATGTGGAGCAGGTCGACCTGCAGCTCTCGCGCGAGACGCGTCCCCTGCCCCGCCTGGTGCTGAACCCCGAGGTGAAGGACCTCTTCGCGTTCAAGTTCGAGGACATCTCCGTCGAAGGCTACGACCCGCACCCGGCGATCAAGGCGCCCGTCGCCATCTGACGCCGTGGACCTCGGTCGCCCGCTCATCGCCATCGCGGCCGTCGCGCGCAATCGCGGCATCGGCCTGAACAACAAGCTCCCCTGGCGGATCCCGGAGGACTTCGCTTTCTTCAAGGCGACCACCATGGGCCAGGTGCTGCTCATGGGGCGCAAGACCTACGAATCCATCGGCCGCCCGCTGCCCGGACGCACCACCGTGGTCCTCAGCCGCTCGGGCTTCACCGCCCCCGGCGTGATCGTCGCCAAGGACTGGCGGGAGGCCGCCCTGGTCGAGCCGACCAAGACCCTCTTCCTCGCCGGCGGAGCCGCCCTCTACGAGGAAGCCCTGCCTTGGTGCGCCGAGCTGATCCTCACCCACGTGGCCATGGAGCCCGAGGCGGACGCCTTTTTCCCGGACTGGACGGGTCGGTTCGACGCTGGGGAAGTCATCGCTCAACACCCCACCTGTGAGATGCGCCGACACCGGCCGCTCTAAGGTATTGACTGATTTCGGTCATAATTAAGGAGTATAGGGGTGCCGGGGTCTTATGCCCCCCATAAAGTGGCAAAAAAGGGCATTTAGGGGCGTTTTCTCCTTTCCAATGCCCACCCCCGCCCTACCTTGCCACCCATGCCGGACGGCCTGTTTATTTTCTTCGCTGCCCTGACCCTCGGGGCGGCCCTTCTCTTGGTCCTCAGCCGCAACGCGGTGACCTCCGCCATGGGGATGATCCTGGCCCTGGTCGGGGTGGCCGCGGACTTCTTCCTCCTGGACGCCTACTTCCTCGGGGTGCTGCAGGTCCTCGTCTACGCCGGCGCCGTCATGGTGCTCTTCCTCTTCATCATCATGCTCCTCGACACCGAGGATCCGCAGGGGGCGTACCCGTGGAAGACCGCCGCGCTCGGCCTCGCCGTCTTCTTCCTCCTCGCCGCCTCCGTTCTTTGGCTCTTCCACTGGTCGGGCGCCGTCCCGACCGCCAAGGCCGGCGCCACGCCGCCGGAGCTCTCGGCGAACCCCGCCGAATTCGTCACCGCCGCCAAGGCGTTCGGACGGCTCCTCTACACCAAGTACCTGCTCCCGCTCGAACTCGC
>Ga0222714_10001562_pt1 | contig 25692 bp, 29 predicted proteins | sample C33_3DmetaG_FD_165048 | JGI IMG/M metagenome (GOLD analysis project Ga0222714, IMG submission 165048) | Estuarine water microbial communities from San Francisco Bay, California, United States - C33_3D | ecosystem: Environmental > Aquatic > Marine > Unclassified | place: USA: California...
GCGAATTTCGTGACCCATTAACTCTGCAAATGATCGAGCAAGAGCAGCGTCTTTGTCGTAAGGAACAAACTTGTTGCCCCACCCGTTAAACACCCAATTACCAGCGATGCGCTTGTCACCATCAAAGACATAGATCGGACCGGTATCTCGGAACCATGAGTCATCAAGTGGCAGTTCGACAACTTCTACGTTGTCACCACACAACAGCCGTGCTCGGTCAGCGTCTTGTGCGTTAGCAATCATGGTGATGGGCTCAAACCCCGAGATCGTTTTGGCCACTGCTGCATGGGCTAAACGGGCATCACCCATGTGGTCGCGGTATAAGTCGTGTCGCGACGGCCAGCACATTACGGTTCGCTCATGATGGGCGAATTCGCCCGGCATTTTCACGATAACTCATCTCCATCAAGGGTGATCAGCGGAATGTATAACTCTGGTCGGCGATCGCGAAATACTCCCCAGCCAAGGCGCATCGCGCGAACAGCGTCCAAGTCGAACGTTGCAGTTAACACGGTTTCTTCTTCTCGATCTGCCTCTGCAATTTTTGCACCCGTTGCATCGGCGATAAATGATGACCCATAGAACGTGATCTCGTTATTCACTCCAACTTCGCGACCTGTTCGGTTGGCGGCAATGACAGGCATCAGGTTTGCACCTGCATGACCTTGCATCACGCGTTGCCAATGCATGGATGAATCCCATGTTGGATTCGGAGGTTCGCTGCCGATTGCTGTTGGGTACAACAACAATTCTGCGCCCATCAATGCCATTGCTCGCGCAGCTTCAGGGAACCATTGATCCCAGCAAATACCTACGCCAATATTTCCAAATCGGGTATTCCAAACCTGAAAGCCAGTGTCGCCTGGGCTGAAGTAGTACTTCTCGGTATAACCAGGTCCATCAGGAATATGGCTCTTGCGATAAATGCCAAGCATCGATCCATCTGCATCAATCATTGCAACGGTATTGAACAATGTGTTGTTTGCTCGTTCGTACACGCTGATCGGCAGCACAACACCAAGTTCTTGTGCAAGTTTCATAAAGTGTTCGATTGTTGGATGCCCCTCAATCGGTAACGCGCGAGCCAACTCGCTTGCAAGTTGGTCTTTGCAGAAGTAATGCCCCTCAAACAGCTCGGGGATAAGAATTACTTGTGCTCCTGATACTGCGGCTGCACGAACTAATCGTTCAGCGGTAGCAACATTGGTTGCAACATCGACAGCCATCGACATTTGGATTGCTGCGACAGTGACCGTGCGTGAAGTCATGAACGTACCTTTCGAAGATTTCAGCCAAGCGCCGAATTAATTGCCGCGAGGACCTCTGGCGCATCAGGTGCTACCTGAGGATGAAACCTGGCAACAACATTCCCCTGGCGATCAAGAACGAATTTTTCAAAATTCCATCGCACGTCACCGCTGTAACCTTCGGCATCTTTGACATCTGCAAGCGAGGCGAACAGTCCGTGGCGGGCATCTCCGTTGACATCAACCTTTTCCGTCAATGGGAACGTCACATTGAACGAAGTTGAGCAAAACTCTTGGATCTCTTCTGCTGTTCCAGGCTCTTGTCCAAGGAACTGATTACACGGCACACCTACGACCGAAAAACCCTTGTCTGCAAGGTCATTGTGTACTTGCTGCAATGCACTGTACTGAGGCGTGAGGCCACACTTAGAGGCCACATTGACGAGCAGCGTGACTTTGCCCTGCTGTGCTCCCAGCACATCTCCTGAGCCAATGAGCGGATTGATCTTCTGTGAATACAACGACACGGGATACCTCCAATGAGCGCGGGTTTGCGCTGGCAATGATCGTAACGCCCACGCCACTACCTGCTACACAAGATGCATGCCACGGAAGCAATTTGATGCCTCGTATTACAAACGGTTCTACTCAAGCACCCCGGTGCACAGTCGCAAGAAAGTTGCACTGCTCGCCAATTCAGTGCACAGCATGTGTGCGTGGTGGGATGTGCCCGTTCGATCAGTGCTTGATGTTGGTGCAGGTCTTGGCTACTGGCGTGATTGGTACGCCGAGAATTATCCAAAAGTTAAGCGATTGTCCACCGATATCAGTGAGCACGCTTGCGAAAAGTATGGACACGAGCAACACGACATTGGCACCTGGGCACCCAGCACCAAATTTGATTTAGTGGTGTGTCATGGCGTGCTGCAATACCTAGGAGACAAACAGGCAGAAGCGGCGATTCGCAATTTAGCCAAGGCCACACGCCATGTTCTGTATCTCGAAGTTCCTACAAAATCTGATCTCCGTCACGTTGTCGACAAAGTGGCAACAGATCTTGATATTCATGCGCGTACGGGAGATTGGTACCGCAATCGTTTGTCGAAATACTTTGTCCAAGCCGGTGCAGGGCTGTGGGTTGCGAAATCTTCTGAAGCAGTGCTCTACGAATTAGAGCGAACGAAAAAGTAGCTGCTTTTTAGGTCGTTACTTGTTTGACGACACTGCAGCCCACACCGAAGCGGTGCAGCCAGCAGCAACCAAGGCCTTCAGTAAATCGCCAACCAAAAATGGTGCGACTCCGAGGCTGATTGCATTTTGCTCGCCATTGGCGAGCGGCATATTCAAATGAATTGACAACCAACTCGCGCCACAGGCATAGATGATGGTGGAGCCAAGCAACATTGCCGGAAGCGAGGTTGCAAAGTTACGGTCATGCTTGCGCTCTGCCAAGTAACCAATCGCGGCTGCTGCGACAACGAAACCAACGAGGTACCCCATCGTTGCGCCTGTTCCCGTTTCCCAACCACCAGTGCCACCTGAATAAAATGGCAAACCGATGAGCCCTGCTGACCAATACAACATTTGGCTCAACGCACCACGGCGCATGCCAAGCACGGCTCCTGAAAGCAAGACAGCAAATGTTTGACCTGTCAATGGAACTGGTGTGAAGCCCAATGGAATTTCAATTTGTGCGGCTACTGCTGTCAGCAATGTGAAGCCAACAACGAGAGCTACGTCTTGCAAGAGTGCCCTGCTACGCGAATCATGACGCGGGAACAGGTCTGCAAGCACTTGGGTTGACGATGACACGGACGAAAAAACGGTGGTAGCCATGGCTTCTGACTTTACAGGCGACGACACATAAACCTGAAACCCTCTGCCTAGCATTGAGTTATGGAAAACGCGGTGCACGAAGCCTTTGCGCTTGCGGAGCATGCTGCAACAGTTATTCGAAAAACCTTTCCTGCACATCACGAGGTCCTCGTTGTACTTGGATCGGGATGGGCTGAATCGGTCCCCGCGCTCGAGGCACTCTCAACCAGCCCAGTGCACACATTAGAAATCGCCGAAATTCCAGGTTTTAAGAAGCCAACTGCGCTTGGCCACGGAGGAGCGCTGAAATCCATCACTGTTGGTTCAACTCCCGTCTTACTTCTGACAGGTCGCACTCACTTATACGAAGGGCGTGGCGTTCACGCCGTTGTTCATGGAATTCGTACTGCATACAACTTGGGTTGTCGCACCGTCATCCTGACAAATGGCGCTGGATGTCTGCGCACCGACTGGCAAGTTGGAACACCTGTCGTTATTCGTGACCACATCAACCTCACTGCACATTCACCACTTACAGGTGACAATGCACCACCACCACTCGCTGGGCGATTCGTTGATCTCACCGATGCATACGCAACATCCTTGCGCGATCTTGTGCGCTCAATTGAGCCCAGCATTAACGAAGCCGTATACCTCGGACTGCACGGTCCTCACTTTGAAACACCGGCAGAAATCACCATGGCCGCAACATGGGGTGCGGAAATGGTCGGAATGTCAACCGTGCTTGAAACCATCGCTGCCCGACACCTTGATATGAACGTCTTGGCCTTATCACTTGCCACCAACCTTGCATCTGGTCTGAGCGGCAACAAACTTTCTGGCGAAGAGGTCATTCAAGTTGGCAAAGACTCGTCTAAAAAAGTTGGCGATCTGCTGAGTCGTGTGCTCATTGCATTTGACCAACTACAGAATGGAAAACTTTCATGAACAACGACCTTTTGGCTATCACCCATGCCCGTGTCGTCACCGTTGATGAACACGGCACCATCTTTGACGATGCAACCATTGTCGTCGACAACTCTGGTTGCATCCGTGATATTGCCACCGGAGATGTTGCACATACTGCGACAACGGTGATTAATGCACGAGGCGGCATCGTGATGCCAGGACTAGTCAATGCACATGCACATTTGGGGATGACACTGTTTCGAGGACTTGGCGATGACATGAACTTGGAAGATTTCCTTGCACGCTTGATGCCTGCAGAAATCAGCATCTTGAATCACGACGCAGTAGTTGCCGGAACCGAACTTGGTGCTCTCGAATCACTCCTCGGTGGAATCACCACCACACTCGACATGTACTACCTGCCTGACGCTGCACAACAAGTGGCAGAACGCAGTGGCATGCGTATTTTCTCTGCGCCGAATTTGCTCGAGTCTGACGGTCCAGAGCCACTGGCTTTTGATCAGCGAATGGAATGGTCAGAGCAATGGTTGCAACAAGCACAGTCAGATGACAATGATCACCTCAATTGGCTCGCGCCTCACAGCACCTACCTACTAGGTGATTCACATCTTCGCCGGATTGCCGAATTAGCCCACACATACGGTGCTCATATTCATGTCCATGCCTCTGAAACCGTTGGCGAAATGAAACTTGTAGCCAACCGTCATCACGGTCGCACGCCGATTCAGGTACTTGCTGACACCGATCTGCTCACAGATGCGGTTCTCGCACATGGCGTGCACCTCAGTGACGAAGACATTGAACTTATTGCCGATCACCATGCATCGGTCACCCACTGCCCTGCCAGTAACCAAAAACTTGCAAGTGGAACAGCGCGCATTATTGACCTGCATAAAGCAGGGGTAAACGTGGCTCTCGGAACAGACGGCCCAGCTTCGGGGAACGACATGGATTTATGGCTTGCGATGCGACTTGCTGGATACGCGCAGAAGAACACATCTCACGATCCAACAGTGATGCCCGCACTCGATGTTCTCCGCATGGCAACCATCAACGGCGCACGGGCATTGCACGTTGATCACCTCATTGGATCACTTGAAGTTGGCAAGGCTGCAGACATCTTGGTGCTTGACGCCGATTCGCCATCACTCACCCCCATCTTTGACCCGCATGTGGCAATTGTTGCGGCTGCTGGTCGAGCAGATGTCTCCTCAGTCATCGTTAACGGGCGCTTAGTTGTCCACGAAAAACGTTCGCTCACCATTGACCACAAGGAAACCGTGCAACGAGTTCGCCAACTTGGCGGAAATGTGATGGCAGCAGTCGAAGAAGTCGAACGCGCCCGCGGCAAATAGTTGTCGCCAACACAACTAATGTGGCGTTATGGCCACTCCTTCAATTGATTGGGCAGCACTTCGCAACGCTGCCAACGAAGCCGCAACGCGTGCATATGTCCCCTATTCACAGTTTCGAGTTGGCGCTGCAGCCCTCGTAGATAACGGCCGAATCATTTCTGGGTGCAATGTCGAAAATGCATCGTATGGACTCACGCTATGCGCAGAGTGCGCAATGATCGGACAGCTGTTCATGGGTGGCGGTGGACGTTTGATCGCCGTGACGTGTGTGGGAAATGGCACGTACGTCACGCCATGTGGTCGATGCAGACAACTGTTATGGGAGCACGGTGGTGCGAACTTGCTTGTTGAAGTTGAGGGTGTACCAACACCGATGACGGTCTTGTTACCCGCCGCATTCCCCGAACATTCCAACTTTGAAAACCCTGCAGAGCAGTAGAACCACATGAACTCGATTCTCACAACACAACAACTTGAGCAATACCATCGCGATGGATTCATCGTGCTACCAAATTTTGCAAGTGACGAAGAGTGTTTAGCACTCCGTGAACGCGCACTCCAGTTAGCCAAAGAACATGTGCCGTCTCCCGAGCAAGCAACTATTTTCACAGCTGATTCCAATGCAAAACACGCTGCTGATCAATATTTTTTGTCGAGTGGAGACAAAATCCGTTGCTTCTTTGAAAAAGACGCCTTTGATGAACACGGCACGCTTCGCGACGAAGCACATTTGTGCCTGAACAAGCTCGGCCATGCCATGCATGACCTTGACCCACAGTTCAGCAGATTTAGCCACACCGAGAAGCTCGCAACCGTTGCCAAGCAAATTGGTATGACCGAACCAAAACTGTTGCAAAGCATGTACATCTTTAAGCAACCACGCATTGGTGGCGAAGTAAATTGCCACACCGATCACACGTTCTTATGGACTGAACCTCAATCAGTTGTTGGTTTTTGGTTCGCCATTGATGATGCAACAACCGAAAACGGTTGTATGTGGGCCCTGCCTGGCGGGCACAACATTCCCGTTAAATCACGGTCGCGTGTTAACGCTGAGCGAACGGCAAGTTTCATGGAAGTGTTTGACGAAACTCCATACCCCACCGAAGGACTCGTTCCCCTTGAAGCAGAACGTGGAACACTAGTGCTGCTTAACGGAACGCTTCCTCACTTAAGCGGACCAAACACCAGCGACAAGCCTCGGCATGCGTACACCCTTCATGCAATTGATGGAGTCGCGCAATACCCCCACGACAACTGGCTACAGCGACCAAGCCTGGTGATGGCTGGATTTAACGATTAATCAACTACTTGATCAGTAGTTCAGCGATTTGCAGTGCATTCAATGCAGCACCTTTGCGCAAGTTGTCGCTTGAAATAAACAACGCCAAACCCCTATTGCCATCGACCGAAGAGTCCTGGCGAATTCTGCCGACATAACTTGGGTCTTGCCCTGCCGCTAGTAGAGGTGTTGGAATATCGTCAACAATCACGCCTGGTGCTGTCGACAGCAACCGATTTGCTTGTTCGGCGGTGATCGGCCGTTCGAACTCGACATTGATACTGAGTGAGTGCCCAGTAAACACCGGAACACGCACGCATGTTCCCGAAACCTTTAAGTCCGGAATATGCAAGATTTTGCGACTCTCATTACGTAGTTTTTGCTCTTCATCGGTTTCCAACGTGCCATCATCCATCAACGAACCAGCAAGCGGTAACACGTTGAAAGCAATTGTGCGTGCGAACTTCTTTGGTTCTGGAAAGTTGACCGACTTTCCGTCATATGTCAGTGCTTCTGCGGTTGGTGCACCGCTCTTTGCCTGAACATCAAGTTCGCTCACTCCCGAAACACCGCCGCCACTCACCGCCTGGTACGTACTTGCCACCATTCGAACAAGGCAAGCTGCGTCGTGCAGTGGTTTAAGCACAGGCATTGCGGCCATTGTTGTGCAGTTTGGATTGGCAATAATTCGCTTTTTGGCCAGTGCAACATCTTCTGGGTTGACTTCAGAAACAATCAACGGAACATCTGGATTCATTCGCCATGCTGATGAATTATCAATCACCATCGCTCCAGCGTTGGCGTACTTTTCCGCAAGTGCACGAGAAGTAGATGCCCCCGCCGAGAACAGCACAACATCAAGACCATGTGGGTCGGCTTCTGCTGCATCTTCAACAACAATGTGTTGACCATTCCACCCAATTACCGAACCAGCAGAACGAGCAGATGCGAAGAAACGAAGTGATGTAACGGGATATTTTCGCTCGGCAAGCAACTGTCGCATCACCGTTCCAACCATTCCTGTTGCACCAACAATTCCTACATGCATGGGTGTCAGGCTAACGCAACCACATGTTTATTTGCTCCGCATTTATGTTGCTCCCACAAATGACTGTCGCTACATGCTGACCGCGCAATGCTTCATGTTCCAAGATTGCTGCGATGCCGGCAACTCCTGCAGGTTCGGTAACAAGACCAGCATGATCAAACACGGCTTTCATTGCATTCTTCAATGAATCTTCTGAAACAAGCAGTACGTCATCGACGATTCCTTGCATATCAAAAACGGCCTCGGGTACCGGCGTGCGAACCGCAATTCCGTCAGCAATCGTGTCTGCTGATGGGCGTTCGACAATTGATCCTGTTGTAAATGATGCATGCATGGCGTCGGCCAACGCACTCGACACACCAATCACACGGGTGCCTGGTGAGACGTGCTTTATCCATCGAGCCATGCCCGTAATCAGGGCCCCGTTGCCAAGAGGAATGAGCACTGCTTCGAAATCAGGTTGGGCCATCATCTCGACTGCTATTGACCCAGCTCCCTCCGAAATCGCAATATCGCGACCGTCCTCAACAAAGTGTGCTCCGGTTTCTTCGCAGAATGCTTTTGCTGCTTCTTTTGCTGCATCAAAATTCTCACCCACCTGACGAATCTGTGCGCCCATAGCCCGCATTCGTTCAACCTTGAGAGGGTTTGCATGCACTGAACAATAAATAATTAACGGTCGCTGATTACTCCGGCACACGTACGCCATTGCTTGTCCAAAGTTTCCTGCGGTTGCACACACCAACTGCCGACCGCCAAGTGCAACTTTGGTCTCATGCATGAAAAAGTCGGCACCACGCCCCTTGAAACTGCGAATCGGGTTAATCGTCTCTACTTTTAACATCACTTCGGCACCAAGTGCCGCAGAAAGTGGCTCGCAATTAAATTGTGGTGACCTCGTGAACACTGGGTCTATTTCGAGGGCTGACCTTTCAATATTGTCAAGCGACAAACGGTGTTCGGTCATCGCGACTGATCTTCAACCGTGGCCGAAAGCCACCAATGGCTTTTGTTCACTCGTTTCATCGGTTTTACCAGCACTCCTGACGTGCGCACTGTTCGTGCCTGTTTAGATGAATGGTGTACGACAATATTCGTTAAGCGTTTTCCTTGTGGTGCATGCTGTGCAACATAGGCAAGCACGTCATCGGGGTTAAGTCGATTTGCTTGCCATCCAAGACGTGTTGACCACCGTGTGACAGCAAAACGCTTTCCGATAACAGGAAGCAACCACAACTTGCGCATAGCAACCCCGAGTGGAAGCAGTAATGCATCGGCGGGAACCCACGTTCGATAGTTCAGCAACACGGTTCCACCGCTTCGGGTTACACGCATTGCTTCGGTCGTCAGGGAGAGCGCATCGGTTTTTTCGCAGTGTTGCAAGGTGATGTACGAAAACGCAATATCAACACAGCTGTCGGGCAGCTGCAGTGATCGACCATCAACGACATGACACTTACGAAGTTTTGCGATGTCTCCGTGACGGCCAACGGTTTCATGGCAACGTTCCAAGAAGGCTGCATCAACATCGGCGGCAATAACAGAAAAACACTGCTTTGTAAATGCGGAGGTCATTCTGCCAATTCCGCTACCGATTTCGAGCAACGTCTTATTCGCGAGGACATCGGGACCAAAGCCAAACTGCTTCATATACCGACGTACTTCCGCATCACCGGTTTGCACGAACTCGGCAAGTGTCAGTTTTGAACCGGTTTCGTTATTAAACACCCAACCCGTTTGTCGGACGACTTCATCGGCGTTACTGCTCGCTTCGCTGCGATTGCCGGCGCTCTTCCAGGGAGTGAACTGGGTGCGCCAGGTTGGTTTTGTGTCGTGTGCCATCGCACCGACAAACTTAGTTGCTACTTCCTGTCGGGAAGTGGAGCGGAATAATCTTCTCCGCTATCAAGATCAAACGCGGTATGCAGTGCACGAACTGCTTTTTCCAACTCCGAACGATCTACTACAACCGAAATTCTGATGGTGCTCGTTGAGATCATCTCAATGTTGACTCCGTTATCGGCGAGTACACGGAACATTTTTGCTGCAATTCCAGGACTTGACTTCATTCCTGCACCAACAAGTGAAAGCTTGACAATGTTGTCGTCTTCATTAATTCCTGTAGCTCCGACTTCTTCACCAACCATTTTCAGGATTGGTTCTGCCGTCTTGATATCTCCAACAGGCAATGTGAATGAAATATCAGTGGTTCCATCAATTGATGTGTTCTGAACAATCATGTCAACGTTGACATTTGCTGCAGCAAGTGACTCAAACAACAATGCAGACACTCCTGGGCGGTCAGGCACGCCGAGCAAGGTCATCTTTGCCTCGCCAACATCGTGCACTACTCCAGAAATAATTGGTTCTTCCATCTTTCGTTTCCTCTCCTCATCTACACCCCGTACCCACGTGCCTTCTTCCCACGTAAAACTTGACCGAACATGAATTGGCACATTGTGGTTACGTGCAAATTCAACCGAACGTAATGCAAGAACCTTGCTTCCTGCACCTGCCATTTCCAGCATTTCATCAAAACTCAACACAGCAAGTTTGCGAGCCTGCGGAACAAGACGTGGGTCGGCACTAAACACACCCGTTACATCGGTGTAAATCTCGCATGCATCTGCCTTGAGCGCTGCTGCTAGCGCAACTGCAGTGGTATCGCTGCCGCCTCGACCAAGCGTGGTGATTTCGCGTTCGGTGCTGACTCCTTGAAAACCAGCGACCACCGCAACTTTTCCTGCTGCTAACGCTTCGCGTACTCGATCACCCTTAATCTCAAGAATCTTTGCCTTCGTGTGCGATGTATCAGTGATGATTCCCACTTGGCTGCCCGTAAAGCTCATTGCGTCGCAACCCACGTCATGCAGCGCCATACACAACAGTGACATTGAAATCCGCTCACCGGTAGTCAGCAACATGTCCATCTCTCGCCCTTGCGGATTGCTAGAGACTTGACGCGCTAGTTCAACCAAATTGTCAGTCGCTTTGCCCATTGCTGAAACAACCGCGACGACGTCAATCCCTTTGACACGCATAGCAGCGATATGTTTTGCGACATTGCGCATCCGATCTGGGTCGGCTACTGATGTGCCACCATATTTTTGAACGATCATTACCACAGGCTCTTTACGCTACAAGGCGCGCGGGTAACCTGTATAAATCATGGGAACTGACAAGCGAAACCGCAAAAAAGAAAACCGCCGCCAACGACTTGACTACTTGGCAAAGCAACAGCACCGTCGCCGCACACGTAAACGAATCACTCGGCTCGTCATTGTCATCGCGGCCATCGTCGGAGTCACCTTTATTATCTGGGTCTCACGAGGAGACGATGCTGTCACTTCCACCGACACCACTCCAAGCACGCAAACCAATCAAGTAACTGAGGGTGCTGCAATCACCGGTGAAACGCCATGTCCTGCCATCGATGGAACAAGTGAGCGCGCAGCATCGTTCGAGAATGCGCCACCAAATTGTTTAGAGGATGGCACGTTGTATTCAGCCGTTGTTACAACGAACAAGGGCGAGTTCACCATTGCACTCAATTCCGAAACGGCCCCTCTGGCGGTCAACAGCTTTGTCACACTTGCCCGTTATCAATACTTCGATAACACACAATGCCACCGGGCAATCCCTGAATTTGTTGTGCAGTGCGGTGACCCCACAGCAACGGGAAGCGGCGGACCCGGTTACTCATTTGCCGATGAACTTCCTCAGGAAGGCGAATACGTCATTGGATCCATCGCAATGGCGAATTCAGGGCCAGACACCAACGGCAGTCAGTTTTTCATCATCACCGGCGAACAAGGCGTAACTCTGCCACCGAGTTACACACTGTTTGGGCAGGTAACTGATGGTCTTGACACCACCGTTCCCGCGTTGAACGCTGCTGCCAACCCCGATCCTGCCGCCAACGGTGTCCCACCGCTCGAAACACTCACCATTGTGAGCGTCAAAATAATCGAGAATTAGCGATCGGTTAACGGTTCGTTGGCAACGGACCGTGCAAAATCACCGTGCCATCAGTTGACCATTTTTGTTCATTGCGGATTAGCGCTGCACCTGTTGGAATTTCTGCAACAGAAGTATTAGCTAAACCAAGCGTTCGATGTAAACGATCGTCGCTCCACTTTTCCGATTCTGTGATCACTGCAATTCCTTGAACGAGTCCTAGACCGAGTGCAAAAGCACCACCACGTGGATCAACCATTGGATCACACATTGCCGCAGCGCTGCCTGCGTTTGCCACAACACATTGATGGTTCGCTACAGCCGAGAACACCACGGTGTCTTTCAGCGTTGAGCGTAAATGAATGGGTGAATCACCCACGACATAGACCGAGCCCGCATCAGCAACAATCTGCGCAAACGACTCTTCTCGCGCATCTGCACGTGTATACACCGCACAAATCTTTATGGTCGCACCTAACCTCTTGGCCCAGGCTTGGCAATCAGCAATCAACTCGTCCGGATTTTCAAATGCCTCTGCAGTGGGCAGGACTGCCACATAACCCGGATACTCCGCCAACACCCGACTGTCTAATTCATCATTGGCAGTGAACGCTCCACCACCTTGAAGAATTATTTGCTGTGCCATAACTGCCGAAGTTACCACTTTTATTCAACAAGTAGACGCGAAAGATCTTTCAATTCCTCCTCGGTAACGCCCAATGATCGAACATAATTCCGCACTGAGCCATGCCCTGCAACCAAATCGTTCAGTACAACTTGCATTGCTTGCGGTTCTGCAGCCAAATACACCGGATTAATTGAGGTCCAACGGTTAGCCATCTCAACATGATGTTGCTGTGCCCAGATAATCGTGCGTTCGATTGCTTGCTTTGTTAACCCATAGTCGCCGCAAATGATTTCGTCGCTTACTCCAACTGACGACAGGATGAGCGCGGCAAGTACCCCGGTGCGATCTTTGCCCGCTGCACAATGAAACACTGCTGGAACATTTGCTTGATTGCTAAGGATCCGTATTGCAAGTGCAAACTTGTCTGGCCCAATTGCCAAAAGATCCCGATAACCCCACACCAAGAATTCAACGGGGTCATCAATTTGTGGAGTTTCCTTAGAATCAGACCACGTCGCATCAACGATTGATACATGGTGGAAATCGACTTCAATCGTTTCGAGTGGAAAGATCCCTTGTTCCCGTTGTTCTCGTTTCGTGCGCAGGTCGATAACAGACTTCAGATTTAGATCTCGAACAATTTGGATATCCGAGTCACCCCTCAGGCGATGAAGACCGTCCGAGCGAAACAGTGTGCGCCACTTCGTCACGCCACCGTCGCTCGTTGGATACCCCCCTAAGTCGCGAAAGTTGTGGACTCTCTCCATCTCTATTCGGCGGTCGCGGTGTTCAATTTCAGCCTGGAATGGGTACGTAGACACTGCAGTAAACCTAGTGACCTCCAGCAACCGTGGGCCATCGCTGGGGTTACCAGTTGGTAAACAACCACCCAACATGAGTACGGTTTCCATCCATGACTTCTCAACAAATTCAACTTGTCGGTGTGTGCGGTTCCGGAATCATGGGTGCTGGTCTTGCCGAAGTCGTGGCTCGTGCAGGTGTCGACGTAGTCGTTCGCTCACGAACACTTGATGGCGCAAAACAAATGCTGACGACAATCGAAAAGAACCTGGATAAGCAGGTTGCGAAAGAGAAGATGACAGTTGAGCAACGCAATGAAGTGTTGTCGCATATTCAAATTACTGATTCCTTGCAGGATCTTGCTCAATGTGACCTCGTTATTGAATCAATTATTGAGGAGCTCGCACCAAAACAAGCACTGTTTAAAGAATTAGATGCAATTGTCAAAGCCGACGCCATTCTGGCGACAAACACCAGCACGCTCGCTGTAGTCAAGATGGCACAAGCAACTAACCGCCCAGACAAAGTATGTGGCATCCACTTTTTCAATCCCGCAGTTGTCATGCCACTCGTCGAAGTTATTCGCCCAGTCACTGCAAGCGACTCAACCATTGAACGGGCAAATGAATTTGTTGCGTTGTGCAAAAAGGATCCCGTGCAGGTGCTCGACCGTGCGGGATTCATTGTTAATGCGTTGCTCTTTCCGTACCTCAATAACGCAGTAAAAATGCTGGAGGCTGGTACGGCCAACATGGAAGATATTGATACCGCGATGAAGGGCGGTTGTAATTTCCCAATGGGCCCATTTGCCTTGCTCGACCTTGTTGGATTGGATACTTCTGTTTCGATTCTTGATGCGCTGTACGCCGAATTCAAAGATGAGAACTTTGTTCCTGCAAAAACTCTGCGCGATTTATTGGCCGCAGGAAAACTTGGACGCAAGACCAAACAAGGGTTCTTTAGCTACTAATCACAATGTGGGACGACACTCCGCAACCACTTGCAGATTGTCGTTGGCAATTTCCCTCACCTAGTGAATGGCCACAAAGCGACCTTGTAGGTCGTGGAGCAGATCTTCGCCCGGAAACACTTATCCACGCTTACATGAGTGGAATATTTCCTATGACTTCGCAACGTGCACGAAGTGAAGATGACATTGCGTGGTGGTCTCCGTTGCAGCGCGGAATCATTCCACTTGATGGGCTGCACGTATCACGCTCAATGCGTCGAAGCAGCCGTGAATACCGCGTCAAGATTGACACGTGTTTTGAACAGGTGATGCGTGGATGCGCGTCACACAAGCGGCCCGGTGGATGGATCAATGAGTCATTCATTGATGCGTACCGTGAACTTCACAACCTGGGATGGGCACACAGCATTGAAACCTTTAACGAAGAAGGCGCACTCGTTGGTGGCCTTTATGGTGTTCGTGTTGGTCGTCTGTTTGCTGGTGAGTCAATGTTTCACCTGGCGCGCGATGCATCAAAAGTTGCTCTGATGCACCTTGTTGACATCATGATCACAAGCAACATGACACTCCTTGATGTTCAATGGCTTACTCCCCACCTTGAGTCACTTGGAGCACACGAGATACGGCGTTCTGACTACCTGGGTCGCCTTTCCGCGGCCCTCAACCCGTAACCTTGACCCATGGCAAATCGCCGAGATGAACCCTGGTTGATGCGGACCTACTCGGGTCACTCCACAGCAGCCGCATCCAACGCCCTCTACCGAACCAACCTGGCCAAGGGTCAAACCGGGCTTTCGATTGCTTTCGACCTTCCGACGCAAACTGGCTACGACCCTGACCATGTATTGGCACGTGGAGAAGTTGGCAAGGTTGGGGTTCCTGTTGCACACCTAGGACACATGCGCACCCTGCTGGATGGAATTCCACCAGCAGAGATGAATACCTCGATGACGATCAACGCGCCGGCAGCTTGGCTGCTCGCGCTGTACGTGGCAAACGCGCAGGAACAAGGTGCGGTGACGGCTCAACTTCGTGGTACGACCCAAAATGACATTCTAAAGGAGTACCTATCACGAGGGACATTCATCTTCCCTCCCACTGCATCCCGTCGGATCATTGTCGACATGATTGTGTGGTGCTCACAACATGCTCCGAAGTGGAACCCCATGAATGTCTGCTCGTACCACTTGCAAGAAGTTGGTGCAACACCTGTTCAAGAGATTGCATTTTCGCTCGCTAATGCGATTGACATTCTTGATGCTGTTCGTGCTAGTGGGAAAATCAGTGACGAACAGTTTCCACAAGTGTTTTCTTCAATCTCATTCTTTGTCAATGCTGGAATTCGATTTATTGAAGAAGTATGCAAAATGCGTGCGTTCACCGAGTTGTGGGAGCGCATTGGCCGAGAACGATACGGCATCACCGATGAGCGTGCGTTGCGTTTTCGCTATGGGGTCCAAGTCAACTCACTTGGCCTGACTGAAGCACAACCCGAGAACAATATCCAGCGAATCGTTCTCGAAATGCTTGCCGTCACATTGTCCAAATCGGCACGTGCTCGAAGCGTTCAACTCCCAGCATGGAATGAAGCTCTCGGTTTGCCACGGCCATGGGACCAACAGTGGTCGTTGCGTATGCAACAGGTGCTTGCATTTGAAACCGACCTTCTTGAATATGAAGACATCTTTACTGGTTCACATGTGATTGAGTCACATACAGCCGAACTCCGTGATGCTGCATGGCAAGAGATGAATGAAATTCTTGATCTTGGTGGTGCATTCGAAGCAGTTGATTCCTTAAAGGGTCGACTCGTCTCATCAATGGCAGAACGTGCCCGCCGAATTGAATCAGGCGATCAAGTTGTTGTTGGAGTAAATCGATTTACTGAATCAACCGACTCTCCGCTCAATGGAGCAGACAATATTTTGGTTGTCGACCATCGCGTTGAACAGCAAATGGTTGATGACGTTGTGGCATGGCGATCACAGCGTGATCAACAAGCAGTTGATATCGCCCTTGCAAAGCTCCGCTCTGCAGCCGAATCAGACGCAAATCTCATGGAGCCATCAATCGAGCTTGCGATGGTTGGCGGTACAACAGGAGAATGGGGTGACGTGTTACGCCAAGTCTTTGGCGAATACCGCGCTCCAACTGGTGTCGGTGCCGCTGCTGGTCGGCGAACCAGCGAGTTGGCTGATGTTGCCCAATTCGTGCGCACGATTCCTGGCGGTCCCCCAAAATTTCTTGTCGCAAAACCTGGACTTGACGGACACTCAAGCGGTGCAGAGCAAATTGCTGTCGCGGCTCGCGACTCGGGAATGGAGGTGGTCTATTCAGGTATCCGCCTCACTCCCGCACAAATTGCAGCATCAGCGCGCGACGAAGATCCCGATGTCATCGGCCTGTCAATTCTTTCGGGTTCACATCTTCAACTTGTTCCCGACGTCATTGCTCTACTCGCCAAAGAAGGCGTCAGTGCGCCGGTCATTCTTGGTGGAATTATTCCCGAATCTGACCGCGCAGGATTACTCGCTGCAGGTGTCGCCGCGATTTATACGCCGAAAGACTTTGACATCGCACGCATCATGAACGATGTCGCGCACATTGCAGCTCGTTATCGCGCAACTCAGCAGTAATTATCTACGGCAACATTGTTGTCGGTGCTGCTACAGGAATGAATCCACTTGCAGCAGGCAGTTGTAACACTTGACCAGCATTCACTCGATTGGGATCGGTGATGTTGTTCAATGCCATTAACTCGGCCATGTTCAACCCGAATCGTTCCGAGATTGCAAAAATTGAGTCTCCTGGCATCACGGTGTAATACACAGGTTCGGTGTACACCGTTGTGGATGATGCGGGAACAGTCGACTCAATTGTGGTGACGGCAGGTTCTGATTCCGTACTACTTTGACGCGAGAGCAACACTGCCAACAAACCACTAATCAGTGAAATAGCGAGAAGTGACCATTGGAGTCTTCCTCGCAGATACATCATGTGTATGTTACGCCGAGCAACCTAACCTTTAGGGCATGCGTGTGCTTGCCGCGGTTGACAAATTTCGAGGTACCGCGACCGCATCACAAGTTGCTGCCGCAATCGGACATGCGTGTTGGGAAACTGGACACGAGTGCATTGAAGTACCCATCGCAGATGGTGGAGAGGGCACTCTCGACGTGCTCGGTGGACCAAATCGCACCAGTCGTGTCACCGACCCTCTAGGCAAGCCAGTTGATGCACAATGGCGTCTGTCGCGCGATGTTGCTGTAATCGAAATGGCCCGCGCATCAGGACTGTCCCTTGTCGGTGGAAAAGCAAAAAACGATGTCATCGCGGCGTCCACTATTGGGACTGGTGAACTGATCGACACCGCGCTCAATGACGGCGCAAAGCGCATCATTGTGTGTGTTGGCGGATCGGCAACAGTCGATGGCGGCCTCGGCGCCGTGAGAGCAATTCGCTCTCCTGCTCGACTTCATGGCGTGGAGTTTTTCGTTGCCTGTGACGTGCGGACCAGATTTACCGATGCAGCGAGGCTCTTCGGTGCACAAAAAGGGGCATCGCCTGCACAGATCGATTTTCTGACTGCACGACTACATGCACTCGTTCAGACCTATCGCGATGAGTTCGGAGTTGACGTTTCAGATCTGGAAGGCGCTGGAGCTGCAGGTGGTCTTGCAGGTGGACTCGCCGCCCTCGGAGCAAAACTGGTTCCTGGATTTGATCTTGTCGCCGATGAAGTTGGTCTTCATGAACTGATCAACACATGTGATGTCGTGATTACCGGTGAAGGCTTTGTTGACGAGGAAAGTTTTGATGGAAAAGTGGTGGGGGGTGTGCAGCAACTTGCCATTCGCGCTGGAAAACCCGTTGCGGCGATTTGCGGAGACGCGCAACCAGAGCAACGAATACGGCTTGAAATCATCAGCTTGGTGGAAAGCTTTGGTGAAGAGGCAGCACTCAATCAGACCTTCACCAGTATTGAACGTGCCGCAGCGATGCTGCTCAAAAAATTTGCAAACTAAATCACCCAGCAGGAAGTGGTTTGCCAGCGATATCGGTTCCCAACATAATCAGGACCGTTGCTTCTCCAACCGCACCGGATTCGGTTGGGATCGGATCAGGCATGGCTGCTGTTGCTACCCCGCCCAGCGTTGTAGCGATGAGCGCTGCAGCGTCTTCGCTACCCGCGATGAAATACACCACTGTTGCAGTTTGCTTTGGTGTAATTTCACTTGAGTTCACTGCAGGCTGCACAATAAACCCACGACCTTGAAGTTGCGTCGTCAATTCTCCAGCACTTCCCGAAACCTTTGATGCATTTGCAACTTGCACCTTAAATGCAGTGAGTTGCAATGTTGTCGGAGTAACAGTTTCGGCTGGAGCGGTATCGGTAGCAATCGTCTCCGTTGGCGCCTCGTCTGAGGGGGTACTTAATGAACCCGAATCGCCACCACCGATATCTCGCAAAATCAGGAAGCCGAGCAGCACTGCTACCGCGGCAACAACGATTGACATCGTTGAATTAAGGCTTGCGCCACTTGAAGAAGGCCCACGACGGGGGCGACGTGCGTTTTGACTCATACATTTACCGTACCCCTCTCGGGTGCTCCGAGCGAGTCATGGGCAATTTTCAGAGCCGGGTGTGGGAATTGAACCCACGACCTACCGCTTACAAGGCGGTTGCTCTGCCCCTGAGCTAACCCGGCGTATTCATTGAGCGACTCAATGATACGGGCGTTTGGCTATTTCCCAGTCCGCGCTCGTACGACCTCATATGTGGCAAGCGCCGCAGCGGCAGAAACATTCAGCGATGACAACGCTCCCAACATCGGAATACTGACCAAAAGGTCACATCGTTCGCGGACCAAACGAGATAATCCTGGTCCTTCAGCACCAAGGACCAGACATACCGGCTCGCTTGCAAGCGAACCCATCTCAAAAATATTTTTGTCGGCTGCATCATGTAACCCGATAATCCACACTCCAGCATCTTTCAATTGCTTCAGTGCAGTTGGCAGGCCACCAACGATGCACATCGGAACATACTCAGCGGCACCTGCGGCTGACTTCGCGGCAGTTGGTGTGATGTGTACCGCACGATGTCGTGGGAGTACAACCGCATCAACACCGGCACCATCACAGGAGCGCAAAATGGCACCCAAGTTGCCTGGATCAGTTACACCGTCAATCGCCACAAAGAATGGCTTTCGCGCAGGAGTTGCATTTTTCAGAATGTCACCGATTTCCACTTCAGGAATACCGGCAGCGGTGGCGATGATTCCCTGAGGAGCCTCGCTTCGTGCTTCACGTTCGATTTCTTTACGCGGAACATAACGAACAGGAACTCGCTGGTCATTTGCCAACTCGATGATGTCATCAATGATGTCATTCTTATCAAGATCGTTTGAGATCAGAACCTCAAATGCTTTTCGCTTCCGCGCAATAAGCAATTCGCGCACTGCTTGGCGACCTTCTACTTGAGATCCACCAAGACTGTGCTTGTCGGGCCGAGGTGCGCGAGGTCCATCATGCTCACGTGACGCGGGTTTACCTCCACGATGCTTTTTTGTTCCTCGTGGTGCTCCACGTGATGGACCTCGTCCACTTCCTGTTCCTCTTGGTTTCATGCCTACGTCCTTCCAATGATTGCAACTGCCCAGCAAGCAATTCCTTCTTCTCGACCAATCGCACCAAGGCCTTCGGCTCGTCGACCTTTTACCGTCACTGGCGCTCCCGCTGCATCAGACAACAGTTTTTGCATCGCTTCTCGATGTGGAGCAATTTTTGGGCGCTCGCACACAACGCTGCAATCGACATTGCCTATCTCAAATCCTGCGCCGCGAACCATTGACGCAACGTGTTCAAGAAGCATCAACGAATGTGCTCCCTCCCATTGTGGATCTGTGTCAGGAAAATGCATTCCGATGTCACCCAATGCAGCTGCCCCAAGTAATGCATCGGCTACCGCATGCGCAATAACGTCTGCATCGCTGTGCCCTGCCAATGGTCGTTCATCAGGAAACGGCACGCCACCCAACACGAGCACCCGGTCACTTGGTCCTTCAACAAAACGGTGTATGTCAAAGCTTTGACCTACTCGAGTCCGAATTGTCATCACACCCTCCTATGACTCCGTGCGCGTCATTGCACGGGCCCACTCAAGATCTTCTGGAGTTGTGAGTTTGCGATTCATTATTTCACCCGCAACAACAACCACCTGCTTGCCTAACTGCTCAACCAGTGTCGCATCATCTGTTCCCTCGGGCGATGATGCATGTGCAGCGCGAAGCACATTGGCATTAAACGCTTGCGGAGTTTGCACTGCTACAAGCGTTGAGCGATCAGGTGTGGTCACCACAACATTCAATGCGTTTACCTGTTTAATGGTGTCGGTCACCGCCAATGCAGGAACCGCACCATCTGCACCACGATGCACCTGTGCAATAACTTCGCGATATAGATGGGCGCTTGCAAATGGGCGTGCGGCATCATGGACACAAATAATGGTTGCATCTGCCGGGACGGCCGCAAGTCCTCGGCGTACCGATTCGCTGCGTGTGTCACCTCCGACAACTCCGCCCTCGCGCTCTGCGTCGCTTGCAGGTAACACGACCACCACACCAGCACTCACACCATGAGCGGTTTCGGTCGACCAATCCAATACTCGTCTATCTCCCAACATTGAAAACTGCTTTGGACCGCCAAATCGAGCGCCAGAACCAGCCGCAACCACGATTGTCCAAACATTTTCAGTGGGCGCGGTTGTCACGTTCATTTAGGGTAGTACCGTCATAGTTCGCATGACACACGAAGAACTTTTAACTGATACAGCCTTTTTTGCAGCAACCCCCGCCAGTGCACTTGCATTAATCACACAGCATGCTGTGACACAACAGATGCAACGCGGCGATGTTTTGTTTAATGAAGGCGACGTTCCCGATTCCCTGTTCGTTGTGCTCTCTGGCCGAGTCGCTATTGCAATTGGCAATAAGCCCCTCGACAGCCGTGAAAGCATGCTCGCCCTCATGGAGTCGGGCGACTTGTTTGGCGAACTTGGAATGCTTGATGAGGGCCCTCGCAGTGCGATGGCACGTGCAATTGAACCAAGCTCGGTACTGCGCATTCCATACGCTCCGGTACTTGAACAGATGCATGCTCATCCAGCGATGCTGTGGGGTGTCATCAAACTTCTCGCAAATCGACTTCGCACCATGGATGAGGTACTTGCAGACAGCGTCTTTCTTGATGTCACGGGTCGCACTGCCAAACGCCTGCTCGAACTATCAAGCGGTAACGATGAATTTGTTTTGCCTGTTACCCAAGAAGAGCTGGCCGGAATGGTTGGAGCATCACGCGAACGCGTGAATAAAGCAATCGCAAGCTTCATCCGTCTGGGTTGGCTTGAGCAACATGATCGTCGCTACAAGATTTTGATGCGCGATCGAATGGAGATTCGCGCAAGCTAATTAATCTGCCAGCAGCCATTCGTAGGTGCGAGCAAATGCATCTTGTGCATCGTGCTCGCGATGCGCGGGCCGAGAAGCATCATGTGCAAAACCGTGAACTGCACTCGGGTATTCACACACCGTCACTCCACTTTCAAAAAGTTCTCTCACGTGATCGGGCGGCGTATAGGGATCTTGAGCGCCAATGATTGCAAGGACACGTTCAGGATGGCCTACGTATAGGTACGGCAATGGTTCGCCTTGCGAACTGCTTGCCCAGCCTTCAGGAACATGAATCATTCCGTAGAACGAAGCGATTTTTGAAAACCGATCACTTCGTGCCGACTTGAAGCAATACATACCTCCCATACAAAAACCCATTAACCCCACCCTGTCAACCCCAAGTGCATCTGCGGCTTCGGTGAGGTCGCGCAAATGAATATCATCATCAAGTGACACCATTGCTGAAAAGCGTTCATTCACATCTGTAGAAAGTGAGCGTCCGGGAAACGGCTCAACAGCAATGACTGCCATCTTCCACTGTTCTGCCAGACGCGCAACCAGATCGTCGAACAATGGGCGTAAACCAAAAATATCGGGAGCAATCACCAGGCCCATTGCGGGTTGTTGCACCGATGTATCAATCTCGGCAGGAGTTCCAGAAGGCAAAACAATGCGCATTAACTCATATTGACAGGGTTTGTCGACGCGGTGAGGTTTTAGGTGATGTAACCGGCGAGAACCGCGGTGACTTCGATCCGAATGATGCTGGTCATGACCACAACAGGACCAACGATCACCCATCCCATCGGCACAACACCACTCGTTCGCAAACTCGTAACCGAATGGGACTCCATTTCAGCCAAGCCCCGCACCCTACGAGCCGTAAATCGCTGGGCGTTGCCAGGAGGACAAGTCCATCATCTTGATGAAGTACTCGTCCGCTCGGGCTACGGCCTCGAACCTCGCAATCAAGCAGGTGACGCCGTTCTGTTTTCATTGGTGCAACGTGCGGCTTCAGACGAACTTGCCGCCCGCATTGTGCTGCAGCGCATACTCCCACCACTCATTGCCATTGCTGGGCGCCGAGGGCAACTGGCATCTGGAGGATTTAATGAAGCGCTCAATGAAACGATCGGTCAAGCCTGGATTTTGATCCGCACATATCCTGTCGACCGCAGACCAGCAAAGGTTGCAGCAAACCTTGTGCGTGATACCGAATACTTTGCATTTGTCCGCGGATCACGACTAAAGCGTGTTGAGGTTGAGCAGTGGGTTGATGACGCGACTGAACGCATCGCAATCCCTGAACAAGAGCCCGATGCTCATTGCGAACTCAGTGAACTCATCGAAAAGGCGGTGAAGCATGGACTTCACGGATCCCCTCTCCAACTCATTATGCGCTTAAGCAGCGGTGAAACCATGGAAGAAATCGCTGCAGAGGCAGGAGTATGCGTGCGAACAGTTCGCACATGGCGACGTAAAGCAATTACCGAGTTGCGTGAACGAATGCAGTGTGCGGCGTAAGTTTTGCGGTGCGCAAACGAAGTGAATTGCTAACAACAAACACACTTGAAAACGCCATTGCCAAACCTGCCCACATTGGATTCATATATCCGAGTGCGGCTAACGGTATTGCAGCAGCGTTGTAAGCAAATGCCCAAAATACATTTGCACTGATGGTGCGAAGCGTGGCTCGTGAGAGCAAAATCGCATCAGATACAAGGCGAAGATCGCCACTCACAATGGTGAGGTCGCTTGCATTCATTGCAACATCCGTTCCCGTGCCCATCGCAATACCGACATCCGCCTGAGCAAGTGCAGCTGCATCATTCACACCATCACCAACCATTGCCACGGCATAACCGCGCTGTTGTAGATCAGCAACAATACGTACCTTCTCTGCTGGTAGCACACCTGCGATCACGTGCTGTTCATCAGTGTCGATACCCACTTGTTCGGCTACCGCGACAGCTGTCGCACGGTTATCGCCGGTAAGCAACACCGAACGTAAACCGAGGTTCCGCAAATCTGAAATCGCTTCTGCGCTGTGTTGCTTAGGCTGATCAGCGATCACGCACACTCCCTTTGCAGCCCCGTCATAGGCAACTAATACTGCCGTATTCCCCGAATTGCGCGCAGAGTGCAATGCTTCTTTCATTTCTTTGGAAACAATCGTGAGTTGTTTTTCAAACAATGGCTCTCCGCCAACCATCACTCGTTTTCCGTCCACCACCCCGACCGTGCCCATTCCTGCAATTGACTCAAAATGTCCAACCGCAGAAAGTGAGCCCAGCTCGGTTCTCGCCGCCAATGCAATTGCTTTTGCTACTGGATGCTCACTTGCGTGTTCAAGCGCTCCTGCATAGCCAAGAATCTCAGACCGCGTTACACCACTTGCACAAATGACATCCACAAGTTGCATCACTCCTGTAGTGATGGTTCCTGTTTTGTCAAACACCACCGTGTCGATTCTGCGAGTGCTCTGCAATACATCAACACCCTTGATCACAATGCCCATCTGTGCGGCACGACCACTTCCCACCATCAAGGCTGTTGGAGTAGCGAGACCTAACGCACATGGACACGCAATTATCAACACAGCTACAGCTGCTGTAAACGAATCGGCAACCCGATCAACATTGTCGCCAAATAGGTACCAGCCTGCGAAGGTAAGCAGCGAAATCGCTATCACTGTAGGCACAAACACGCTGCTGACACGATCAGCCAAACGTTGAACCGGTGCTTTAGTTGACTGCGCATCACGCACAAGTTTTGTCATTTGCGCAAACGTTGAATCTGCACCCACGCGGCGTGCTTTGACAATGAGACGTCCCGAAAGGTTGACCGTTATTCCGGTTACTTTGCTGCCCTTTGCAACATCTACGGGAACACTTTCGCCAGTGAGCATCGAGGCATCAATCGTTGATTCGCCTTCTTGCACGATTCCATCGGCAGCGATGATCTCTCCTGGTCGAACCACAATCAAATCACCAACTCTGATTAACGCCGCTTCAATCACAACTTCTTCGCCGTCACGTAACACTGTTGCATTTCGTGCACCCAATGCAAGTAATGCGCGTAGCGCATCTCCTGCTCGCCTCTTTGCACGCGCCTCAAAGTAGCGACCTGCCAATAAGAACACGGTTACCGAAACTGCAACCTCGAAATACACATGTGGCGAAGATGACATTCCCGACATATGGTGATTGTCGGTAGCACCACCCCACAACAGTGCCCACACCGACCAACCAGTCGCGGCAACTATTCCTAGCGAAATCAACGTGTCCATCGTTGTATTGCGATGTTGTGCATTCATTAATGCAGCACGATGAAACGGCCACGCACCCCACGTCACTACCGGGAAAGACAATGCCAATGCATACCATTGCCAGTTTGTGAATTGAAATGACATCACCATAGAGACGACAACAACAGGTATCGCAAGCGCGGCGGTTGCGATAAGACGAGTTTTTAACATCGCTACTCGTTCGCGAACCTCGGCATCCAACATGTCCGGCGTGGTCTCTTCCAACGTTCGCGCACTGTAGCCAAGACCTTCAATTGTTGAAATGAACGTGGCAACATCAGCCGTTGTCGAATCGAAGGCGATGCGCGCAGACTCGGTTGCGAAGTTGACGGTAGCTTCCACCCCAGGAATCCCGTTCAGACCCTTTTCAATTGACATCGCGCACGCATTGCACGACATGCCAGAAATCGAGAGATCCAGTTGATTAACTATCGACTCCTCTGTGCTCATTGAGTACAGTCTCGCCGCTCTTGTGCTGCGATGTCAGTGACATCGGACAAATGAGGGCTTTAGAGGCGGAAGTCTGGACCTTGATCGCCGTACCCGTTGAACGAATCAACTGATGCCATGACCAGGCGGTGTGCGAGTGCGAATACACCCGAAGCAATAATGAGGGGGATGAACATGTAGTAAGTATCCCATGCTTATCGTTATCGGTGATGGCAGAGCGATACATATCTCTAAATTAGATAACTATCATCTGTCAATTCAGATTCACTACTTGTGGGTCGCCAGGGGCTCGAACCCTGGACCTGCGGATTAAAAGTCCGTTGCTCTACCAACTGAGCTAGCGACCCGAAACTGCACTTCCTTGATGCACGACAGGATAGTTCCCCCAAGACCGAATTCTTCAGTTGTTAGCAAATGATAAGAATCCAAGCGTGGTTTACACGCTGAGCAA
>Ga0222714_10001563_pt1 | contig 25667 bp, 17 predicted proteins | sample C33_3DmetaG_FD_165048 | JGI IMG/M metagenome (GOLD analysis project Ga0222714, IMG submission 165048) | Estuarine water microbial communities from San Francisco Bay, California, United States - C33_3D | ecosystem: Environmental > Aquatic > Marine > Unclassified | place: USA: California...
CGATCGCCGCGAGTTCATCCTCGAGCGACGTCGTCGAGTCGTCCGCGTTCGCGTCCGAGCCTTCGTCTTCGTCGCCCTCGGCGTCCTCAATCTCCCTCCGCACGCGCTCGAGCCAATCGAACACGCACACCTCACCGCGCGCCGCCTCCCAGGCGTCGAGCATGGCCTCAGACGCCCATCGTTCGATCTCCATCGCGCGCGTCGTGCGCGATTTCAACGCCAGCGCGTCTCCTTTCGGTGCGCTCGTCGACGGGTACGACCTCGGGAGCTCCACCTCGCAGCGCCACGCGCCGTCGAAGAGCGTCACCGTCAACGCACGCGCGCACGCGACGATGTCGTCGGCGTAAATCGCGCGCAAGGCGTCGAGTTCGTCGCGCCTTTTGCTCGCATCGTTTTCGTCGTCGGCGGCGGCGTCGCCGTCGTCACCCATGCGAGTCACATTGTGAGGATTAGATTAATTCAAATAGCACTCGTCGCGTTCCACGACAGTCACAGCGCGAACGTGAGTGAGTTACAACAACAAACTTCTAGTGCATGCCTCGTGCGATGGGTCGTCGAAATCTATTCCGCGGACGCCGACGCGGACGCCGACTCGGACGAAGACGACGATTCAACCGCCGGCGCCGTCTTCCCCTTGGCCGCCTCAAGCTTCGCCATGTACCGCGCCACGGCGTCCTCGCCCGGGGAGTTAATCGCCCCCGGGAGCGTGTAGCGCGGCTCGCCGTTCGGCGGCGGCGGCGTGCACGGCGTCACGAGGTTGCATTCAACCGCCGCGAACGCGGATGCTGATGATGATGTCGCGATGGCGATGGCGAGCGCCGCGCCGATCGCCCGACGACGCGGCTGCGGCACGGCCGCGGACGCGATCACGGTCGTGCGACGCGTCGTCGTCGCGCGTCTCATCGTCGTCGCGGTCGTCGTCGTCGTCGTCGTCGTCGAAAGCATCATCATGTTGCGTCACTGTGTGACGCATGTCCGTCGTCGTTGACGACGTCACGCGCGCGCCCGTGCGCATCGTGACCATAGCCAACGCGTCCAAGGGCAATGCGTTAACCAAGCCCATGCTTCGCGCGCTCGCGCACGCGATGCGCGACGTGCCGAGCGCGGTGCGAGGGATCGTGTTGTGCGCGGACGCATCGAGCGCGAATTTTTGCACCGGCATCGACCTCGCTGCCGCGGCCGAGGTGTTCGCCACGGACGAAAAAGATGTGGACTGTGATCCGGTGTATGCGCTCGAGCAATGCGCGACGCCTACGGTGTGCGCGGTGCACGGGGCGTGCGTGAACGCGGGGTTTGAGCTGGCGTTGGCGTGCGACGTCGTCGTGGCGACGTCGAGCGCGACGTTTCGGGACACGCATGCGGCGATTGGGATCGTGCCGAGCTGGGGATTGAGCGTGAAGTTGTCGAGAATAATTGGTGTGAACGAGGCGCGGGCGGTGAGCGTGTTTGGGAAGGTGTTGACGAGTACGCGGGCGCGAGAACTGGGGTTGGTCGTCGAAGCTCAGCCGACGTCGGCGGTTGAGGCGTTGGAGGAGGCGGCGACAATGTTGCGCGCGATGGCGCGTTCGGCGCCGATTGGTGGTGCAGAGGCGGTGAAGCGTGCGATTAACGATGGGTTGGACATCGAGCGCGTGCGCGCGGAGGAGCGACGTCGGGCGTTTGCACAGTATCGAGTCGAGGCGCGAGTGAAATTTGAGACGTTTCGGAAGAAGACGTCGAGCAAGCTCTAGCGGTGTGTTGTAACTCTATTTGTGTATATCTATGCGTGCTAATCGTCGTCCCAGCTCTCGTCGCTGAATGTATCGTCGTCGTCGTCGCCGCCGCCGTCGCCCGCGGCGGCGCCGCCTCGCGCTAAAAACTCGCCCAGACCGACGACGCCTCCAGACGACTTTTCTCGAATCTTCTCGCGCACGTCCACATCCCCTGAAGCGACGATGGCGGAGCGTCGGCGTCCGAGGCTATTGGCAAGTTCTTCCATCATGGACATTTGTCGAGACGGCGCATTGGTCGTCGTCGCTGTCGTCGTCGTAGCGGCGGACGCAGAGGAGGATTTCAACGTCGGCTTGGCGCGAATGGCGTCCATGAGCGCGCCTCGTAAATCTGGCTCAGCCGGCGCGGTTGATGGCGCTGGACGCGGCGGCGTCAACGGCGCGCCGGTTTGACTCCGTTTGCGTAGACGGTTACGCGCATCTTTGTTGCGGATGGCTTCCATGAGCGCGCTTCGACCGCCGTCGTTTGGCGCCGCACCGGGCGGAAGTTGCGCGGGCGGACCAGACGACGGCGGTTCGCCCGTCGCGAATGGCGGCAGCGGCGGCGGCGGCGGCGGCGGCGGTGGGGCAGAACCACGCGGTAAAGGTGGTGGCGGGGGCGGGGGCGGGGGCGCTTCGGATGCGCTGGCCGAGGGCGCGGCGATGACGACATCCGGAAGAGGAGTCGCCGTCGACGAAGGCGCGATGGACGCCGCGCGCGACGCTCCCGACCAGCTAATATCCGCCGCATTCCGAAGCGTAGGTAAAGACGTCGGGAGCTTCAATTCTGGTAACGCCCCAGCAGTGGGTCTAAACCCAAACTGCGTCGCTTGCATTGAACCATACGCGTTGGACATGGACGTCGGCGCGTCGGCTAAATTTTTCCAGTCGTCGTATTCGTCCTCGTCGTCGCTCTTTAACTCGCCGCCATCGGCGCCATCAAACTCGTCATCATCAGCATTCAATAAATTATCAACCAACGCGTACTCCACGTACGGATTCACATCCGTGTTGAACAACAAGCACTCGTTCAAGCTGTCTAAAGTCGCGGGAAGCGTGCCTAAACCGTCCCTGCCGCTCGCCAACGCTCGCCCACTCGAAGCGTCTCGTGCAGCCTCTCGCCAAAATATCTCCGCCGTTTCCTCTCGAAACACGTTTTGCCGCTCAATCATACCAAGTTCGAGCACGCTCGCGCGCGCGACGACCTCAAGGTCTTTCACCGCGGCGAGGTGCTCGACGAGACGCGTCGTCGGGACGTCTCCATACAGGAGCTCATAATTTTCAAATTCATCAACCTTTGGATACTTGGCGCTCGACAGCATCGTTCGCGCGCTCTTACTCGCGCTGAGCTGCTTGACCTTATCGTCTAAGTTCTCGATGCGACGTTGGAGGGCGTGAAGGCGCGCGGTGTGCGCGCTAGCGCGCTGGGCGATGCCTCTTGCGACGCCGTCCGCGAGCGCGTCCAGGTCTCGGAGGAGCTCCACCGCCTGCGCGCGTGTTTGCGCCGGGGACAGGCCCGGGGTGATGAGGTTGAGCGTAAACTTGTCGTCCCTCATGCCGACGCCGGACGCGCGGGGTGAGAGGCAGGAAGCAGCCTTGGGCGCGTCGTGCTCTGAGGCGCGTCGGTTGGAGCCTATCTCTTTCCTTCTTTTGACTATTAAAAAGTGTGTTTGATAACCGGCAAGGTCGGTTCTGTGGGTCTGTGTGTGTTCTAGTACAATGCATCTAGTACAATGATGATGCCGATGGCAAAAGAAATGCGCATCGTTAGCCTCGGAAATCTCTAAATTCTCGCTCTGGGTGATACGGACTCCACACGATTGCTGTTGGGTCGCAAATTCGCCCGGGACCGCCCGCCGCCTTCAAGTGCTTGTCTATGAGCTCGGGTGAAGCGCAAATCACGTACGCGCCCTTCGTGTACGCTAATAATCCGAGATGTTGAAGCGTTGAGATGATATCCTCGGTTTTAATCATCGTCAACTCGCTCAAGTCTTTGATGGATACGAATTGCTTGCTCTCATCCTTGAGGATGCGAAGGAGCTCGCGCGTCCAATACCCACGGTATGACACTAATCCTAAATCTGAAAGCGGGCGTTCAGGGGTCCCAACTTTACCTTCAATCTTGGAAAGTTCGTAGGAGAACGAGATGAGAAGCTTACCGTAACCTTTACGCTGGTACGGGGGCAGCGTCAAGATACACGCCAAGTTGTACCCTTCCTCGGAGCACTTCTCTTTGGAAAAGTAACCGACGATGTGGTACCCGCGCTCGTCACATTCCATCAAGACGTAAAATAAGAACAAGTCGACGTCGTAGTACAGCGTCTTGTGATCCAAGAACAACTTGGCCAAGTAGCACAAGTTTTGGCAAAACAACTTGTGCTTTTTACCGTCAATCTCAAAGAAACTCAAGTTACCTTTGCGGTAGATTTCATCTCCAGGTGGGTGTCGCATTTCATTCTTCTTCAAATGGCGTTGCAATTGCTCTTTACGCTTGAAGAACTGTAACGTGTACTCGCAAAAGAACAACTTTTGGCAATTGTTGTACTCGGGTGGAAACGGTGAAAAATACCACGTATCCATCTCGTGCTTCCCGAGCTCAATCTGTAAAATGTTCCGCACCTTGGTGAACTCCTCGTGCTCTTGCAACGCCTTCGGATCGAAATCCGCGTGCTCGGCGTCTACTTCGTGCTCCACTTTCTTCTTCTTCCCGTCTTCTGTCTTTTCCACCGGCACCAGCGTCGACAAATCCATCTCCCCGAGCGTCACCCACGAATCCATACGGCGATTAAACTGCTCATAGTGCACGTAATACTCGTAATCCTCATCCCCGGTCCCTTTCGCCCCGGGACGTTTCTCGATCACGCGAGCTTGGTAGAATTCATCCTTGCCACGCCAGCGACAGTGCACCTTGGTCCCGAGCTCCAACGGCAACTCCGTGCCCGGAGGAATATCCAACGTCGGCCGCGCGCGCCGACGTTGCGGCGTATCATCCGCCACGTCCACGTCCTTCTGTGCGTGCGCGCAAAACACACCATTCGCGAGGTTAGTCTCGAGAAAACTATGCAGAATTCGATGACGATGCCTGTGCGATCGTCGTCATCGATCCGTCGACGATTGCGCGCGACGTGACCGCGACGAGTCGCGGTGCGCGTCCGTCGCGCCGAACGCGTTGTTTACACCGTCAACGAGCGTCGAAGTACGCACCGAACGTTTCGTCATGGGTTTTAAGCGCGATGCTGTGACGTGGTGGTGCTGCAGGTTTTGAGCCTTGCTCGACGCGGCGGTCGAGCTTCGCGCGCGACATCGTCGACGTCTTGCGCCTCGGATAACGCACCGCAATGGCTATATATAAAGTGAGTGCGTTACAAAATTCAACTACGCCAGGTACGCACCGCACGGGTGCGTCTGTGCGTCTACAACGCGGTCTTCGGGGTGCGCGCTTTCAACTTGGATTTGGCAAAGGCGGCGAGCGACCGCGACGAAAATCGCGACCGCGAGCGGTCCATGTACTCTTCGCTCGCGGATTCATCGTCTTGATCTACGATATCGTCGCCGAACTTTTCTTGAAGCATGACTGCGCGTTCAGCGAGGCCAACGAGGAGTAAGAAGTCGGCGCGATCGAACGGTTTGTCTGTCATTTTGTTTGCGATGGCAAACGCGCGATGGACAAAGGCGTCGTTTGTCGGAATGTCTAACACGTGCATCTTCTCCAAGAGCACCTCTGGGGTCAACGCACCCGTGAAACCAGCATCGAGAAGCTCGAAGACCTTCACTGTGGCGTCAACCGATGTTTCTTTGAATTTGAAATACTCGGATGTTTCATCTGCTCGCTCCTTTTCTTCGAGCGCCTGTTGCACCACGGCTTGAGCGTTTTGCATACTCGTAACGATGATACCGACCAACGCAGACACGAGCACCATGGCGCTGACCAGAATGAACGTCGCGAAGAAGAAAAAGGTATAAAACGGTTTCGCCTGCGGTGAGGAACAAGGATTCGTTGTCCCTTCAGTGCCATCGTACGATGAACCAATGATAGAAGCGTAATATATTCCGTCGTCTACGTCTCCGTACGGGTTAACGTCGCACCCGTTGTAGTTGATGCTGTAAAGTGGCATCCATGCCTCGAGAAACGTTAAGGTAAATAACGTAACAGACGCTGGGAACAAACTCTCAAAGTGAAATGGATCATTATCGGCGAATAACGTGACTCCCGCGACAGCGTAGATGAAGAAGATGAGACACATCAACAACGCGACGTACACGATTGCCTGCAAACCAGCGACGAGGGAGATAACGACGATCTGCAGAGGCTTGATAATGCGAACCAGTCGAAGCACTCGTAAGAGACGGAAGAGTCTTACAGCTGTGGCGACAGCGCTGAGTGAATTCGGAATCAAACCAAACATAACCACAAACGTATCAAAAATGTTCCACCATTTATCCACACCCGTGTAAAACGAAAGTTTCTTGTCGAGTGCGGCGATAAACTTGACCCCTAGCTCGAAAGCAAATATGCCCAAGAACACATCTTCCACGGTAGCGAACCAACTTTCTTCATCGGTCTGATCTGCATTGATGCCAGACAAGGCGCCGGCGGCGATGATGACCAAGACGACGACGTATTCAAAGATGGGATTGCTCACGATGTGCTGAAGAAAAATCTGGCCACGCCGCCACATGGGTATGTGTGGTACTGGTCGCGCTTCTCCTTCGCGTCGAACGCCCGAGAGCAAATTCAAATGGTACATAAGTTGCTCGTATTTGTTTTGGCCAAGTTTCGCTTGAATCATGCTCGCGTCGCTCCACAAATCATTCGCGATCGCGGCGTCTATTTGTGCCTGGTTTTGCTCTTTTGTTTGTTTGACTTCAAGCGCAGATTCTTCCATTTTATTGGTAATAACCCCAATAAACAAACTCATCATGATGTTACCGAGAATCAGAGTCAGCGAAACCATGTACAACGTCGTCGCCCACTTTTTCGCCGTCGGGTCGGTGCAATACGGGGCGTCGGTGTCAGACGCGTACCCGTATTCATCGCAGCCATAATAGTTGACGTAGAGAATTTCCAACCAGTCCGACATCGTGCACACTGATATCACCGTTGACATCGCCGTGCCCAACGTCCCAAAATGACGAGGATCGTTAGCTTTGAACAAAATCACCCCAAACACCGCGTAAATATACACCACGACGCTCAGCAAGACGAGAATCCACACGATGCTCATGATACCTTTAATGACCCCTTCGAGAATAATGCGCATATTCCGTACTAATTTCAATAGTCGCAAAAGACGAACGAGACGCAGATTGCGCAGTGCGCCCAATGACTTTCCACCATCCATGACGTACTCCAACAGCGACGTGAACGTCACTACAAAATCAAAGCAATTCACATAATCCTTAAAGTAGTAGTGCGGTTTAAACACCGCTAACTGTTCGATGCCACCTCGCTTAGCGGTAATTCCACTCGACATGATCTTCAGCACGACTTCAACGAAAAAACACGCGTTTAAGATGTTGTAGCTGATGCTTTCAAAATCTGACGAGCTGTACTTGGTGGGATTCGCCGCGACGGTACCGCTGACAATCGCGGAATAAAGGATGCATAGCGATATAAATGCATCGAACGGCCACGATTTCACCAGAACGTAAATTCTCCACGTCACTGATTTATCTTTCCGACGTTCGCCAACTAAGGACTCGTATCCTTCAACCATTTTTTCTTCGTCACGCTCAGCGCGAAGAGCCTTTCGTTGGAGACGCCGACGCATATCGTCAAACTCTCGTTCGATGAGCGTTGGTGAAGGCCAGAGGTCTTCTTTCTTTTCTTCTTCAAGCGCGGCCACGGTGGAAGCATCGAACGTAGGCTTTTCGTCGTCGTCGCTCGATACCAACAGGATCGAATCGACTCGGTCCAACTTCTTACCCGCATCCGCCTTACTCGCGCTCTCGCTTTCACTGTCGCTCGACGACGAGCTCTCGCTTTCACTCGACGACGAGCTTTCACTGACGTAATCATCCAACAATATCCCGAGCCCACAAAACTTTGCCCCGTCGTGATAACACCTCGTGAAAAACGACGCGTCCTCGTCTTTGACGCTCTGGCGCTCCCGACGCGGCAGCGCGCCCTCCACGGCGTACTCATCTTTCGCACCCCCACGCCGTTTCTTAACCGACGCCTTTGTCTTTGTCTCGGATGCGGTGCGTCGACGCGTCTCCTCCGCGTCGTCGTCATCGCTCGAACTCGAACTCGAACTCGACGACGAATCCTCCCCATCCGTCGTCTCCGTATCGCTCACCTCCGCCGGCGCGCGCCGCACATCCGCCCCATCCCTCAACGACCGTCGTACGCCATCATCCAACGCATCCCTCGCCCGCACCGGCGCCGCGTCGACGCCACGCACCGACGACAGCGCGCGTCCATCCATCCTCTACAACACCCAAACGCGCCCTCCACGCCGCGCGTCTCGTCGCGATCGCGCGTCGTCGTCGCGCGTCGTGCGCCGCCGTGCGTGCGCGCGTCGGTGCGTCGAGAGCCGCCGCCGCGTCCGTCGCCGCGCGCTGTGCCGCCGACGGCGACGACGACGACGCACGCGACGGTCGGCCAACACCTTTTGTGACGCCACCAGATGTATCACACGCGGCGCATTCGCGCCTCGCGCGGCGACGCGCCGACGCGCGCCAGACGCCGTCGCGGCGCGGCGCGGCGCGATGTCCGTGCGCGCGCGCGCGTCGCCGCCGTGTCGCGCGCGAGACGTCGGTGCGCGAGGTCGCCGCGCGAGACGCGGGCGCGTTGATGGTGTTGGTGATGATGCGTGTGCATCGCATCGCGTTCGCGCGTCGTCGTCGTCGTCCTTGTCGTCGTCCTTGTCGTCGTGCATCGCGTTCGATGACGCGCACGCGTTCTTTGAGGCGTTCGCCGCGAGCGGGCTCGCGGTGCGGTGCGAGCCGACGGCGCACGGGGGCGAGGCGGTGGTGGTGGCGACGTCGCGGAGCGCGCGAGAGCTCGTCGGCGCGAACGAATACGACGACGAATACGGCGACGCGGATGCGCTCTCGGGCGCGGCGCCGTGGCGCGGGGCGAAGAGCTACGCGTGCGCGTACGGCGGTCATCAGTTCGGGCAATGGGCTGGCGCGTTAGGGGATGGTCGATGCGTGACGCTCGGACGCGTTCGAGACGCTCGCGTTGACGTGCAGCTCAAAGGCGCCGGGCGCACGCCGTTTTCGCGCAACGGCGACGGACGGGCGGTGTTGCGGTCATCCATACGCGAGTACGTCGCGAGCGAGGCGATGTTTGCGCTCGGCGTGCCGACGACGCGCGCGTTGGCGTTGGTGGCGACCAACGCCGGCGTCGTGCGGTCGACGGCGTCCAACGCGAGTCGTTTGGAGCCCGGCGCGGTGGTCACGCGCGTCGCCGAGACATTCGTGCGGTTTGGATCGTTTCAGTTGCCATGGAGCCGACGCGACTTTGCGACGACGAAAAAGTTGGCGGATTTCGTCATGGACGCGTCGTACGGCGTGTTTAGCGCCGAAGAGCTCGCGTGGACGCGAGGCGTCGATTACGACGACGCGTACGGCGCCTTCGTCGCCGCCGTGGCGCGGCGCACGGCGATAACCGTCGCTCGATGGCAGTCGATTGGGTTCGTGCACGGCGTGCTCAATACCGATAACATGAGCGTCGCAGGGCTTACGATTGACTACGGCCCGTTTGGATTTATGGAGGCGTACGACGTCGGATACACGCCGAATCAAAGCGACTTGTTTGGCGACCGCATGTATTCCTTTGCCAATCAACCATCGGCGGTGCGATGGAATATCGAGCGGTTTCTCGAATCGTGCGACCGGCTGGCGACGCGTAAGGATCGAGCGCGCGCGCTCGAGGTTTTTGACGAGACTTTTAGCGCCGAAACGTACGCGATTTTCACTCGCAAATTTGGCGTGTGGATTCGCGACGACGACGAGTACGAAATCGTGCGCTCGTTTCATCGCGTGCTCCAACGCGGGGCGTTTGATTTCACGCTATCGCATCGCTCGCTCGGTGCGTTCGCGTCGACGGTGCTCGCACGAGGCGAAAGCGCGACGGCGCCGGCGTTGGCCTTCGACATGTTTGCCAGCATTCGACGGGCGCAAGGACGCGAAGACGAACCGACGGATGACGCGCTGCGCCTTCAAATTGCCGATTTCGGCGCGACGTACGCCGAGATTCTTCTGCGCGAGGGCGGTGATCCAGAGTTGATTCGCGCCGCGCAAGATTCCGCCAATGCGTTGTATGTGCCTCGAAATTACTTGCTCCAGCGAGTCATCGAAGCCGCCGAAGACGACGATTTCGAGCCGCTTCGCGCGTTGTGCGCGACGCTCGAACATCCGTACCGAGAACAGCCGGGCGCCGAACGCTTCGCGCAACCGGCGAGCGTGGAACAGCACGCACGCGTTGGGTGTCTGTCCTGATCGTCGTAATCACGCGGTGCGTATGAGCAGTAGTTTTCGAGTAGTCGCGCGAGCCATTTCGTGACGACGCGAGCGACGAAACGGTCCCCACGGAACCGAGTCCCGCGTCTGATTCCGCCGACATCGTTCATCTCATGCATTCGCACCGCGCGAGTAGAACAGTAGATAGGTATAGTAGTGTAGTGTAGTATTTTTACAATTCGTACGCGCCGTGACGCGCAAAAAAATCCTCCTCTAGTGTCCTCTGTCGTGCTCGCCAAAGTTCAACCTATGCACGCCCACATCCTTAATCGACTCCAAATACTTCCCCACCGTCGCCTTACAATTCTCCAAGTGATTCACCCCCTCAACGCGATAACATTCAATCACTCGATCGCGTAATATCTGTGCATGCGCGAGAACACACGGCGTCAGTCGCGGTCTTGGTCGCGTCGGTCGCGCGAGGTTTGCGCGCGTCGTCCACCCATCGATCGAACGCATCTGTCTGCGCGCTGACGCCCTGCGCGCCGTTCGACGCCCCGGCATCACACACACCGCATCGCACACCGCGTCGTCGTCGTCGTCGGTCGCACCTTGGCCCGTTCCACGCGCACCATCTGTTCGCGCGCATTCGTCTCTCGCGCCTCGATCAGCGCCAGCGGATCGGCGTACGGCGCGCTCGCATCGAACGCCTTCGGCAGCGCCGCGGGCCCCGATGGGAGCGTCGTCGACGCCCCGGCTTTCGTGCTCGTGTTCACCATCGTCTGCGCTCGTGTGCGATGTCGCGATCGTTGGGCGCGCGACGCGACGCGTGCGAGACAATGAGGTTTCGCATGGCGCCGCGGCATTCGCCGACGCCGAGCACGTCCGCGCACACCGCGCGCGACGCGACGCGACGCGGCGAGTGCGCGCACGCGTGGCGCGCCGCGCATCGTCTCGCGCATCGCGCCGAGCGCGCAGAGGAGGGCGAGACGCGCGCGCGCGAGGGGACCGATTTCGTCGATTTGAATTCGATTCGATTCCATGGAGCGCACGAACCCGCTTTTCGAGCGCGACGACGCGCGGGCGCGCGTGGCGCGCGGCGCGAGGTGCGATGGTGATGTGGACGCGATGCGGCGCGCGTGCGCGGGGGGGACGATGATGTTTCGGCGTCGCGCGCGAGACGCGAGCGCGGAGGCGGAGGCGGACGCGGCGAAGAAACAGTTCGTGCGCGTCAACGACGATGATTGGGTGCTCGAGTACGGGCGCGTGGAGGATGCTGGACGCGAGTTTGCGCCGCGCGAGCGCGTGGGATTGCGCGACGTGGCGCGCGTGGAGAGGTTCGGCGGCGGCGCGGTGATTCGGTTGTTGCTGCGCGACGGCGGCGTCGTCGAGCTCACGGCGAATGACGTCGATGAGAGCGCGGTGTGGGAGCGCGGGCTCGCGCGTGCGTTGAGCGCGTGCGCGGCGGCGCGTGGGGACGGAGCTGGAGACGTGGCGGCGTTGCGCGCGGTCGACGCGGACGACGCGGAGAGCAATTTGGACGACTCGGACGACGACGGCGTCGGCGCGGCTCGGATGACGACGACGACGATGTACGGCAGCGCCCGCGCCGACCGCGTGGGTGCGCATGCGTTTGTGCCGGAATTAGTAGCACCTGAGCGAATGGCGCCGAATGATGGACACGTGATGATTTCTGTTTCGCCGACGAACGCTCGCGACGGTGGAAAAGCCGCCGCGAACAATTTAGGCGTGCCTAGCTTCCACGACGACGATGGTTTCGTGAACACATCGAAGAGTACCACGCGCAGACCACTGTTGCAACCGAATGACGTGGACAAATTGGCGTCGACACTTGAGCATTCGGCGCGGCTGACGCGATGCGACATTTCAGACTTGGGCTCTGAGCGTTCGAGCGACAGGTCTGATTTCTCTGACGATGACGACGGTGGGAGCTCCTGGGGCGGTTCGAGCGCGGGCGATCCGATGGTAATCGAGGCGTTCAGTCGCTCGCGTCATGGGCGCGTGAAAGAGCTGCAGAAATTGTTTGCTCGAGGCGTCGATCCGCGCGTGCGAGACGGCAACGGCTTGACGCTCTTGCACATCGCGTGTCAGAACAACCAACGACGTTCGGCAAAGTTGGTGTTGAAACAGACGGATTACAAACGTACGCCACCGAAATTGGAGATTATCAATTCGCAGACGAATAACGGGCACACGCCGTTGCATTTTTGTTTCGCGTACGGATACGAAGCGCTCGGCGAGTATTTACTTTCGCTCGGGGCGTCGGATAGAATCACAAATATTCACGGATTATCGTGCTACGAGGGCTTGGAGCCAAATGAAACGCGTGAAACTTTGAATAATCCCGACATGAAGCAGCGCGCGCACGAGGCGCGAATGCAACGATGGATTGAATCTCAACGCCCGGGAGCAATGCCAGACGCCTTTCCGCGCGCTCCAGCGTCGACGCGCAGTGGTGGATCGGATCCTCGTCGAGGCTACAGCGAGCCTGGAGACTACATTGCGCGAAGTCGCTCGGCGAGTGAGTACAGCGACGACCGCTCGCATGCGTCGTACGATTCGTTCGGCGTTCCGCGCGCCGCGTCGCACGGACATCCCGGCGCGTACGGGCCGCCGCCACCGCAGCCTTACGCCGCTATGCCCATGCCCTACGCCGTGCCCTACGCCACACCGATGATGCCCATGCACCCAATGTACATGCAGTATCCAGGAATGCCGCCGCCAATGCATCACGGTGCGTACGATGATCGAGGCTACCGCTCACCACCTCGACGCCGGCGGGACTCGCGGGATCGACGATCACGAAGCCGTTCACGAGGAAGCGAATACGACGGTGGTCGGCGTCGAGACCGCGAACGATCGCGCTCTCGCGACTACCGCGATCGTCGCTCGACGCGCGAGTACGACCGCGATCGAGATTACGACAGAAATTACGACAGACGTCGTCGTGACGACCGTGACTACGAGGAACGCCGCTCGCGTTCGCGACGAAGCGACGAACGCCGTTCGCGTCGGTCTTCTCGAGCACGTTCGCTCGGCGACCCATCTGATGACGCGTCTTCGCTCGGAAGCGATGGCGGTCGTGATCGAAGCTCGCGTCGGACGCCGGCGCGCCGCGAAGGCGCCACGCCCAGCCGAAGCGCGCGAAGGAAACCAGCCAAGGTGGATGTGCTCGAAACCACCCCGGGAGGCGTCGATGCAGCGCGGCGAAAAGCTGGCGTGTTCAACGACGACTCCGACGTCGACGGCGATGGGCCGTGATGCGTCTTATATCATACATAGGCACAGTAGGTAGTACCATTTAGCAGCGCGCGCGCGTGTAAGACATGTACCGTAAACAAACAAGCGACGGGCGTCGAATTCGTTTAATTTATTAAATGTCAACGGTGTTCTACTACGTTTTCTAACAACAGACGCGAGTACGTTATCGGTCTAATTCGCCTAGGAAGATGACCCCATCCGCGCCCGCGCTGGCGAGAATCGGATTCTCCACGGGATGAAACGCCACGTCGTTCACCGCGCCCTTGTGTCCCGGCAACTTGTACGCCAACTTTCCTTTATCGACATCCCACACGTACACACACATATCCGCCGACCCTGCGGCGACGCGCGTGCCGTCTGAACTAAATGCGCACCGCAGCAATCCTTTTTCATAATTGTGTGCGTGTCCGACGAACGATTTCATCTCGCGTTCGCCTTCGACGTACGCGCGCGTATCCCACATCTTCAACGTATTATCCATAGCGTTACTCAACACATACGCCCCACACGGCGAAATCGCCAAACCAGTGATCGTATCGCTGTGCCCGCGCATCGTCAACACCGCCTCGGCATCCATGCGCGCGTCCCACATACGCACGACGTCATCCACGCCTCCAGAAAACACTCGACCGCCATCCTTGGACATCGCCACCGCCGTCGTCGGCACATCACACGCAAACGCCCTCGATGCCCTCTTGGCCACGCGCAAATCCCACAACATCACTCGCCCATCGTCACTCGCGCTCGCGATGACGTCCCCGGCGCCGCACGCGACGTCATTCGCGCACTTGCCTCGCGCGCCGACGTACGACTTGACCTGCGTCCCGACCGCGGCGTCAAACACGCGAATAACTCCATCCGCATCCGCGCTCACGACGTTTTCATCGTCTCGAGTAAACGTCACGCGCGTGATCGCATTCTTCGCCCCGCGTAATTCCGCGTAGTTGTCACCAAACGACGACGAAGACGCCGCATCCGACGTCGACGCGTCCGACGTCGCGCGCCACAATTCAATCACTTTATCCCCACCCGCGCTCGCCAGCACGTCGCCACCGTGCGAAAACGACACCGAATGCACGCTCGCGCGATGTCCCGTGAGTTTCATGATTGGCGCCGGAAGCGACGACGTTCGCGACGGCGCACCGCGCGCGGTTTTTGTCTTACGCAGGGCGATCGCGCCGCCGCCGATGACTTCGTCAACCTTCTCGCCGCCGTCCGCGCCGCGCTTCGCGCGTTTCGCGGCTGGCGAGCGCACGGCGACGGCGGTGGAGGGCGCATCGGCGTCTGGCGTCGCGCTTCGACGCGTCGCGCGAGGCATGGCGGTGGTGCGCGTCGGTGCGTCCGCGAATGGCGATTGCCAACGCCGCACTCGTCGACGTCTTTCGGCGTCTATCGACGACGACGCGCGACGACGCGATGGGGAAGCACAAACCGAAACGCGGCGCGGGCGATGGGCGACGCGACAAGGGCGAGACGGGGGACGGCGACGGCGACTCGGGCGCTTCGAAGGGCCGAGGGAAAGGAAAACATCAACATCGCCGCGCCAAGGAGGACGAGCTCACGACGCTCATGACGCAACTCGACGCGTTGAGGCTGACGCGACACGCCGTGGATGCCGATGGGAACTGTTTCTTTCGCGCGTTGGCGGATCAAAAGTACGGCGATGAGCACAGGCACGCAGAGTTGAGGGAGAAGATTGTCGCGACGGTGCGCGAGCGCGAGGCGGAGTTCGCGCCGTTCGTCGAGGACGACGAGTCGTTTGATGATTACGTCGCGCGCATGGCGAGCGATGGTGAATGGGCGGGACATTTAGAAGTCATCGCGGCGACGAGTGTGCTGGGGTATGGGATTTGTATTCATCAGGCGGGGTCGCCGAGGTGGGTGGCGGGCGCGAACGAGGCGGACGACGACGCGAAATTGTTCCACGTATCGTATGAAGGGAGCGATCATTACAACAGTGTACGCGTGCGCGGTGGGCGGCTGGATAAACCTGGCGGTCCGCTGTCGTTGGCGGTGTTGCGGGACGCGGATTTGGCAGAGGTGGTGAAGCGCGTCGGGTGCGCGGATGTCGGCCGCATTCGGCGAACGTTGCGCGCGTGTAGAAATGACGTCGAGGCGTGCGTTCGCGTGATCGAGGACGAGTTAGAAGAGGAAGAAGAGGCGAGAAAGAAAGCAATCGCGGATGGCGTGGACGTCGATGCGTTCGACGATGGCGGGGGATGGGCTGAGGTGAAGACGAAGAAGAGCGGCGGCAAGAACAAGCCGCATCGACGAAAGGGGTCCATCGAGCGCGACATGGAGGCGCTGGCGATTTGATTTTGTGTGTAGAAGCGTGGTGTGCTAGCATGGACATCGATTGGTGCTATTAGCTATTGTGTCAATAATTACACACGCCAATGTGTTGTTTCATTTAACTTGTCGTCGCGCCGCTTCTATGAGCAGCGCGGCGCCCATCTCGACGTCTTTTTGCGTCGTATGTCGACCGACGGATAATCGCAGCGTACCGACGGCGTAGTCCATGGGCACGGCCATGGCTTCGAGCACGCTCGAAACAGTGGCTGCACCGCCCGCGGCGGCGGCGACGTCGCCCGTGTGACACGCCGCGCCGGCGGAAGCCGCCATGGCGCCGCTCAATTCCATCAAAGAAATGGAAGCCAACATACCCTTGATACCAATGTTTAACGTGTTGGGCAAACGCTTGGCGTCGTCTTTGGGGCTATTGATGCGCACGCCCGAGCCATCGGGACCACCGAGCGCGTCAACGAGGCGTTTCTGTAAATCATCCCGCATTGCCTTCAGATGCGCGGGACACTCGTCCATTTCACGTTCCACAATTTCACACGCCTTGCCCAAACCCACGATGTGAAGCACATTTTCTGTACCGGCGCGACGACCGCTTTCTTGCCCGCCTCCGTAAAACGGCTTGGCGCCGCCCAAATCGGTCCCTTCGCGAATGTACAACGCCGCCACGCCCTTTGGCGCGCCGATTTTATGCCCGACGATGGTCACCATATCGACATTCAACGCGTCCACTTTGACTGGAATCTTCCCGCAGCTCTGCGCCGAATCCGTGTGAATCAATATCCCGCGCTTTTTAGCCTCGGCTGCAATCGCGGCGATGGGTTGAATCGCTCCCGTTTCGTTATTCGCCTGCATGATGGTCACCAAACACACGTTTTCATCCTCCATCGCTCTCGTGACGTCTTCAACGCGCACGACACCCTCGTCATCAACCCCCACGAGTTCATACGTCAATTCTCCAAACGCTGCTTTGGCCTTCAAGTGCTCTATCACCGCCGGATGCTCGATAGCCGTCGCGACGACTTTCGGCTTTGCGTCGCTGCTCGTCCCGCGTCGAGCCCGCCACGCTCGAACCGCGCCATCGATTGCAAAATTATCGCTTTCGCTCCCACACGACGTAAACACCACCTCGTCATCTTTACAGCCGAGCATCGTGGCGACGCGGCGTCGGGCGAGCGCGACGGCGTCGCGACACGGCGTCGCGAACGCGTGCCCGCTGCTCGGGTTGCCAAAGTGCTCAAACAAAAACGGCGCCATTTCCGCGGCGACTTCGGGCCATATCGGCGTCGTGGCGTTGTAATCCAAGTACACGCACCCGCGGTCGAAGATTTCGCCGCGTAAAGGCTCGCCAATGCCTGGGTACGATGGGGTCTTTCTGAACAACTTCATCACCGCGCCGACGCCTGGCACCGCCGCCAGCGACGACGTCGACGACTTTGACCGACGAGTGCGGCTCGAAGGAGCGTATGCAGGCAATGTTTTCGTTGACGCGGTGGCGACGACGCGCATGCTCTCACCGTCGCGGTGTGCGGTTTACTCTGAGGCGGTGCTTTGAAGTGATGCTTTTTTACAACAACAGACAAAGCGACGAATCGTCGCGTCTGTCAATAGTAGGTGTGGGGGGGGGGATTTTATCTGCAAGATGCAAGAGCAAACATTGCAGGAAAAATTGCGGCAGTTTTGGGGCGTCTTACTCAAGTCTCCCCACCCCTACTGTCAATGGAATGGTAAGATTGCCGAATCAAGGAATACGCTCGCCGATTTCGCCCGCGCCGTCCCAATCTTGACCGACGCGTTCGCTGGAAAATATGGGCAGCCGGTTGCGCATGTGCACGCGGTCGATGGCCCACGCCAAATCGGCGTCGAGCGGTGGGAGCTCGGCGTCAAAGTAGTCGACAGTTTGCTCGAGCTGTTCCATGGACGTGTGTCCGATGAGCGCTGTGGTGAGCATAGTGCGCTGACGCGCCCAACGAATGGCGAGTTCAGTGAGTGACATGCCACTCGCCTTGGCTAAATCGTTATACGCCGCGGCGGCGCGAAGCGCGGGCGCCGAGCGGTAACGGTAGAGGGTCTTGCCCCAAGAATAATCGTCCATGCGACCGCGCGGATTAGCGAGCAAACGCTCCGCGAGCTCGCGATCATTCGCGTTATCCACCGCCGCGGGAACGTCCATGTACTTGCCAGTAAGCACCCCACCGGCTAAAATGTTGTATCCCATCCAACCGACGTTTTCGTGCACCGGCGACGCCGCCTCGCTCACGCCGTTTTCTTCGGCGCGTCGATTGATGAGCGAAAAATCGCCCTGTAAATTACACGGCTCCGGCGCCCCCACGGCTCGAGCGGCGTAACACATCGCCGTCAACCCATACGCGTTGTCGTTACACGACCCATAGCCTCGAATCTTCCCTTGCGCGATCAATTTACCCATCGCTTCGCAAATGTCCTCAAAAGACGTCGCGTTTTTATAGTACGGCGCCCGCTCGGTATCGACGTGATACATCAACGACTGTCCCCAGTTCGACTGCGGCGTGTATCGCGCGGGCCAATGTAAATTGTACACGTCGACGTAATCCGTACCAAGACGCATCAACGACCCTTCTAAATCTCGAATGATGTTTTTCGGCGTCACGTTTGCGCCCCCAGTGATCTTTGTCGCCAAAACGCACTTGTCCCGCCTCGCCTTGTCTCGCTTCATCCACGCCCCTATGATTTCTTCCGTCCGCCCTTCGCGACGCGTACGGTCGCTCGGAATCGGGTACTGCTCCGCGGTGTCGATGAGACTGATGCCACGCTCGAGAATGGCGTAGTCCATAAACTTTTCGCACGTCGCGGCGTCGGGGCTGTTCGCGTCGGCGCCGCCCCACCGTTGCGTGCCTAAACCGAGCTCGCTGACGACGATATCGCCGTTACCGAGGCGTTTATGCTTCATGCCGTTGACGACGCGCACGGTGGTGTTCGTGGCGCCGCTCGAGCCGTCGCCGCGCGCGCTGGCGGCGCGCAGAGGCGCTGCAGATGCGGTTGGTGTTCGTGCCGCATTGAAGAGCTGCGCAAAGGCGTCGCCGACGCCTCCCACGGCGACGACGGCGACGGATCCGCGATGGACGGCGCGACGCGAGACGCCATCGGAGGCGCGGACGTGAAACGTCGTCGATGTGCGACGATGCGTCGGCGCGGGTAAGGCGACATGGCTTGCCATGTCGAGCGGCGGCGCGAGGCGAAGACTGAGGCGTCGGTCGCGCGCGCGTGTTCACAATCTTTCGCGTCGTTCACGCGTTGCGACCGAGTGATGAGAATATTAATGTTACAAAACTCGTTCTGTGTTTGTCGTTGATAATGTAGAAACGAGCGGCGCATGACGTGCGGTGCTGATGCGACGGTATTCATCGCGCGAAGGAGCGAGAGCTCAACATGCGTTGTTCGTCAAACGACAATTTGACGACGTGCTCGAGGACGCGTAAGAGCTGGAATACGACTAATGCTTGCCAAACGTGTGCGAGGGACATGTTTGCCCCGAACGCGGCTTTGATGACGCTGAGCAATCCGACGAAAATGGCGGTGTTGAACATTTGGACGCCGCCGACAAAGCGAGCGCCGCCGAGGCCGATGACGCATCCATCCAACGCGTACGCGGTTGTGGCAAAGCCAACCGCCAGTGCGACGATGTGCTTGAGTGAGTTCGTCGCCGCGTACACCGCCGGGTCGGGCGAGAGCAGTTGGCTGCCGCACAAGCAGTACGCCGCGGCGCCGAGCGTGCATCCCATGACTAGGGCGATGTTGAACAGCGCCCTTCGCGTCATCGCCGCCGTTTCTGGATTCTTGTACGACTGTCGAGGAAGCAAGATGTTACCCACGGTAAACACCGGCTCACTGAGCAAACCGAGCAAGATATATATGTCTAATAAGAGCTTGTTCGCAGCGGCTGATATCATGCCGAGCTGTGTGGCCCAAGTGGTGATGAGCGCGTACGTCGCCATGCGAGACGCGGCGTTAATCAACAACCATCGAAACTCGCTCACGATGTTCTCTTCGCGCAAACGTCGATAAATGGTTCGACTAGCGTCGATGAAACCCTTTGTGCCGTCGAAAATAGCTTCGAATGAAACGTATCCGCGTTTCATCGCGATGCGTCCGAGCAAAACAAATATAAACATTTGCCCGAGCGTGAGCGCGCCCCCGGCGGCTACAATCGCCCCGTTCCCAAACATTGGTTTAATCAACGCCAGTTGCGCCACAATGGTGATGACACCCGTAATTAACCATCCAACCATGGGCGTCATAGCGTCTTTAGAGCCTAAAAATACCCCCTCCAACGCGTTCGCGGCGCCAAAGAAGGGTAATCCCACGCAACGTAAAACCGTGTACGCCCTGAGTAATCCTTGCACTTCTACGGGGACGAGCATGATTCGACAAATCGGCCCGTATAGCAGCTGCAAGCCAGTGGCGAGGGCAATGCCCGCGAGAAACGACGAAAACACGCTCGTGGATACCGTGGTGCGCATCTTATCATCGGATGCCACGTTTTCCTCAGCCGCCGCGCACGCCTTGCTCACCACGGTGGTCACGACGACGCTACACGCGAAACAAACCTCTTCGACTAAACCAAACAACGCCGATGCGGGCGCGAGTGCGGCGACTAATATCGTTCCCACGCGTGCGACGAGCAACGTCTCCAATAACGACACCACGGGCTCGTTGATGCTGTTTAACAACGCCGGCGCGCCGAGAAGGAGCAACGCGCTCGCGAGCGTCGCGTATTCAGCCCAACGCGCGTGCGGTAACGTATACGCCAACGCCTGCGACCCGAGTGGGTTTATGCTGCTACTACTACCATTACTACTACTGCTGCTCGCGCCATCGCCGTCAGGGCCATCAAGCGCGAGCACGACTGTCGAACTTCGCCTCCGCCTCCGCCTCCGTCGAGCCGTCGGCGGACCCTCGCCGAAACCTCGCACCGCCTCGACCGCCACGCGCGCCACCTCGCGCCGCACCGCGCGCACCACCACCGCGCGCGCTCGCGCACGCACCGCGCGCGCGCCGCCGCCGCTTCGCTCGCGCGCCACGACGCCACACGACGCGCGCACCACCACCGCCGTCGCGCCCATCGTCAACTCAACCTATGCAACACCAACACGCACCAACGCCAACGGACACAACCACAACACGCCAAACGCGACAACACGCACGCACACCGCGTCACCACGCACCGATTCCGCCACGTCCACCGCCGCGCCGACGCCCGCGCGCGCGCGAATGCCGCGGTGCGCGCCGTCACTGGCCAAAAAAGTGCACACAAAAAAGCACGCACGCGACATGTGCGCGCCGAGCTCACGGCGATGCGCGATCGACCTCGCGCCCGCGTCCGCGCGCACGCGCGCGTTGATATTTTTCCTCGCCGCGCGCGCGTGGCGCGCGCCGTTCGCCGCGCGCGACGCGCGTCAAAGTCGCCATCAAATGCGACAAAGTGCACCCCGAGGCCAAATCCTGAGCTGCGCCCCACGTCACTGCGCGACGCATGATGTCTACGATGCACGCGCCGATGTTCGCCGCGCGCGCGCGCGTGGGGTCGAATCGACGGGAATTATCGTCATCGCGCGCATGTGCGCGACGCAGCGCGCGTTCGAGCGCCGAGCGACGCGTCGTGGCGGTGATCCCGCGCGGTGGGGATTGGGACGTGCACAAGTACGTGTTGCGATGTGACATCGCGTGGTTTTGGGCGTCGACGCGCGGTGGAGGCGCGCGTGCGGGGCGCGCGTACGCTCCGTGGTTATGTGTGTGCGCGTTCGCGCGCGTTGGTGCGGCGAATAGAGCGCGGGGTGGCGCGTGGCGCGCGCGCGATCGCGACGTCGGGTGAAAACCTGAGGCGGTCGAGGGCGCCGGCGTTTCGGACGCGTTCGCGCGCGCGCGATCGACGGTGATGGCTGGTGTTGACGACGCGCGTATGGTGACTGACGGTGTGTGCGTGTGTGTCTGTCGCGTGGTTTCGTCGTAGGTTTGGTGGCACGTGCGTCGGGAGCGCCGAACGTATTTCTGGCGTGTGCGACTTGCTCATGAAGAATGACTCGCCGCTCACCATGGGTATCGTATCTGCGATGGGTGTCGCGAATAAGGGTGAACCGAAGGTTACGGATTGCTTGATTAATGCGACGAATATGGCTGCTGCGCGCGACGACGCGTACATGGTTGAACTCGATAAGCTCGAGGATAAGCACGTGACGACGGCTAAGGCGTTGTTGACGGATAAGGCTGAGTACGACGCGTACATTGCGGCATTCAACGAAGAGTTGAGTGACTTGAAGTCGATGTTTAAGGCGATTCGTATCGTCGGGTGCTCGACGGAAGCGTTTGCGGACTTTGTCGTCGGTCACGGCGAGCTCTGGACGGCGCGGTTGTGCGCGGCGACGATTCGTTGCAAGGGTGGAAAGGCGGTGTGGATTGACGCGCGCGATATTCTCGTCGTCACCGAAGCCGAGGATGGTGGAGTGGACGTGAACTATCACTTGAGTAATGAAAACTTGGACAAGTGGTACGCGGCGAACATGCAAGAGGGCGCCATCGTCATGGTGACGGGTTTCATCGCTCGCACTCCTGAGGGCGTGCCGACGACACTCAAGCGCAACGGCTCGGATTATTCAGCCACTATTTTCGGTGCGTTGACGCAAAGTCGTAACATCACTATCTGGACCGATGTCGATGGCGTGTATAGCGCTGATCCGCGCCGTGTCAAGGGTGCGAAGTGCTTGAGCTCGTTGTCGTACAACGAAGCGTGGGAGCTCTCGTACTTTGGCGCCAACGTCCTTCACCCGCGCACGACATTGCCGGCGATGAAGTACAACATTCCGGTGACGATTCGCAACTACTTCAACCTCAGTGCTCCGGGTACGTCTATCGGTATGACATGCACTTTGCCCGCGAGCGAAGGCAACAAGGTGGGTGGATTTGAGACGCGAGACATGAGCGGCGAGCTCGTCAAGGGCATCGCCACCATCGATGAAATCGCGTTGATCAACGTTGAAGGTACGGGTATGGTTGGTGTGCCCGGCACTGCGAGCAGCGTGTTCAACTGCGTCAAGGAAGCTGGATGCAACGTAGTGATGATTTCTCAAGCGTCGTCTGAGCACTCTATTTGCTTTGCCGTTCGCGCGCACGAAGCCCAACTCGCCGTGTCGGCGTTGAACAAGAGATTCGAAAAGGCTATCGCCGCTGGTCGCATCTCGCGCATCCACTGCATGGAAGACTGCTCTATTTTGGCCATCGTCGGTCAAAACATGTGCGCCACCCCTGGTGTGTCTGCTATGTTGTTTGAGGCGCTCGCGCAAAGCGCGGTGAATGTTATCGCCATTGCGCAAGGCGCGTCAGAGTACAACATCACCGTCGTCGTGAGCAAGAAGGATGTGAACAAGGCGCTCCAGGCGGTGCACGGGCGATTCTACCTTTCTAAGACGGCGATTAGCGTCGGTCTCGTCGGCCCTGGTCTCGTCGGTAAGACTCTTCTTCGCCAAATTAAGGAGCAACTTGCCACCCTTCAAGAGGAATTCCAAGTCGAGTTGCGCACGGTTGCCATCACGGGCGGCCGTAAGATGTTGCTTAGCGACACGACAATTGATTTGGACAACTGGGAATCTGAATACGCCGAAGGCTCCCCCGCGGACATGGCTGCGTTCACCCAACACGTGCTGGATTCCGAAGCGCCGAACCAAATCATCGTCGACTGCTCGGCGTCTGGCGAAGTCGCCGGGTACTACAAGGAGTGGTTATCCAAGGGCTTGCACGTCGTCACCCCGAACAAGAAGGCGAACAGCGAAGACTTGGCTTACTACAAAGAATTGCGTTCGATTCAGCGTAACTCGTACACGCACTACTTTTACGAAGCCACCGTCGGGGCTGGTTTGCCAGTGATTTCCACCCTTCGCAGTTTGCTCGACGCGGGCGACAAGGTTGAGAAGATTGAAGGCATCTTCTCCGGTACGCTTTCGTACATTTTCAACACCTTGGAGCCGGGTGTAGCGTTCAGCGATATCGTGGCCCAAGCCAAGGAGGCTGGGTACACCGAGCCCGATCCTCGTGACGACTTGAGCGGCACGGATGTCGCGCGCAAGGTGACGATTTTAGCGCGCGAATGCGGTCTCGACCTCGAACTTTCGGACATTCCCGTCCAATCGCTCGTCCCGGAGCCGTTGCGTGAAACCGACAGCGTAGAAACCTTCATGAAGGAGCTTCCGAAGTTTGACGACGATATCAAGAAGCAGCAAGAAGAAGCCGCCGCGGCTGGCGAAGTCTTGCGATTTGTCGGCGTCGTCGACGTCAAGGCTAAGAAGGGCTCGGTCGAACTTCGCCGATACCCCAAAGACCACCCGTTCGCGCAGCTCAAGGGAAGCGACAACATCATGTCCTTCACGTCGAGATATTACACCCCCGCGGGTCCGCTCGTCATCCGTGGTCCGGGTGCTGGCGCTGAAGTCACCGCCGGTGGCGTCTTTGGCGATATCCTTCGCGTGTGCGCCTATCTCGGCGCTCCGTCTTAGTACGGTTGTCGTGTACCTTCCCAATCGCACCCGCGTGCGTCTTAGTCAATCAGAAAACACAAAGCCACCTCATTTATTATCTACACAAGCATAATTAATAAACTATAAACTATCACGCCGTTCGCCGCGCGACGCAGACTACTCTACGCCCTCGCGGGACGTCGACGACGCTACGCTACGGGTAATCAACTCCCCAAACCTCCAGCTACGCCACACCACTACGCTCTCGCAACGACACCGCGCACACGCGCGAGAGCACACACGCAATTTCCACACACGCGCACGCGCCGTCGCCCCGCGCGCGCCACCTCACGACGCCTTCTTCGTCGTCCCGACACCAACCACTCCAAACGCATCGTTCTCGCGATCCCGCGCGGCGCCCACGCCAAACCACGACGCCACCGCGGCGACGAGCGCGGCGCACAGACTCACCAACGCCAGGTACTTGCGCAGCGGGCACGCCATGGACGACGGCGGCGGTCGCGGCGCCGGCGCGGCGCGAGGCACACAGTGGGGCCCCGAGTGCGCCAGCTGGAGACTTTGTGTGTGGCGTTTGGTATGCTCGAGTCGAGACATGACTGCGCGCCGCAGCGGCGATGTGGATCACCGACGCGCGCCCGCGGTGCGCGGAGGACGAGACGAAGGCGGTGGTGGTGTGTTTTCCGCCCTCGGGCGCGGGGGCGAGCTGCTTTCATGGCGCGTTCGCGGCGACATTGGGCGCGTCGGGGGTGAAAGTATTGGGCGTCGATGTTCCGGGACGGTTTGGGTCGTCGCACAAGGCGCCGTGGGGTGGGAGTTTGGTGGGCATGGCAAGCGAGATTGCTGATGAGCTGGGGTGTGTTTTGAATGGCGGTGACGTGCCGGTGTGTTATTTCGGGCATTCTGTTGGGAGTTGGTTGGCGTATGAGACGGCGGCTGTCGCGTCGCCCGCGAAGCTATATGCATCGGGCGCACGCGCGCCGTCGCTCGCGCACTGGTTGAATGATTTGGATGAAGTGAATCCGAGATTATCCGTGCTTGAGGGCGATGCGTTTTGGGATGCATTCAACGCGCGCTACGGTGAGAATGTGAATCTGTCGTCCTCGGCGACGCGAAACGCGATATTTGAGTCGCTCGTCAACGATTTTCGGCTGAGCGAAAACTACGAGCCGATCACGGCTCGCATCGAGTGCGACATTGTATCGATCGGCACGCACGATGATTGCAGATACGATGCGTATCAACTCGGAATCTGGCGGCACCACACATCATCAACGTACGACGAGCGTTGGTTCGTCGCGCCAGAAGGCTTTTCGCCGCATCGGCTCGTCATCGAGCGCCCGGATGAAATCGCCACATTTCTCGCGCAAGACATTTCGGATAGTGTACTACTGTCGTGAATAACTACAAAAACTTTCTTTTACTC